>Ga0265293_10012547_pt1 | contig 11217 bp, 9 predicted proteins | sample Munlanlewell138R_FD_192505 | JGI IMG/M metagenome (GOLD analysis project Ga0265293, IMG submission 192505) | Leachate microbial communities from a municipal landfill in Southern Ontario, Canada - Leachate well 138R | ecosystem: Engineered > Solid waste > Landfill > Unclassified | place: Canada... | reverse complement strand
CCCATTCCATCGACGGGGGGCTGACGCTCGATACTACCGGGCCCGCGGCGGGCACGGGCGAAGCTTACCGCCTGCGCGCCCGCGCCGATCTGGCCGAGGTGATCCCCGGCACCGAAGGTTATGCCGCCGCATGGTATGAAAAGCGCACCGCCGGGTTTTCCTCGCTCGATCACCAGACGCGTGAGGATGAGGAAAACTGGGGCGCGGAAACCGAATTCGCCCTGTCGGCGCGTTCCGACGTCGCGCTTAGTTTCGAACATTACAAATCCGACAGCGGCAAGCGGCTGGATGAGGCGCGGCTTGCCTGGATTTACCAGCTATCGGCCGGGTCCGAGGTCACGCTGGCCTATGGCTTCATCGACCGGATCGACCCGCTGCGCGCCGACCGCACCGGGAGGCGCCATGATATCGGCCTGCGCTATGCGCGCGATGTATCCGACCGGTTGGCATGGCATGTGTTCGGACAGGCCACGCTGGCGCATTCAGGCGAGATCAGCCGGGGCGACCGGATCGGTATCGGTGCGGATTACGCCCTGAACGATCAATGGCGCGTCGCGGGCGAAGTATCTGCCGGGGCCACCGGGCCGGGCGGGCATCTGATGTTCCGCTTTGAGGGCGCGGATACATCGGGCTATTTCGGCTATACGCTTGATCCCGACCGCGCCTTTGATGACGTGGTCCTGACGGGTCGCGACCGGGGTAAATTCATCACCGGGGCGCGCAAACGCTTTGCCGAACATCTGACGGTCTTTGGCGAAAACAGCTATGATCTGTTTGGCGAACGCCGGACGCTCGCCACCGCTTACGGGGTGGAATATGTCCAAAGCAATTATCTGACCTATACCGGCGCGGTGGAATTCGGCCGTGTCACCGATGCGGCCAGCGGCGATCTGGACCGCGCGGCGCTTTCACTTGGCGCGCGCTATCAAGATGATGCCGGGCTGACCATGCGCGGGCGGCTGGAACTGCGTCGCGACCGGGGCAGCTATGGCGGCACCATCCGCGATTCCCACACGATCATGGGGAATTTCGCGCTGACGCATGAGATCAACGATGCCGCACGGGTCGTGACCGGGCTGCAATTCGTGCTGCCGCGCAACGATGGCACCGCCGCCCTGCCCGAAGGCGATTATCTGCGCTATGATCTGGGTTATGCGTTCCGGCCCACGGATAACGACCGGCTGAACGTGTTGGCGCGCTATCAGTATCTGCATGACCTCTATGGCCAGCGGCTTGACGGCACCGACACCCGCGGCCCGCGTCAGAAAAGTCATATTTTCAGCATCGATGCCGAATATGATCTGACCGAGCGCTGGACGCTGGGCGGCAAGATCGGCCTGCGCCTGTCGGAAACATCGCCGGGCACAGGCGCGGCCTTTACCGGCAATGATGCCTGGCTTGCGGTGATCAGCGCGCGCTATCACGTGGTGCATAACTGGGATCTGCTGATCGAGGCCCGCCAGCTTGGCCTGCGCCAGGCCGGCACGACCGAAACCGGGCTGGTGCTGGGCGCCTATCGCCACTTTGGCGAACATGTGATGATGGGCGTGAATTACAACTTCGGCCGGTTCTCGGACGATCTGAGCGATCTGACCCATGACGACCGCGGCGTTTCGCTGAACCTGATCGCAAAGTTCTGAACCGCCGGAAATGTGCCTGAACTCCGCCGCATCAAATCGGCGGGGTTTTTCGTGGCGGAAAGGTTAACGAGGGAAATCGATTACGCATCACTGCCTGGCCATCGCGCCGGCAACCAGTTTCGCACCCGAAATTACCGCGTGGCGATGGTGCGATGACACTGCTTTGAAAGCATCGCGACCGCGACATACGCGGTGCCAGATGCCTAGCGAGAAATATCGCATCGGCCGCTCATCAGGCGATCTGCAACTGTTTGATGATGGATGATCAGACCCGCGCAGGCTGGAAAACACAGCGCACGACAGGGAATGCAGGCTACCCCGGCACGCAAGCCAAGGGCGCTGCAGCGCCCCCGGCCCTGTCGATCCGCGCCGGTCGGTTGGCGCGATCAGCCGCCCTTGTATTGCGGCGCGCGCTTTTCCAGCAATGCCACCACGGCTTCGCGCTGATCTTCGGTGTTTTGCACGATGGCCTGATAGGCGGCGGCGAGTTCCAGCGCGGTATCAAGATCGCTTTCCGCCGAAAGCCGCAGCAGCCGCTTGTTCAGCCGCAGGCTTTTGGGCGGGAAAGCCGCGATCTGCCGCGCAAGCGCCATGGCCTCATCCACAAGGCTGTCCGCAGGAACCACACGGCTGACGATGCCCCAGCTTTCAGCCTCCGCCGCGTTCAGCATCCGGCAGGTCAGCGCCAGTTCCATCGCCTTGGACCGCCCCACCAGACGCGGCAGGAACCAGGCCCCGCCATCGCCCGAAATCAACCCCACACGCAGGAAACTTTCGGCAAAAGCGGCCTCGGGGGCCGCAATGCGGATATCGCACATGCAGGCCAGATCGAACCCTGCGCCAATCGCCGCGCCGTTCACCGCTGCGACGATCGGCACATCAAGCGCGAGAAACGCGCGCGGCAGGCGCTGGATATGGCGGCGATAGGCTTCTTGCATTTCATGCGGGGCGCCGGTGAACATCGGATGGGTGCCGTCGCGCATTTCCTTGACATTGCCACCCGAACTGAACACCGGGCCATTAGCGGTCAGCACGATGCACGACAGGCTTTCATCCGCATTCGCGCCCTCAAGAAACGGCAACAAAATGTCAAGCACCGGACCCGAAAGGGCATTGCGCGAACTGGCCTCGTTCAATGTGACGCGGGCGATAGAGCCTTCGCGCTCGATCAGGACGGGGGCATCAGTCATGCGGTTTCTCCTTTGGAATCAACGATATGCGACCACAGTCCTTCGGGCGCGTCAATCGCGGCCTGCCCGATGGCATCCTCAAGCGCGGCCTGACGGCCCCAGCTATCGCGCCAGATCCAAAGCCGCTTGCTGTAATGATGCAGCTCATGTTCCTCGGTAAAGCCGATGGCCCCGAGGATCTGATGCGCCGCTGCGGTAATCGTGGTGGCAGCGCGGCCCGATTGCACCTTGGCCGATTGCCAGTGCAGCGGGCGCAGCCAGCCGCCATCAAAGGCGCGGATCGCCCCCGCCACGGCGGCCTGCGCCACGGTATATTCGGAAACCGCCTCGGCAATCCGGTGTTGCAGCGCCTGAAAGGCCGAAAGCGGGCGGCCGAACTGCTTGCGGGTATTGGCATAATCGATGGTAATTTCGCTGACCCGGTGCATCGCGCCCAGCATCGCGGCAGCGGTCAGGCAGGCCCCCTGCACCGCCAGCCTGTCGGCAAGCCCCGGGGTGGTATATGTCGCAAGCGCATCGCCCGTGGCGCGCACCCATGGCCGGTGATCAAGCGCCTCGAACGCCGGTTCTGCCGCATGGATCGCCAGCGTATCGCCCGCAACCACCGCGATCCGATCCGCCGGGCCTTCGGCCTGGCGCGTGCCGGGGGCTGCCAGCACCGCGCCATCCGCGCCCGCCAGCGTCGGCGCAAGGATCAGCGACACGATCGGCAGCGGCGCGGCGTGATAGCCCGCGCGCCAGGCAAGCACCGCGGCATCTTCCAGCGTGGCGCCCATGCCGCCCTCTTCCTCGGGGATCAGGGCCAGCGGCAGGCCCGCTTCTTCGGCCATCGCGGCAAGGCGCGTGGGCAGCTCTGCATCCTTGCGTGCGGCGGGATCGGCCATTGCCTGACCAAAAAGCCGCTCGGCCAGATCCTCTAACATACGTGCATTATCGCTCATCTCAGGCCAAGCTCCCGTGCAATGATGCCTTTCAAAATCTCGCGCGTGCCGCCACGCAACGAATAACACGGCGCGTTCAGGATCGCGGTCGCCAGCGTCGCGGCCTCGGGCCCGCCATCGAGTGCGGGGACGATATCGATCAGCCTGCGCGCGATTTCGGGGATATCCTGTTCCAGCCCGGTGCCGATATCCTTCATCATCGTGGCAAGCGCCCCCACCCCTTCGCCCCGGCCCAGCAGCGCGTTGATTTGCAAGGACAATTCGCGAATCGCCGTCATACGGGCCACCAGCCCGCCCAACTCGGCAATGCCGCGCGGATCGCGGCTATCCGCCGACAGCCGCGCCATGGTGGCCAGCAGCCCGAAGGACGATAGAATCCGGTCCGGCCCCGAGCGTTCAAACGACAGTTCTGCATTCACCAGCGCCCAGCCATCGCCGCCTTGGCCCAGCAGGTGATCCTCGGGGATGAAGACGCTATCGAAAGTGATCTCGTTCAACTCCTCATCCCCCGCAAGATTGGGGATGGGGCGCACGGTGATGCCTTTGGCATCCATCGGCACCACAAGCTGCGAAAGCCCGGCATAGCGACCTTCGCCACGCGGCGCGGTGCGGCACAGGCAAATGATATATTCGGCATGTTGGGCGTTCGTGGTCCAGACCTTGCGGCCTTCCAGCCGGAAACCGCCCTCGACCCGATCAGCCTTGGTGCGGATCGACGAAAGATCCGACCCGCTGTCAGGCTCGCTCATCCCGATGCCGAAGGTGATCTCGCCCCGCGCGACGGCGGGCAGAATGCGGCGGCGCAAAGCCTCGCTGCCATGGCGCAGGATCTGCGGCGCGGATTGGCGGTCGGCGATCCAGTGCGAGCCTTGCGGGGCACCGGCGGCCAGCATTTCCTCCATCACCACGTAACGTTCCCAGGCCGTGCGCCCGTGCCCGCCATATTCGACCGGCAGCGTCATTCCGATATAACCCCGCTGGGCGGCGCGCAGCGAAAAGCCACGATCCCACGTGGTCCAGCCCTGACGGCCCGGGCGAATACCGCCGCTGGCGCGTTCTTCGTCAAGAAATGCCCGCACTTCGGCGCGAAGTGCGGTGGCGGGATCATGTGGCACCGGACTGGCATCCGGCGCAGGAAACAGGCGCGAAAGGGTCATCTCTCCCCCCAAGGAACAAGGCTTTTGCTAGCCATACGGAAGCGGGCCAGCGAGGGCAATGATAAATTCTGTATAGCGATGATCATTCTTGATCACGAATTCATTGCAATTTCGGATTTGGTCTTTCTCGATAGAAAAGGCTGTTATATAGGAAACAGTATAACAAGGAGCGCATGAGCACCATGAACGACAACGCGGCCGTCCCGGCCAAAGGCGCGGCCGCAGGCCGCAAACGTCGCAGCAGCCCCGTCGATGGGGAATTGGCCGATTCCATGTCGTCGGGCAAGATGGTGGGCGCGGTCGTGGCCGCGATCAAGATCTTGCGATTCATGGCGGCGGTGCGCGAACCGTTGGGTGTGTCGCATATTGCCAAGGAAACCGGGCTTAATACCTCGACCACGTTCAACATCCTGCGCACGCTGATGCTTTATGATTTCGTGCAGTTCGAGCAATTGTCCAAGACCTATATCCTCAGCCTCGGGATTTTAGAGATCGCGCAGGCGGCAATGGCGATCGGCGGCGATATCGGCGTCGTGCGCCCCGCGATGGAACGGATCGCGCAGGAACACAGCGTAACCGTGACGCTCTGGCAGCCCACGGCGCGGGATCGGAAAATCCTGATCATGACGGCACAGCCGCGCAATCCGATGCGGATTCAGATGGCCATCGGCCAGCGCCTGCCGCTGCTGATCGGCTCCACCGGCCGGATCTTCGCGGCGTTCTCGGACATGGACGAGGCCGAGATCAAGGACCAGTTCGACCAGATCCGCTGGAACGGGCCGATCGCCTTCACGGATTACATGGCGCAGGTGCATGAGGCGCGCGAAAAGGGCTGGGCGATGGATACCGGCAATTTCGCCCAAGGGACGGTGCTGGTCTCGACCCCGATCTATTCCGCCGATGGCAATGCCGCGCTCGCCGTCACCGCCACGATGTTCACCGGCCAGTATGACCCCGGCCGCACGGTCAATATCGTGCGCGATCTGGAAGCCTTCTCAGAGCAGGCCGCGCGGGCGTTGCCGAATTAAGGGCCGGTTGGACCTTGGGATTACCCACCACTGCGGAAGAGCGCGAAGGGCAGCGCCCGCCCGTCGTGCCGAAGGCACGCCACAGAGGTGTGCCGAAAGCACGCCTTCGGCGTGACGGGGGCGGGTCGGGCGCTGCCCGGACTATCGTCCGGGCGGGATGGTGGAGAGGATAGCGCCTTCCCGCCGCCGCTCAGTCCAGCGTCCGGGCGAAGGCGCCGCGACCCATCAGCCGCTCTTCCTGCTCCGCCGTGCCGCTGTCGCGGTTCGATGGCAGCGCGGCGATATGGGCCAACGCGCGCCGGGTGGCGGGGCGTTCGGCGATGCGGTGGAACCAGTCGGTCAGGTGCGGATGCGCGGGCGCGTCCACGGCCATGTGGGGATGGGTCGCGCCAAACAGCTTCGCCTCGATCGAGACCCATGGCCAGACCGCCACATCGGCGATGGAATAGTCCGCCCCGCCCAGCCATGGGCTGACCGCCATCCGCTCTTCCAGCCGGTCATAGACCAGCCGCGCCGCCGAGGTGAACCGCGCCAGCCCATAGGCATCATCCCGGCCATCGCGGGCGAAATGGTTGAACTGCCCCCAGACCGGCCCGACCGTGCTCATCTGATACATCAGCCATTGCAGAACCTCGGCCCGCGCGCGCGGCGCCTCGGGCAGCAGGCAGCCGAAGCTTTCGGCCAGATGGATCAGGATCGCGCCGGATTCGTACACCACAAGCGGCTCATCCGGGGCATGATCCACCAGCACCGGCAGGCGCTGCAACGGGTTCAGCCGGGTAAGCTCCGCGCCGAAATGATCGCCCCGGTGCACGTTCATCGGCACCAGCCGAAATAGTGCGCCGACCTCCTCCAGCATGAGGATGATCTTTTGCACATTCGGGCTCAGGCTGCCGTAAAGCGTGAAACGCGGGGCGCTCATACCGGGCTCATCGGTTTTCCGGCGCCGTCCACTCGCGCGAGCCGGCGATATTGTCGGGCGAAAGGATGCGGCTGATCGAATCGGCCTCTTCCGCGCTCAGATGCACATCCACACCGCCGACGTTTTCTTCGAGATAGCGGATGCGCTTGGTGCCGGGGATCGGCACGATGTCATCGCCCTGCGCGAAGAGCCATGCCAGCGCCACCTGCCCCAAGGTGCAATCCTTGGCCGCCGCGATCGTCTGCACCTGTTCCAGCAGGGCAAGGTTGCGATCCATATTCTCGCCCTGAAAACGCGGGGCGTTCTGGCGCAGGTCGCTCGCATCCAGCGTCTGGGTGGATTTGATCGCGCCGGTCAGGAAACCGCGCCCGAGCGGGCTATAGGGCACGAAGGCGATATCCAACTCGCGGCAGGTGGGCAGAATCTCGGCCTCTACATCGCGGTGAAACAGCGAATATTCCGATTGCAGCGCAGAAACCGGATGCACGGATGCCGCGCGGCGCAACGTATCGGCGCTGACTTCGGACAGCCCGATCCCGCGGATCTTGCCCTCTTTCACCAGATCGGCCAGATCGCCGATGATATCCTCAACGGGGCGGTTCGGGTCCATCCGGTGCACGTAATAGATATCGATCCGGTCCGTCCCCAGCCGCTTCAGCGACGCCTCAAGGCTTTTGCGCATATAGTCGCGCGAATTGTCCAACTCGCGGTCATAGAGGCTGCCCGAGGGGCCATCGGGGTCGCGGATGATCCCGAATTTCGATGCGATCACCAGCCGGTCGCGCTTGCCCTGCGCGAAACGGCCCACCAGCGACTCGTTATGGCCGCGGCCATACATGTCGGAAGTGTCATACATCGTCACCCCCAACTCCAGCGCTCGCTCCAGCGTGGCGAGCGATTCGGCCTCATCCTGCGGCGGCCCGTAAAACTCGGACATCCCCATGCAGCCAAGGCCCAGCGCCCCGCAACTGACGCCCGAGGCGCCCAGTCTGACCTGTCTCATTCCCGTTCCCCCCTCAAAGCCTCTCGATGATCGTGGCGGTGCCAAGCCCGCCGGCGCAGCACATGGTTTGCAGCCCGTAGCGCCCCTGCCGCCGCTCAAGCTCGTTCAGCAGCGTGGTCATCAGCCGCGCGCCGCTGCCGCCCAGCGGATGGCCGAGCGCGATGGCCCCGCCGTTGACATTCAGCTTCGCCGGATCGGCGCCGGTCTCTTTCAGCCACATCAGCGGCACCGGGGCAAAGGCCTCGTTCACCTCATAAAGATCAATATCGTCATGGGTAAGCCCGGCGCGTTCCAGCACCTTGGCGGTGGCGGCCACCGGCCCGGTCAGCATCAATTCCGGGTCCGAACCCACGGTCAGCGCCTGCACCACCCGCGCGCGGGGCCGCAGGCCAAGCCGCTTGGCCGTATCCTCATCCATCATCAGCAGCGCCGCAGCCCCGTCGGAAATCTGCGAAGCATTGCCCGCCGTCACCCGCCCATCGGGCCGGAACGAGGTCTTGAGCGTGGCAAGCTTTTCGCGGCTGGTATCGCGGCGAATGGTTTGATCGGCACCAAGCACGGGGATTTCCGGATTGCTGCCCGGCTCGCCCCATTCGGTCACATCGACGGGGATGATTTCGGTATCGAAGCGCCCGGCATCGGCGGCGGCGGCGGCGCGCTGATGGCTCTGGATCGCAAAATCATCCAGCGCATCGCGGTCCAGCCCCCAGAGATCGCAGATCCGCTCTGCCCCTTCACCCTGCGAGGTCAGTTCATACCGATCCAGCCATTTATGGCCGAAAGGCTCGCCGTGGATATCGCGGTTCGACCCCATGGGCACCCGGCTCATGGCTTCGGCCCCGCCAGCGACCACGATATCCGCCTGCCCCGTGGCGATCATCGCCTGCGCGAGATGCACGGCCACTTCGGACGACCCGCATTTGCGGTCAATGGTCAGCCCCGCCACATGTTCGGGCCAGCCCGCCGAAAGCAGCGCGGTGCGCGCGATATTGGCGCTCTGCTCGCCGATCTGGGTGACGCAGCCAAAGATCACATCCTGCACCAGCGCCGGATCGAGATCATTACGCTCGGCCAGCGCGCGCAGCACCACGGCGCCCAGATGATCGGCCCGCACCGGCGCCAGCGCGCCGCGAAACTTGCCAACCGGCGTGCGGACGGCATCTACAATGACAACCCCGCGCATCAGAACGGCCTCAGGCCGGAACTGACCACCTTCTGCCCGTCTTCATAGCGGTAAACTCCGTGGCCCACCTTGCGCCCATAGCGCCCGGCCTTCACCATTTTCGAGATCAGCGGGCAGGGGCGGAATTTTTCGCCCAAGGTCTGGTGCAGGTATTGCAGCACCGAAAGGCGCGTATCCCAGCCGGTCAGATCGCCCAGCTCCAGCGGCCCCATCGGGTGGTTGAAGGCCAGCCGCAGCGAAGTATCGATATCCTCCGCCGTGGCCACGCCTTCGGACAGCATCCACATCGCTTCATTGCCCAGCATGGCGGACATGCGGCTGGTGGTGAAGCCGGGGGCCTCGTTCACCAGAATATGGGTCTTGCCGATGGCCTCGGCCCAGGCGCGGGTGCGGGTGACGGTCTCATCCGTGGTCTGCAGGCCGCGGATGACCTCGCAAAGCTTCATCTTGTGGACGGGATTGAAGAAATGCATCCCGATCACGCGGCCCGGATTGCTGACCGCCGCCGCCAGTTCGGTGATCGACAGCGCCGATGTGTTGGTGGCGATCACCGTATCGGCCGCCACAGCGCTGGCGACAGTTTCAAGGATCTGGATCTTGATGCCGATATTTTCGGTCGCGGTTTCGACCACCAGCGCCGAGCCGGGCGCGGCACCGGCCAGATCATCCGAAAAACTCAGCAGGGATTCGGCTTCGCTGCGCACGGAGGCATCGACCTTGCCACGCTTTACGCCTTCGTCGATGATCCCGAAAATGGCGCTGCGCGCTTTTTCAAGCTGGCCCGCATTGACATCGACAAGCGCCACCGGATGCCCGGATACGGCGAAAGCATGGGCAATCCCGAGCCCCATCTGGCCTGCGCCAACGACTGTGATCCGATCTTTTGTCGGCACGATATTCTCCTTGGTTTCCTTATTCCCCGGTGAACCGGGGGGTTCGCTTTTCGGCGAAGGCTTGCGCCGCTTCCTGTTTGTCCGTGGTGCCCGACAGCAGCGCAAAAAGGCTGCGTTCCAGCGCCATCCCGGCGGCCAGATGCAAATCCGCGCCGGAGCGGGCGGCTTCCTTTACGTAAAGGGTCGCGGCCGGGGCGCGCGCGGCGATGCGTTCGGCCAGTGCCAGCGCATCGGCCAGCAGGCTTTCGCGGCTTTCGGCCTGCCGGGTGATCAACCCGATGCGATAGGCTTCGACCGTATCGATCCGATCGCCCGTGAGCAACAGATCCAGCGCGCGGCCCAGCCCCAAAATGCGGTGCATCCTTTGGGTGCCGCCGGCGCCGGGGATCAGGCCCAGCCCGGTTTCGGGCAGCGAAAACACCGCATCGGGCGCCGCGATGCGGATATCGCAGGCCAGCGCGATTTCCAGCCCGCCACCCATGCAAAAACCATGCACCGCCGCAATCACCGGGGTGGCACAGCGGTCGAACGCATCGATCCAGGAGCGCGCCATCAAATCCTGCCGGGTGGCCACCGGGCTGCGCGGCGCGCGCGGCTCGGTGATATCGGCGCCGACGCAGAACCCCCGCGCCTCGCCCCCATGGATCACGATCGCGCGCACATCGGGATCGGCATCAAGCGCGGCCAGCGCCGCAGGCAGATCGGATCGGATCGCATCATTGATCGCATTGATCCGCTTGGGGCGGTTCAGCGTGATCACCGCCACGGCGCCGTGGCGGTCGATGATCACTTCGTCCAAAGCGTTATCGTGTTGGGTATCAGGCACGACGCACCGCCTTTCCTTCGGATTCCAATGCCACGCCGGCTTGCATCCTGTCCCATGTCTCGGGCGTCACGCCGCGTTCGCGCAGGTCTTTCTTTTTTACCTTTTCCGATGGCGTCTGCGGCAGGCTCTCCATGATCTCGATATAGCGGGGCACCATATGCGCGCCCATCCGGGCATCGCACCAGGCGATCAGCGCCGCATGATCAAGGCTCTGGCCCTCGCGCAGGATGATGCAGGCTTTCACCTCATCCTCGCCGGCCTTTTCATCGGCCTTGACGCCCACCACGGCCACTTCAGCCACGCCGGGGAAGGTGCGGATCACGCTTTCCACCTCGAACGAGGAAATATTCTCGCCCCGGCGGCGCAGCGCGTCCTTGACCCGGTCCACGAAGAAATACCAGCCGTTTTCATCGCGCCGCATCGCATCGCCGGTA
>Ga0265293_10012546_pt1 | contig 11219 bp, 7 predicted proteins | sample Munlanlewell138R_FD_192505 | JGI IMG/M metagenome (GOLD analysis project Ga0265293, IMG submission 192505) | Leachate microbial communities from a municipal landfill in Southern Ontario, Canada - Leachate well 138R | ecosystem: Engineered > Solid waste > Landfill > Unclassified | place: Canada... | reverse complement strand
GACCAAAAGCGCTTGCAACTTTGGCAGTGTCCTGGAAAGGAAAGGCGACGTGTATCGAAGGGTCGTTGCGGTCGGCGTATTCGACTTCGGCTTCGGCCAGCGCAGAACCGCAATCAAAGCACCAGTTGACGGGCTTGAGGCCGCGGAACACGAAGCCCTTCTGCATGATGCGCGACAGGGCGCGCAGTTCATCAGCCTCGTTGCTGTAGTTCATCGTCAGGTAAGGGCGATCCCAGTCGCCCAGCACACCCAGGCGTTTGAACTCGCGGCGCTGGTTATCGATTTGTTCGTGCGCATAGGCACGCGCCTTTGCCTGCACTTCGGCAACCGGCAGGTTCTTGCCATGCTGCTTTTCTATCTGGATTTCGATAGGCATGCCATGGCAGTCCCAGCCAGGCACGTAGACGGCATCAAAGCCCGCCATATTGCGGCTTTTGACGATGATGTCCTTCAGGATCTTGTTGACGGCGTGGCCGATGTGGATGTTGCCGTTGGCATAGGGGGGGCCGTCATGGAGAATGAACTTGGGCCTACCCCGGCTGGCTTCCCTGATGGCCGCGTAAATTCGCTTTTCTTCCCATTCGTCGACCCAGCCAGGCTCTCGTTTGGCAAGGTTGCCGCGCATGGGGAAAGGGGATTCAGGCAGGTTGAGGCTTTTTCTATAGTCCATGGAAAGCGAAATGATCTCGGGCGCGCCGCGCATCGTCGTCGATGGCGGCAATCAAGGTGGGAAGATCCGGAAACTTTTCTTCGTCGCGCAGGAAGCGGATGAATTCTACAGAGCTGAGTTTACCGTAAGCGTTGATGTTGCAGTCCAGCAAATGTGTTTCTAGCACGCGGCGCCCTTGCTGGGTGACAGTGGGGCGTACCCCCAGGCTGGCTACGCCTGGCAGCGCGGTGGGGGCCAGCCCGTGCACGCGCACGACGTAAATGCCGTCGCGCAGAGCGCAGTTGTCGGGCACACGATGATTGAGGGTGCGGTAGCCTATCGTGCGGCCTATCTTTTGGCCATGACCGACGTGGCCGCTGATGCGGTAGCGGTAGCCCAGCAGATCATGGACGCGGTCCAGATCGCCCTGGGAAAGGGCCTGACGTAGTTCCGAACTTGATATTCTGCGCCCGGAAGGGTCAGGCACATCAGCGATGGCTTCGACTTCGAAACCCAGTTGCCGGCCCATGCGATGCAGCAGGTCGATGTCGCCGCCCCGCTTGTATCCGTAGCGGAAGTCTTCGCCCACCAGCAGCCAGCGGGTGTTCAAGCCTACTGTCAGGAGCTGACGAATGAAGTCTTCCGGTGCCCTGCCAGACAGCCAGGTATTGAAGCGCAGAAGTACGACCTGCCGTATGCCATGTTGGCACAGAAGCTGGACCTTGTCGCGCAGCGTATTGATTTGGGCGGGTGCCAGTTCAGGCTTGCCCGCGCGGGCAGCGAAGAACGCGCGCGGATGCGGGTCGAAGGTCATGACGGTGGGCGCCAGCCCGTGGCCGTCAGCGTGCGCCCGGACGCGGTCAAGGATGGCCTGATGGCCCAGATGTACGCCGTCGAAATTGCCAATGGTCACGGCGCTGGGGCGCTGTGTGTCATGGCGGGGAAGGCGTCGATATAGGTGGCAACTCGGTTTCACAGGCGGGAGTTTACAATTTTGCGACGTTCAACTCAGGAATTATCGTGGTCGACTTCAGAAATGGCATCTGCCGCCTCGTCATATTGATCTCGGGCCGAGGCTCGAACATGCAGACCATCGTCAATACTATTGAGCAGCGCACGTTGCCCGCACAGGTCTGTGCCGTGGTCTCGAATCGGGCCGACGCCGCCGGCCTGGACTGGGCACGTGAACGCGGCATAGAAGCGCGTACATTACCGCATCGCGATTTTGCCACGCGCGACGAATTTGACCAGGCGCTGGCGACCGTGATCGAGGAATACGAGCCTGACTATGTGTTGTTGGCAGGCTTCATGCGGGTGCTGACGCCGGCATTCGTTGCCCGCTTTGAAGGGCGACTGCTGAATATCCACCCGTCATTGTTGCCTGCTTTCCCTGGCCTGCATACGCATCAACAAGCGCTGGTGCTTGGGGTGCAATGGCATGGCTGTACCGTACACTTCGTCACGGCGCAACTTGACCATGGGCCGATAGTGGCTCAGGGGGTAGTGCCTGTGCTTGCCGGCGATGACGCCGATACTCTGGCATCGCGTCTGCTGACGGTCGAACACAGCTTATATGCCGAAGTGGTGTGTTGGCTTGCGGAAGGCCGCGTGTCGTTGGACGAACAACAAAGCGTGCACGTAGATGGGGTCGCTACACGCGCATTTCTGCCGGATGGCACGCTCACGGGCGGCCCAGGCAAGGAGCATTCATGAATTCCCGAACATCCAGGCCCTCGAAAGGGACGTCGCCCTCGGCGCGCCCCCGAAAATCTCAGCGACCGGCAGGTGCCGACAGAGCTCTGCGTGCAGTAAAAAGTGCGCATGCTGGTGCTGCACGCCCTTATATTCCGGCTATTGCCCGCATTGAGCAAGTACGAACGGTGCTGGGCGACATTCTGCAATGGCAGCACCCGGCGGACCAGGCGCTGTCGCATTGGATGCGCGCCCAGCGCCATCTCGGTGTGCGTGATCGCGCCGAAGTCACCGAAGCGGTTTTCAATGTGCTGCGCCACCTGCGCCGTTATCGCAACCTTGCCGAAAGCGGCAGCGGCCCCGCAGCGCGGCGCCTGGCCATTCTGGGTCTGGATGCAACCCTGCCGGACGGCATACTGCATGCCGGGCTGGAAGAGCCTGAAAAGGCGTGGTTGGAACACATCCGTCGCATCGATTTGCAGGCCATGCCGCGCGCAGTGCGCGAGAGCCTGCCCGATTGGCTGGATGAGCGCTTGTCGGCCTTGCCTGACAGCGACGCGCTGGTGGCGGCATTGAACCAGCCCGCGCCGCTGGATATCCGCGTGAATCCCTTGAAAGTATCCAGAGAGGATGCGCTGGCGGGTATCGACAGTGGCCCGGCGGAACGGTATCAGCCGCTTCCAACGCCCTACAGCCCCTGGGGTATCCGCTTCCAGGGGCGGCCCCCCGTGTCCCGCTGGCCGGCTTTTGAAAGAGGCGAAATCGAGATCCAGGACGAAGGCAGCCAGATTCTGGTGTCCTTGATGGCGCCCAAACGGGGTGAAATGATCATCGATTTCTGTGCGGGGGCAGGGGGTAAAACCCTGCTGCTTGGGGCGCTGATGCGTTCCACGGGCCGACTTTATGCCTTTGATGTATCGGCGGCACGCCTGGCGCGGGCCAAACCCCGTTTTGCCCGCAGTGGCCTGTCGAACATCGTGCCCGTTGTGATCCAGCCATCCTCTGATCAGCGTGTCAAGCGCCTGCGCGGCAAGGCGCAGCGGGTACTGGTCGATGCGCCGTGTTCCGGGTTGGGTACCTTGCGGCGCAACCCTGACCTGAAATGGCGTCAGCACCCGGAATCCATCGTTGAATTCCAGCGCTTGCAGCAGGGCATCTTGAAGGAGGCTGCGTCTTGTGTGGCGCCCGGAGGACGGCTGGTCTATGCCACTTGCTCGCTGCTGCCGGAAGAAAATCAACACCAGGTGGAAGCCTTTCTGCAGGCGAATGCCAATTTTGAACTGCTTGATGCCGCGGCCATCGCCGCTGACCGTTGCCCCGGCCTGGATCTGGAGGGGCCCTATCTGCAGTTGCGGCCGGATATCCATGGCACTGATGGGTTTTTTGCGGCGGTCATGCAAAGGCGTAAACCGGAGTAGGCTGGCAACGCGTTCTGAGGCCTGGCCGGTATCCTGATTGCTGGTTGTCAGCACCGGCCGGGCCTCGTGGCCTTGGCGCTGTAACCCTGCGTGACGCCTGAAGCGCGGGGAACTGTAACGTCACTATCCCTGGACGTCCATCCAGGGTAAACTTTTCAGGATTCTTACAAACGGGGCAATGTACCTACCCTATATGGACCAAGTCTTTTCTTATCTGGCCGCTGGCCTTCTTCAGTTGTCGTGGTGGCAGGTTGCGCTTGTGACGCTGGTGCTCACGCATATCACCATCGTGTCCGTGACCGTCTTTCTGCATCGCAGCCAGGCGCACCGCGGCCTTGATCTGCACCCGGCAGTGATGCACTTCTTCCGCTTCTGGCTATGGTTGACGACAGGCATGGTCACCAAGGAATGGGTTGCCATCCATCGCAAGCACCATGCTTATGTCGAACGCGAAGGCGATCCGCATTCCCCGCTGGTCTACGGCATAGGCAGGGTGTTTTTCCGTGGCGCCGAACTGTATCGCCATGAAGCCACCAATGCTGAAACCATGAAGCGCTTCGGCCACGGCACGCCCGACGACTGGATGGAACGCAATCTGTATTCGCGCCACAGCAGCCTGGGCATACTTATCATGCTGGGTCTCGATCTGGCGTTGTTCGGTGTGCTGGGTCTGACGGTCTGGGCCATCCAGATGGCATGGATCCCGTTCTGGGCAGCAGGCGTCGTGAATGGCTTGGGGCATTTCATCGGTTACCGGAATTATTCCAGCCCCGATACCAGCACCAATGTATTCCCGATCGGCATCATCGTCGGCGGCGAAGAACTGCACAATAACCATCACGCCCACGGCACATCCTGCCGCTTTTCCGCCAAATGGTGGGAATTCGACGTCGGCTGGCTGTATATCCGCATTCTGAGCTTCCTGCGGCTGGCGACCATCCGCCGGGTGGCGCCACGACTCAAGGTCGAGCAGGGCAAGAGCGCCGTCGATCTCGACACCTTGCAAGCCATCATCACGCACCGGTACGAAATCCTGGCCAAATATACCCGCATGGTGCGCAAGGCCGCTGCGCAGGAAATGGCCAAGGTGAAGGCATCTGCCAGTGACGCGGGCAATGTGGCGCTATTGCGGCGTGCTCAGAAGCTGCTCGCCCGCGACGACGACAAGCTCGCACCGGCGCAGTTGGCTGAAATCGAATCCGCGCTGGAACATCATCAATCGCTTTCCACGCTGGTGCAAATGCGCGCAGAACTGGCTCGCCTGTGGGAAAGCTCCAGCGCCAGCAGCGAGCAATTGCTGGCCGACCTGCAGGCATGGTGCCAGCGCGCTCAGCAAAGTGGCATCGAAAGCCTAGAACAATTCGCCCTGCGTCTGCGCCGCTACGCGGCATGATGGAAGGGCTGAATCCAGAGCAGCAGGCGGCGGTCCAGCTTCCTGCTGAACACGCACTTGTACTGGCAGGGGCGGGTAGTGGCAAAACACGCGTCCTTATTACCCGTATCGCCTGGCTGGTTCAGACCAGCCAGGTCAGCCCGGGCGGCATTCTTGCCGTCACCTTCACGAACAAGTCTGCCCGCGAACTGCTCACCCGGCTATCAGGCTTGTTGCCCATCAACACCCGGGGCATGTGGGTAGGCACTTTCCACGGCTTGTGCAACCGCCTGCTGCGGGCGCACCACCGCGATGCCAGCCTGCCACAGACCTTTCAGATTCTCGATAGCCAAGACCAGCTGGCCGCTATCAAGCGCCTGCTGAAAACCTCGAATATCGATGACGAAAAATTTCCTCCGCGTGATGTCCAGCGTTTCATCAATGGCGCCAAGGAAGAAGGGCTGCGCCCTGATCGGGTCGAGGCGCATGATGCTTTCCGCCGCCGCATGGTCGAAATCTATCAGCTGTACCAGGCTCAGTGTGAACGGGAAGGTGTAGTCGATTTCGCAGAGTTGCTGCTGCGTGCCTACGAGCTGCTGAAAAACAATGCGCCGGTGCGCGAACACTATCAACGCCGATTCCGCCATATTCTGATCGACGAGTTCCAGGATACCAACACCCTGCAGTATCGCTGGATCAAACTGCTGGCCGGGGGTGGCGCTGCGGTATTTGCAGTGGGCGACGATGATCAGTCCATTTATGCATTTCGTGGCGCGAACGTGGGCAATATGGCCGATTTCGAGCGCGATTATGCCCATGGCAATGTCATCCGCCTGGAACAGAACTACCGTTCCTATGGCCACATACTGGACTCCGCCAACGCCCTGATTGCGCATAATACCGGGCGCCTGGGCAAGAACCTCTGGACAGAGCAGGGGCATGGCGAACCGATACGGGTTACCGAACAGCCCTCAGACTTGCTGGAAGCTCAGTGGGTGCTGGAAGAGATCCGGGCACTAATGAACGATGGCCGGCGTCGCAGCGAAATCGCTGTGCTGTACCGCAGCAATGCGCAATCCCGCGTGATTGAGCACGCGCTGTTCTCGGCGCGCATTCCTTATCGGGTCTATGGCGGGCTGCGTTTTTTCGAGCGCCAGGAAATCAAGCATGCCTTGGCCTATCTGCGGCTGCTCGACAATCCTCACGACGACACCTCCTGGATGCGCGTGGTCAACTTTCCCGCGCGGGGCATAGGCGCGCGCAGTGTAGAGCAGCTTGCCGACATTGCCCGGGAACACGGCAGCAGCCTGTATCGCGCAGCGCCCATGGTTCCGGGCAGGGCAGGGGCGGCAGTTGCTCGCTTCGCCTCGCTGATTCAGCAACTGGCTCACGATGCACAGTCGCTGACCTTGACCGAACTGATTGAACAAGTGGTCAGGGACAGCGGGCTGGCGGCGCATTACGAGGCTGACCGCGAAGGCCAGGACCGGTTGGAAAACTTGCAGGAACTGGTCAATGCAGCAGCGGTCTTCAGCAGCGAAGAAGGGTTTGACGGCCTGCCGGCCGGTCGTGCGCTGGAAACACCTGCGATGGCAGAACCTGCAGAATTTTCCGATGATCTTGTTCCCGCTACGGCGATGTCGCCTTTGGCAGCTTTTCTCTCGCATGCCTCACTAGAAGCGGGCGAGAATCAGGCCGTGGCAGGCGAGGACGCCGTGCAGCTGATGACGGTACATGCGGCCAAAGGCCTAGAATTCGACGTCGTGTTCATCACTGGCCTGGAAGAAGGCCTCTTCCCGCACGAAAACAGCCTGCTGGAAGCGGCTGGGCTGGAAGAAGAGCGGCGGCTGATGTACGTGGCAATCACACGTGCCCGTGAGCGGCTTTATCTTACGCTTGCACAAAGCCGCATGCTGCACGGGCAGACTCGCTATGCTTTGCGTTCACGGTTTCTGGAAGAAATCCCTGAAGAACACCTGAAATGGCTGACGCCTCGCGAGTCCAGTCGCAATCAGGCAGGTTCGACAGCTGCCTGGGGTGGCGCCTTCCGCCGCGGTCGCGGTTTCTCCGCGTCAGGCTCCAGCCTGGCGCCTACTGCGCCCCTCTCGGTTACGACGGGTGTAACCGTGGGTGCGCAGCAGTTCAGGATAGGCACAGGCGTGCGCCATGCGCGCTTCGGTGATGGCACCGTGATATCGCTGAGCGGCAATGGTACTGATGCCCAGGCGCAGATCCAGTTCCGGGACGTGGGCCTGAAGACGCTGGCGTTGGGCGTCGCCCGGCTGGAGGTCATTGCCTGAGCAGTTTTCTTTTCTGCTGACGGCAAGGTGCAAACACGCCGTGCCGTCGGCTATTCTTATTCCCGATCCTAGAACCAAAACCAACATTTGGAGATATCACCATGAAGATTCGTGCCGCCCTATTGCGTGAAATGGGCTTGCCAGCACCGTACGCAACCTCAAAGCCTCTGAGCATCACCGAAGTCGAATTGCAGCCGCCCGGGCGCGGCGAAGTGCTGGTGCGCATTCGGGCCGCCGGGCTTTGTCATTCCGATCTGTCTGTCATCAATGGCGACAGGCCACGGATACTGCCGATGGTGTTGGGCCACGAGGCATCTGGAGAAATCGTGGAAGTCGGCGAAGGGGTAAGCGATCTGGCTGCCGGCGATCATGTCATCATGGTTTTTGTGCCGGTTTGCGGCTGCTGCAACCCATGTCTTGAAGGTCGCCCGGCCTTATGTGAACCGGGCGCTGTGGCCAACACCAATGGGACCTTGCTGAGTGGTGAACGCCGCCTGCAACTGGGTGGGGAAGCCGTGAATCATCACGCTGGGGTATCCTGCTTCGCAGAATATGCCGTTGTGGCGCGTAATTCCTGCGTAAAAGTTCACACCGAACTCAGCCATCGCGAAGCGGCGCTCTTTGGTTGTGCTGTGTTGACCGGGGCCGGCGCCGTCATCAATCGTGCGGAAGTCAGGGCGGGCGACAGCGTGGCGGTCGTAGGCCTGGGTGGTGTGGGCCTGAGCGCTTTGCTGGCCGCAGTCGCGTCTGGGGCCCGCCGTGTTGTGGCGGTCGATCTTAGCGATGACAAGCTGGCACTGGCCAAATCACTGGGCGCGACGGAAACCGTCAATCCCGCACAGGCAGATACACCTACCCGCTTGCTTGAAATGGCGGGTGGCCCGGTGGATTACGGCCTGGACATGGCAGGCGCCTTGAAGGCCTTCGAAACCGCCTACGCGCTGACCAAGCGGGGCGGCAGCACCATCACATCGGGTCTGCCGCATCCCTCACAGGCTTTCTCGCTGCCATTGTCGCAAATGGTTGGGGAAGAACGCGAGGTGCGTGGCAGTTACCTGGGCTCGGGTGTGCCCGCCGTAAATATCAGGCGTTACATTGATCTTTACAAGGCCGGGCGCCTGCCTGTTGATCGCATGATGGGTAAAGTGTTCACGCTGGACACCATCAACGAAGGGTTCGACAACCTGGCATCAGGTAGCGGTCTGCGCGATTCCGTCGTGTTTGAATAAAAGCGTCAGATTTCTGGCGACGGGCTGCAAAGCATTGCACCCGGCGCTTAATGCCTGTCAGCGTTGACGAAAACAGCCTGCGGCACGCGATTCGCGTGCCGGCCCCTTTTATTCTGAAAACTCGCGGTCCACGGCTTCGAGTTCTTCCTGCAGCAGCAGCCATTCCTCTTCAAGGGCACTGTGTTGTTTGCTCAGTTCACCATGTTCGCTCAGCACGCGCAAACGTTCGTCTCGACGCTCATCATCGTATAGGCCTGCGTCGGCGATCACCAAGTCGAGTTCAGCAAGCCGCTGCGTGGCGGTATCCATTTTTGTTTCTACTTTGTTTATCTTTTTTTCCAGTGGTCGACGCTTGACTGCGCGCTGCTGCCGCAGTTCCGCTTCAAGGCGACGCTGAGCACGCCTGTCGACAGTGCCTGCGGCATCCTGCTGGGCAGTGCGTTCCTGGCGTTCCTGCGCTCTCACTTGGCTGCCATGATCTGCCAGCCAGCTACGGTAATCTTCAAGATCGCCATCGAATTCCTGTACGCCACCATTGGCAACGATCCAGAAACTGTCGACGGTGGTGCGTAACAGATGGCGATCATGCGAGACCAGCAGCATGCTACCGCCAAACTCGGCGAGCGCCGTGGACAGTGCCTCACGGGTTTCCACGTCCAGGTGGTTGCTGGGTTCGTCCAGTAGCAGCAGGTTGGGTTTTTGCCGCACGATCAATGCCAGCGCCAGGCGGGCTTTTTCGCCGCCCGACATGGGGCCGACAGCGTCGTTGACAGTGTCACCGCTGAACCCGAACCCGCCCAAATAGTTGCGCAGGTCCTGCTCACGGCTCTGGGGTTCAATGCGCAGCAAATGCTGCAATGGGGTCGATTCGACATCGAGCATGTCGAGCTGATGCTGGGCGAAATAGCCGATCTCCAGGCCGCGCGATGCATTGCGCGTGCCTTCCAGCACCGGCAGCTCACCCGAAATCGTCTTGATCAGCGTACTCTTGCCCGCCCCATTGACACCCAGGATGCCTATACGGCTGCCGCCGCGCACCATCAGCGTGACATTGCCGAGTACCTTGCGGGTGTCGCCGTCAGTCTGCCCATAGCCGGTACTGACATCGTCCAGTACCAATAAGGGGTCTGGCATGGATTCGGGTTCGGGAATCCGGATGGAGATGCCCGATTCGGCATGGATGGGAGCCAGTTTTTCCATGCGTGCCAACGCCTTGACACGGCTCTGGGCCTGTTTTGCCTTGGTCGCCTTGGCTTTGAAACGGTCGATGAAGCTTTGCAGGCGGACGGTTTCCTTCTGCTGGCGATCCCAGGCCAGGTGGCTCTGACGCAGGCGCTCGCTGCGCTGTTCCAGAAAGTCTTCATAACCCCCGCGGTAGCGAAACAGTTTGCCATGATCAAAATGCAGTATGGCGCGGGCGACAGCGTCAAGGAACTCAGTGTCGTGCGAGATCAGCATGGCGGTGCCGGGGTAGCCGGCCAGCCAGCGTTCCAGCCACAGCATGGCGTCGAGATCCAGATGGTTGGTGGGTTCGTCCAGCAGAAGCAGGTCGGAAGGCGCCATCAGCGCACGTGCCAGCGCCAGCCGCATCTGCCAGCCGCCGGAAAAGCTGCCTACTGGATTCATCCATTGTTCCGGGGTGAACCCCAGACCGGCCAGCAATTGCTCGGCGCGAGATGGCGCCGTCCAGGCACCGGCGTCGATCAGGGCCTGTTCCAGTTCAGCAATGCGCTGCCCGTCCGCGGGGTCGACGGCCGCACGTTGCGCCTGCAGGCTGCGTAGCACACGGTCGCCGTCGATGACAAATTCGCGCGCGGGCCGCTCGCGTTCACGGATTTCCTGCTCGACGCTGACAATACGCCAGGACGCGGGGATTTCCAGTGAACCGGCATCAAGGTCCAGGCTGCCTTCAATCAGGGCGAACAGCGTGGATTTACCCGCGCCATTCTTGCCCACGATGCCGACTCTTTCACCTGGGTTGACCACAAAATCGGCACCATCCAGCAGGACTTTGGTGCCACGACGAAGTACGATTCCGGAAGCGCGTATCACGACTCTAACTGCTCACGTGCAAGTAGAAGAATCTGGTCTTCGGTGGTGGCCGTGCTCAGCCAGACCGGTTCAAGTTGAGGGAAGGCGGTGGCGAAATGATCGTACTCATGCCCGATTTCCAGCACCAGCGAGCCGCCTGGCGACATGCGGGCCGGTGCGTCACGCAGGACGCGCCTGACCAGGTCCATGCCGTCGCCGCCCCCGGCCAATGCCATTTGCGGCTCATGCAGGTATTCGGCGGGAAGCGCGTCCATGGACGCCTGGTTGACATAGGGTGGGTTGCAGATGATCAGGTCGTATTGGCCTTCAGCTGGAATGGCGTCCAGCAGATTGCTGGGTAATGTGTGCACACGGTCTGCCAGGCCATGCAGGGCAATGTTTTGGCGGGCGACATCCAGCGCATCGGGGGACAGGTCAACAGCATCGACCTGGGCCTGTGGGAAAGCGTAAGCCGCCAGGATGGCCAGGCAGCCCGAACCGGTGCAAAGGTCCAGGACACGGCCAATA
>Ga0265293_10012545_pt1 | contig 11219 bp, 7 predicted proteins | sample Munlanlewell138R_FD_192505 | JGI IMG/M metagenome (GOLD analysis project Ga0265293, IMG submission 192505) | Leachate microbial communities from a municipal landfill in Southern Ontario, Canada - Leachate well 138R | ecosystem: Engineered > Solid waste > Landfill > Unclassified | place: Canada... | reverse complement strand
GTTTCCTTATAAAACTTTCAAAATAGTAAGATAAAGTATTTGAATACTGATGTATCCAATTGCTTTGCTTTGTCAATTTATATGCTAATTAAAATATAAAAATATGATTATTGTATCTGATTTAGAGATTCAATTTGGTAAGAAAAGTCTTTTTCAAGACATGAATTTAAAGTTTATGCCAGGCAATTGCTATGGTATTATAGGGGCAAATGGTGCAGGAAAATCAACTTTTTTAAGAATATTAAGTGGAGACTTAGACCCAACAAGAGGTAATGTGATTTTCGGCTCAGGTGAGAGGATATCTGTTCTAAGACAAGACCATTTTGCTTTCGATGAGTTTAGTGTAATAAATACTGTAATGCAAGGTCATGAAGAGCTTTGGAAGGTAATGCACGAAAAAGATGCTATTTATTCTAAGACAGAGTTTACAGAAGAGGATGGGATTAAAGCAGCAGAGCTTGAGGAAAGTTTTGCAAATATGGATGGTTGGAATGCAGAGAGTGATGCTGCATCGCTTCTTTCAGGCTTAGGTATTGCAGAGGAATATCATCATACATTGATGAGTAATATGTCGGGAAAGCAAAAGGTAAAGATTTTATTAGCACAAGCTCTTTTTGGAAAGCCAGACAATCTATTATTAGATGAGCCTACAAATAACCTTGACCTTGAGACAATAGTTTGGCTTGAGAACTACCTTTCAAATGTAGATAATACAGTTCTTGTGGTTTCGCATGATAGACATTTCTTAGACACTGTTTGTACTCACACTGTGGATATTGACTTTGGTAAAGCTAAGCAATTTGCAGGTAATTATAGCTTTTGGTATGAATCAAGCCAATTAGCACTTCGTCAAGCACAAAACAAGAATAAGAAAGCAGAGGAAAAGAAAAAAGAATTACAAGAATTTATTGCACGTTTTTCTGCAAATGCTTCTAAATCTAAGCAAACAACTTCGAGAAAAAAGATGATTGAGAAATTGGATATAGAAGAAATTCTTCCATCAACAAGACGTTATCCAGGAATTATCTTCACAATTGAGAGGGAGATAGGAAACCAAGTTCTTGAGGTAAGAAACCTATCACAAAAGGTAGAAGAAAAAACACTGTTTTCAGATGTGAACTTCTATCTAAACAAAGAAGATAAGGTAGCCTTTCTTTCAAGAGACCCTCGTGCTATGACATCACTATTTGAGATACTAACCAATAACGAAAGACCTTTAACAGGAGATTTCACCTGGGGAGTAACAACATCTTCATCATATCTTCCATTAGATAATAGTGCCTTCTTTGATACAGATATGACCCTTATCGATTGGCTTGGGCAATATTCACAAGATACAACAGAAACCTTTCTAAGAGGATTTTTAGGGAAAATGCTTTTCTCAGGAGAGGACGTTTATAAAAAAGTAAAGGTTCTTTCGGGAGGGGAAAAGATGCGTTGTATGATAGCAAGAATGATGATGTCTACCTCGAACGTATTAATCTTAGACTCGCCAGTGAATCACTTAGACCTTGAGTCAATCCAAGCCTTTAATAATACTCTTGTAAACTTCAAGGGAGTAATATTAATAAGCTCACATGACCAAGAGTTTATCCAAACAACATGTAATAGAATTATCGAGCTAACCCCAAAAGGAATAGTAGATAAACAAATACCATTAGACGAATACCTCTCAAGCGAAAAGATAAAAGAACAATTAGACGAGATGTATAGATAAATTTTCATCTCATTTAAAAGAAAAAAGGACATTAATGAAGAGCAAATAAAATGTTTTTACGTTATCCGACCCTGAAAGGGTCGTAGGTTTATAGAAAATATAATGATTATATCGTCGTTCGACCCCGTTGGGGTCGTAGGATGGGATGGGAATTTCTCATTTTCTATAAACCTTTCACCCCTTCGGGGTAATTGATTGTTTGAAATAATATTTTTTGATATTAATCTCTTTTCGTTGTGCGGGATTGCTTATCGGCTTACCGCTTGCGTAGCAATAAATCCCACAGAAAGTCTTCTTAGAGGAGGAAACTTCTTCTTTTTACTTTTAGACTTCTTGTTTTTAAAATTAGACTTCTTGTTTATGGTCAAAAAATCGGATTTTTTAGGGTGAAAAATCGGATTTTTTGGGTCGAAAAATCGGATTTTCTGGGGTGAAAAGTCGGATTTTTTGGGGAAGAAAATCGGATTTTTTGGGTGAAATATCTTCTTCTAAATTCATTTTAAAGGCTTGGGAGTTTAAAATTAGGAAGTTTGAGGGGGGAATAAGGTGATAATAGATTTTTTTTTGATTTATAATGGGATATTTGGGAGGATTCCTATTTCTATATATTTGTCTTTGGTTAATTGATTTACTCTTGTGTAATATGGGATGTAGAATAATAGGCCTATTATTGTTAGAGCTCCACTTATTAGCATTGAATAGGGGAGTGAAAGTATATCGGCTAAATATCCAAAGAATAGGTTTCCAAAGGATGCTCCAAGTGTGAAGAACATTAGATAATAACCCATAATTCTTCCTTTCATCTCATTATGAGTCAGGGCTTGCAATATGGTATTTGTTGATGCTATGGCGCAGACCATGGTAAAGCCAAGAATTATTGAAAGCAAAATTGTTATTATTAGAGATTCTACAAAAAAGAAAGGCATTACTATTAGTCCACATACCAATATTCCAATAAATTGTATTTTCCCAAGAGATAGTATTTCTTTCCTTGAGGCAATATATAAGGATGCTAAAAGAGAGCCTACACCAATAAAAGACATAATTAGGCCTAAAGTCTCACTGCCCATATTTAAGATATCCTTTACATAAGCAGGGATAAAGGTAATTAAAGGGAAGATAAAGAAACAAAATAATAATGTAATTGCCATTAATACTTTAATTGGGATGTTTTTATGCATATAATTAAAACCCTCCTTAATATCATTAATTATACTAATTGGTTTAGACTTAATACTATCTTTATCTAGCCTTATCATTAAAAGGAAGATAATAGAAAAGATATAGGTAATAGAATTAATAAGGAAACAACCACCCTCGCCAAGAATTACAATTAAAAATCCAGCAATTGCTGGTCCTATAAGTCTTGTTGCATTTAATACTGTAGAATTTAGAGCAACTGCATTTATAATAAATTCCTTAGGGACAAGACTTGTATAGAAGGCTTGGCGAGTTGGATTATCAAAAGCGTTGATTATTCCTAAAAGAAAACTAAGAGAAATTAGGTGCCAAACCTCAATTAGATTAGTAAAATAAAGAATTGTAAGAGTTAGGGCATGAAGGATAAAAAATATTTGGGTAAGAACTAATACCATTTTTTTATTGACCTTATCGATAATTGCAGAAGATAGGGGAGTCATAAAAAACATAGGAATCTGGGAAATAAAATAGATTGTTCCCAAAAGAGCAACAGAGCCAGTAAGTCGATAAACCAACCAACTCATAGCAATTTGTTGCATCCAATTTCCGCTTAAAGAAATAACCTGACCATAGAAATAAAGCCTGAAATTAGTGAAACGCAAAGAGCTAAATGTTGTCTTATAAATGTGCATTATAATAGATTATAGGATTTTTTTTAAAAGAATTTTGTCCATAGAATTAAAAAACTAAATTATTTCTTATCTTTGTGCGGTTATTTATTATCAATAGATTATGAAATTCAACTATCATTACCTTATTATTAGCCTTTTGCTAATTACAATTTGCAAATATACAAAAGCTCAGTCTTATGACGCAAATTTTTCCAAACCAATTATTACAGAAGCTGGGAAATATGTTTATATTGAGTTGCCTCCAATCAAAACAGAGGAAGGAGTATTGTATTTTTTAGACAGGAATCTTGGAGCAAGCTCGAGTGATTTGGAATATTCTGACTCATGGGGAGACTTATACCAATGGGGGAGAGGAACAGACGGTCATGAGAAAAGAAACTCAGATACAACTCTTACTCGCTCAAATATATCAAAGGTAAATCATAATAGATTTATTGTAGATGAAAGGAAATCTAACGATTGGCTAATTAATTCTGATGATGACTTATGGCAAAATGGAGAAAATAATCCATGTCCTTGCGGTTATAGACTTCCTACTCAAAAGGAATGGAGGGCAGTAATTAAATTAGGTCATGAAATGAAAACAACCAAAACAGGATATTATTATTTGTCCTTAGCAAATGGTCAGCTCAACCTTCCATGCTCTGGATTGCGTTCTGCCTATACTGGCAATTTCCAACACCTTGGGACAAGAGGATATTATTGGGCAAGAGACGCAGTAGCAAGAGGAACTTCAAGCTGTATTGACTTTAATAAGGAGGAATTAGTTACCAATATAAGTATATTTGGTTTCAGGGCATTTGGGAGAAGTATTCGTTGTGTAAGAAGTGAGTAATATCACTTTATTAAACTAATAAAGAATTTAAAATATGATTTTGTTTTCAACTAAAGATGTATCAAAAACCTATGCTAATCACAAGGCATTAGATAAGGTTTCGATAGATGTAGAAAAAGGTAGTGTTTTCGGATTGCTTGGTCCTAATGGAGCAGGTAAAACCACATTGATTAGAATAATAAATCAAATAACAGCTCCCGATGAGGGCGAGATTTTTTTTAAGGGAGAACCCTTAAGAGCAGAACATGTTCATAATATTGGATATTTGCCAGAGGAGAGAGGCTTATATAAAAAGATGAAGGTAGGAGAGCAGGCAATTTATCTTGCAGAACTAAAGGGATTAAAGAAAAGCGATGCAAAGAAGAGATTGGAATATTGGTTCGATAAGTTTGATATATTAAATTGGTGGAACAGGAAGGTAGAAGAACTTTCAAAAGGTATGCAACAAAAGGTACAGTTTATTACAACAGTATTGCATGAGCCGGAATTATTAATCTTCGATGAACCTTTCTCGGGGTTTGACCCAGTAAATGCAAACCTACTTAAAGAAGAAATCCTAAATCTTAAATCAAAGGGAGCAACCATTATCTTTTCAACTCATAATATGGAATCAGTAGAGGCTATTTGTGATTCAATAGCATTGATAAATAAGAGTAAGAAGATTTTGGATGGTAGGGTGTCGGAGATTAAACAAAGATTTAAGAATAATGAATTTGAAATAGTAATTCCTAAGGAAGCAAATATAAGAGATTTTCTAATTCAAGGAGTAGATCTAATTGATAATAGTATTTATAATCAAACCAGTGTTTCTCGTCTTAGTATTGAACAGGGAAGAAATGCGGATTTATTAAGTAATATACTTAAAACTACAGATATTATCTCTTATAAGGAAGTACTACCATCTATGAACGATATATTTATTCAAACAGTAAGCCATGAACAAGATTAAAATAATTATTAGAAGAGAATATTTATCAAGAATTAAGAAGAAATCATTTTTGGTAATGACATTTTTAGGACCAATTCTTATTGCTGCTCTTTGGGGTATACCATTCTTTCTTGCTTTAAATTCAGAATCAGAATCAAAAATTTTGGTTGTTGATACAACTCTTTATGAGAAAAATGGAGTAAAATCATCCTTATTCCTTAATCAGTTTAAGAATAATGAAGGAGCCGTATTTGAATATAGTTATGATATTAATGAGGCTCAGGCTAAATTAAAGAATAAAGAGTATGATGCAGTATTGGAGATAGCTAATACAAATGATAATCCTCCAATTAAGTGTTTCTTGTTTTATTCAGAAAATGAACCAAGTATTCAAACTCAAGAAAATATAAAATCTCAGCTAAATCAAATCTTTAAAGACTATGTTCTTACCTATGATTATGGAATGAATAAGGAGGATTTGAACTTATTTAATAATCCAAGAATAGGTTTTTATTCCAAGGATTTAGACTCGGGGACTGAATCTTATATTGCAGTTAAAACAATACTTGGAGCAATCTCAGGATTTTTAATCTATATGTTTATTTTCTTCTTTGGTTCTCAGGTAATGAGGTCTGTATCGGAAGAAAAAACAAATAGAATAGTGGAAATTTTAGTTTCATCTATTAAACCAGTTCAATTATTAATGGGTAAGATAATTGCCTTAGCATTAGTAGGTTTAACCCAATTCCTATTATGGGTTTTATTATCAGGAGTATTAATTGGAGGAATACAAACTCTTTACCCTCAAACTTTTTCGCAACAAAATACAGAGAAATTTGTTTCTAACGAAAGAGTTGTGAATATGGATGCAATTAATGCAAGTGTTCAAGAAAACCAAAACACTAATGAAATAATATCTGGTATATTATCGATTAATTACGCCCTCGTTCTCTCAATGTTCTTATTCTATTTTATTGCAGGTTACTTCCTCTATGCATCATTGTTTGGAGCAGTAGGAGCTTTAATGGATGTGGATACGGATGCCCAGCAGTTTACTCTGCCAATAACTATTCCATTAATTATTGCCATGCTATGCTTCCCAATGATAATCAATAATCCTTCTGGGGATTTAGCATTCTGGTTTTCAATAATTCCACTAACTTCTCCAATGATAATGATGCTAAGAATACCTTTTGGAGTACCAGTATGGGAAATTCTATTATCCATGGGGTTAATGTTAGTATTTATTACAGGAGCAATTTGGTTGGCTGCAAAAATATATAGGACTGGAATATTAATGTATGGTAAAAATATTACATATAAAGAAATATGGAAATGGTTTAAATACAAAAATTAATAATTAAAATAATTGGCTTATGAAAAAAAATATCCTTTATTTCGTTTTTGCGGTAATAATTTCATTTTCTCTAACATCATGTTTTGATGAAAGGGATTTTGAATTTGATCGCATTGCCACAACACAAATAAATCCTACATTAGGAGTAGGACATGTGGCAACAATTGATTTGTCCTTAATGGATGTGATTAATTTCGAAACCCTTGCCGATACTTCTGGCTTTGGTTTTGATACTATTAATGACGGCTTTGGTTCCTATATGGTCTTTTCTATGCAGGCAGATACAACCTTTGCCCCAGAAATTCCAGAAATAGGAAGTATTTCAGGTATGACTACAGATATTGAATTAGATTTACCTGAGTTTTCTGGAACCATTGTAGGAGACTTATATTTTCCTTCCCTTGATGAAAGTATGGATAGTATAAGTGTTGACCTGCCAAGTTTGGAAGATGGTCAGACAATAGAAAGAATAAAGCTTAAGAAAGGAAGCGTATATATTGGTGTAGCTACTGATTTAAATCACGAGGCATATATCGAACTTTATAGTCCTAATCTTAAGAGTATATCTAAAAACACAGAATATCGTCAAAGTATTAAGATTTCAAATGCGAATCAAACAACAGCTATGATTTCAACTTCTGAAATTAATCTTTCGGACTATGAGATTCTAAATAATTTGAATGATAAGATATGTTTCTATTATAGAGTTTATATCAAGGTAAATGGCTCAATAAATAGAACATATAATACTAATCTGGATATTGAATTTGCAAAACTTGAATTTGATTATATTTATGGTAAGGTTGGTAATTTCCAAGAAACCTTCTCTGATTCTCAGGAATTAGATTTATTCTCTGATTCAACATTTAGTAAGATATTCAAGGATGGTGCTTTTGAGTTTGATGATGATGTGTATTTGGATTTAACCACAATAACTAATATAGGTATTCCTGCTACAATAAAATTAAACCAAGTTAAGGCGTATAATTCACTTGGTTCTATTGTAGATTTAATTAATCCTAAAACAATATCTATTATTCCTGCTGTTAATCCTCATAGTTTTTCAACAACAACTGAGAGGTTAAAGATTAATGCAAATGCAATTTCAACAGCTCCTAATAGAATAGATTACGATGCTGAGATTAAATTAAATCCAGATAATATTACAGGATTTGTTACAAGTGATGCTTCCTTTAGAGTGAAAACCAAACTAACCTTCCCATTTAAAATCAAATTAAATAATTTGGACTATGATGTGGAAATGGAAGAATTGGATTTAGAGGAAATCAGTAAATATGTGAATAATGCTAAGCTATTCTTAGATATTAAAAATGGATTCCCATTCGATTTAAAGGCACAAATACTAACTTTTGATGAAAATGGAAACCTTCAGGATTCTGTATTCCAAACTCCAATATTCATTCAAGGAGCTCCTGTTGATAGTTATGGAGCAATTCTTGATTATGCTTCAATTCAATATATTAAAACAGAGGTTTTAATTACAAGTGAGAAGTTTGAAGTTCTAAGAAATGCAAAATCCTCAAAGATTAGATTAGTATTAAACACTTCCAAAGACCAAAATGGGAATAAACCATTTATTCGTCTTTCCAATAATGCTAAGCTAAATATGAAATTAGGAGTGGAAGCGGAAGCAAATTTAAGTTTTGATTTAAAATAAAAGCCATATGAAAAAGATAGTATTTACCAAATTAATAATGGCAATAATCTTATCTATACCAATGTTTTCTATAGGTCAGATTAGTTTTACACCACCAACAGTTCTAACACTACCAGCTTCAGGAATTCATGGGGATTCTGTAATTTTGAAAGGATATGTAAAAAAGAATACTGGTGGGAATATGATTCTATTAAAGGGATTTGCCTTTAAACAAGTATCTGATTCAAATTATTCCTATGTTACGGTTAATGATATAGATACTTTTACTTATGAATTAACAGGATTGCAATACAATACTCAATATTCATATAGAACAATTGCAATAACTCCTGATTCATTATTCGAGGGCAATGAATTGTTTTTCACTACCGATAATCCTATGATATCCCCACAAGTTGTTACGGCAACGGCAAGTGATATTACTCAAACATCTGCAAATTTGAATGGGACCTTAGTTAAATTAGGTAATCCTCCTCCAACAGAGATGGGATTTATATTTGGATTTACTCCTAATATAACTATCGATTCGACTAAATATCTTTTAAGTATCGATTCTGCTGGGTCTTATTCTTATTCTGTTTCATCGCTTTTAAATTCTACTACCTATTATTATAGGATGTATATAAAGAACCCAAATATTACAGTTTTGGGAAGTGTTTTATCATTCACTACACCTGCTCCTAATGTTACCCTTCCTACATTGATGACCTATAATGCTCAAAACGTTGATACAAGTTCAGCAAAACTAATAGGAAAGATAACTAATCCAGGAGTAAATATTACTATTCTATCAAAGGGTTTTGAATATAAGAATGTAAATAATACAAACTATTTAGATATTCCAATTTCAAGTGTGGGAGATTCTATGGTCTATTCTCTCGGTGGATTAACTCCTTCTACAACTTATACCTATAAGGCTTATGTTGAAACTTCAACAAATGGAAGAGTTTATGGTCCAACAAAATCATTTACAACTCAAACCAAGCCTTACGAATTTACAACATTAGCCGCTACTAGCGTTACAGATAGCTCTGCAATAATAAATGGAAGAATATTTAAGTCAGAACTAATCATTCAAAAATTTGGATTCTATTTTAAGGAAGACGGAAATAATTATGGTCTTTTCGATCTTACTTTAAACTTTAATTTAAATGGTCCTACAGATATAAACTATCAAATGAAGAAACTAAAACCTTATACAAACTACACTTATAAGGTATTTGGATTAACCTTTAATGGATTATACGAGGGTGCAGAGATAAGTTTTAGAACTAATTCCTTACCAATGTCTATTTCAACTCAGGCTGTAACCAATCTTGGAGAAACTTCAGCAAAACTTAATGCAAGACTTAATCATGCAGGTGCTCCAAAGACAATAGAAAAAGGATTTTTAGTTTCATCTAATCCAAGCTTTAATATTTCAAGCATAGGTATAGATAAACATATTATCCCTGGAGACACTGCTGGAGTATTTTCATATAATATTTCTAATCTTACAAGCAATACAACCTATTATACAAGGGCTTATACAATTAATCAATTAGATACTGTTTATGGAAGTATATTGAGTTTTAAAACTCTTATGCCATTGGAGGTTATTCCGGATATTACCTTATTTACTCCTGATAGTATAAGTTCTAATTCAGCAATACTTAAAGCTAATATATCCACAGGAGCTAATCCAGCACTGATAGAGATGGGCTTTGAATACAAAACAGTAAATGAAAGTGATTATACAGTGATTACCTTCCCTGGCAGTATTGCAAGTTTATCTATTGCAAATAAGATAGAAAATCTATTACCAAATACTCTTTATCAATTCAAGGCTTATGCTAAGAATATGAATAATACATTGATTTACTCAGATGAAATGGAATTTACTACCTTAGTTAAACCTATGGTGGTATTAACTAATCAAGCTACTGATATTTCTTTCGATTCTGCAGTAATGAATGGATTTGTAAACCCTGAATCTGAAATAGTATTCTTTAAAGGTTTTGAATGGAGAGCAGATAGTGATAGCGTATATGAAAGAGTCTTTGTTTTTGGAGATTCAATCTTTTCTTATACCTTGAATAATCTAAGTCCAAATACTACTTATTGGTATAGGGTTTTTGCTAAATCAAGCGAAGATTATGTATATGGAGATTCTGTTTCCTTTACAACTCTTTCAATTAATCCTCCTCAAATCAATAATATTGTAATTCAGGAAATAGACACTAATTCAGCAAGATTTATTGGTCAAATCCAAGAAGGAACTAATGAAATTATAAATCGTTCCTTAATAATCAAGAGATGGGGAAGAGAATTCTTTACTCCAATTGAATTTGAGGGTAATAGTTTTGATATTACTATCGATACATTAGAGGAAGGAACAACATACTATGCTGGTATTTATATCCTGACATCTGAAGGTGCTAAAATTAGTGATATTATTGAATTTAGAACTCTTGGAACATTTAATATTGGTTTGGAAGATATAACTCTAAGCGATAATAATATTAGTATTTATCCTAATCCTGCAAATGACTTTGTCAATATTAGTATTAATAATTCTCAAGGTGTTGAATTAAGGATTTTAGATATATTGGGAAGAGAAATTGATAGGAGGAAATTAAATTCTGATATTAATTACGATATATCTAAATTAGAAAAAGGAGTTTATAATTTGATTTTCATCAATAAGAGTTCTAAACTAACCAAGAAACTGATTGTAAAATAATTTAATACTAAAGAGAGATGAAAAAGTATATATTTATATTAGCAGGTATTATTCTTATTGGTATTGGGAATTTGAATTCTCAAAATTCAAATATAATGTATTTTATGAGGAATGTTCCAGGGTCATATAGTATGAACCCAGCTAATACTC
>Ga0265293_10012544_pt1 | contig 11220 bp, 7 predicted proteins | sample Munlanlewell138R_FD_192505 | JGI IMG/M metagenome (GOLD analysis project Ga0265293, IMG submission 192505) | Leachate microbial communities from a municipal landfill in Southern Ontario, Canada - Leachate well 138R | ecosystem: Engineered > Solid waste > Landfill > Unclassified | place: Canada... | reverse complement strand
GTCGCTGATCATACCCATAGCAATACCCGAAACCGGTTTTTTGATTTTCACGCCGGCATCCATTAAAGCCATCGTACAGGCACATACGGTTGCCATAGAGGAGGACCCGTTCGATTCCAATATATCGGATACCAAGCGAATGGTATACGGATTCGTTTCTTTAGGAGGAAGCATGGGTTTGATGGCCCGCAGGGCCAGGTTGCCGTGGCCGATTTCTCTTCTGCCGGTACCGCGTATGGGTTTCACTTCGCCGGTAGAGAAAGGAGGGAAATTATAATGCAACATAAAATCGGAAGTGCCTTCAATGATAGCACCGTCGATGATTTGTTCATCTAACTTGGTTCCTAAGGTACAGGTTGATAAGGATTGGGTTTCGCCTCGGGTGAAGATTGCCGAGCCATGGGCGGAAGGTAAATAATCCACTTCGCTCCAAATGGGGCGTATTTCATCTAATTTACGTCCGTCTAAACGTTTCCTTTCTGTTAAGACCATGTTTCTCACGGCTTCCCATTGCACTTTGTCGTAGTAACGTTTAAGCATGGGTGTTTTTTCTTCCCGTTCTTCTTCGGGTATGCTTTCCAGGAAATCTTCCAACACTTTTTCAAAGGCTTCGGTGCGTTCGTGTTTGGATGTAGGATTGTTGGCTATATCGTAAATCTTCTGATAGGTTTCGGCTTTCAGTCGTTCACGTAGCTCTTCGTCGTTTTTTTCATGACAATATTCTCTTTTAGGGTTGGCTTTTTCTACTTCGGCAGCCAAATCCAATTGTATTTGACATTGAATTTTAATGGCTTGATGTGCCACTTTCAAGGCTTCGACCAAATCTTCTTCTTGAATTTCTTTCATCTCACCTTCCACCATCATAATGTTATCCATCGAAGCGGCGACGATAAGATCCATGTCGGCGGTTTCTAATTCCGTGACAGTAGGATTGATTTTGAATTCGTTGTCAACACGAGCAACCCTTACTTCCGAAATAGGACCGTGAAAAGGAATGTTGGAAACCGATAGAGCAGCTGATGCAGCTAATCCGGCTATGGCATCGGGAAGTTCGTTTTTATCGCCCGATATTAAGGTTACCAATACCTGTGTTTCGGCATGGTAATCTTCAGGGAATAAAGGACGCAATGCCCTATCGATTAAACGGGCAATGAGAATTTCGTAAGTTGATGGGCGGGCTTCCCTTTTGAAAAAACCTCCGGGGAAACGTCCCACAGCGGCATATTTTTCCTGGTATTCTACCTGTAATGGCATGAAATCTACGTCTTCAGCGGCTTCTTTCTTACTGCAAACCGTTGCTAACAACATGGTTTTTCCCATCTTTACTACTACGGAACCATCAGCCTGTTTGGCAAGTTTTCCCGTTTCTATGGTGATTTCACGTCCATCACCTAAATCAAATGTTTTTGTAACTATCATTCTTTAATTATCTTAATACTAAATACAAAAAAAGGCAACCTGTCAGAAAGTGCCTTTTTGTTTTTGAAATTCAAGGATTATTTTCGGATGTTTAATTTCTTGATTAGTCCTCTGTATCTTTCGATATCATTTCGCTTTAAATAATCAAGAAGTTTTCTTCTTTTTCCGACTAAACGTACCAAAGAACGTTCGGTAACGGCATCTTTTTTGTTTGATTTAACATGTTCGGTTAAATGATGAATACGAAAAGTAAACAAGGCTACTTGTCCTTCAATTGAACCGGTGTCAAATTCGGATTGACCATATTCTTTAAAAATGTTTTTCTTTACTTCAGGTGACAAATACATAATTGAATTTCCTTTAATTTTATTTCTTTGCTTCTAATATTTTTAAGTGTGCAAAGATATACTTTTTTTACACATGCTTTTTCGTTTTTTTTATTTTTAATAAATAATGTCAGCCGGATTTAAATGTTTTTTTGTTGTATTCATAATGAAATACTTAAAGCTATAATTGCATTTAATTCTTAAAAAGATATTTTTCCGAACTTAATGAAGTGAAGAGAAGAATATATGTTAAAATGGCAGAATTTTTATCCGATAATGATAACTTCTTTTCTATAATTTTCATCTTTACCCTGAAACAATATCCTTATTTTTTATACTTTTGCCTGCTATTAGTGTTTAAGGTTTTTAAAGGATAAATAAAAGATGAAACCGTATAAAGTTTTAATATTTATTTTTTTATGTTTTTTTGTTTTGGCTGTGTTGGGAAGTGTGTTCCCACCAGACGGTCTTAAAATCGGTCAAATCACCTTAAGATTCCCTTCGCCGGCAGCGGTTTTTGCCACTTCCGATGAAGAAACCTTAAATGTGGATAAAAGCGTGCATGACCTACAACAGAAAAAGAATATGCAAGCCATTCAATCGACCATTGATAGTTTAAAATACTATAAGAATTATGTCAGAAATGATGTAACACGTCTTTATTTTCCGGGCAATAATTATAAATATTTTGATAAGCTATTTGCTTTGATGGAAAACGGGAGTAAGAACGAAGTGATACACATTATGCATTACGGTGATTCGCAAATTGAAATGGATAGGATTTCGAGTTTGTTCCGGCAACGTTTGCAAGACCAATTCGGTGGAATGGGGGCGGGGATAGTACCTCCCATTCAAACCATACCTTCATTTACTGTATGGCAATCTTATGCAGGTGATTTGCAGCGTTATGTCGTTTACGGCGACACTTCCCAACCCCGTGCACCCCACCGGCGTTATGGTTTGTTGGCCACTTTTGCTCAACTTTATTCAAATGCCACGATTTCGGTGGGTACCAGTAACTACAAAAAAGCCCCCGAAAAATCTAAAACTTTTCAATGTGTGAATCTTATCATTGGTAACAATGAAGCAGGGTTTTCGGCTACATGTAAAGGGAAAACGCAAACTATCAGTCAAACAAAAAAAGGTGTTTCGGTTTTGAAATGGGAATTTCAGGAACCGGTTTCACGTACTACCGTTACCCTAAACGGAAAAGCCGAAATCTACGGTATTTCCATGAGCGGAAAAAAAGGCGTAACAATCAGTAATGTACCCATGCGCGGTTGTTCGGGAACCATTTTCACGCGGATTGATTCGGCTAATTTAGCCCAATCCTACACGCAAATGAATGTTGCCTTAATCATTTTGCAATTCGGTGGGAATATGATGCCTCAAATCAACGGTCATAAAGCCATAGAACGTTATATGAAGAATATCAGCCGGCAGATTCAATACCTGAAACGGGTAAATCCCAAGGCGGAAATATTGTTTATAGGCCCTTCCGATATGGCCAAGCGTGTCGACGGTAAACTGCAAACCTATCCTTATCTTCCCGAATTAAATGATGCACTGCGAGAAACAGTTTTAAAAAACGGTGCCGCTTATTGGGATTTGTTTAACGTAATGGGAGGTAAAAACGCTATGATTCAGTGGGTGAAACATCAACCTGCATGGGCAGGTCCCGATTATGTTCACTTTACCGAAGCCGGTGCGTATGAAATAGCACAGATTCTCTCCAATTCGTTTTTAATACATTATGATTTTTATGCCTTGCGTAAATCGCAAAATTCCGAACTGATAGATAAATTTATGCAACTGGATTAATGAAGAAATATGTATTGCTTGCTTCTTGTTTTTTTATTCTTTGCATAAGCCTTCGTTCTCAATCGCTTTTCATCCCTCTTGATAGCTGCTTTATGTCGTTCGACAGTAATCGATTGGTTTTTCCAAAAGGGAACACATTGTCAACGTTTTTTCGTAAGTTGGATAAATTGTTTTTCGAAGGAGAAGGGAATGTGAATATTATGCATATAGGCGGCTCTCATGTGCAAGCCGGAGTGTTCTCTCATACCATCCGTATGAATTTATTGTCTGTTTATCCAACACTTACAGGAAACCGCGGTTTGGTGTTTCCTTTTTCCGCTGCCAAAACCAATAATCCTTTTAACTATAAAACTACATATAGTGGAAAATGGAAAGCTTACCGCAATGTGAATAGAGAGATTCCATTTCCTTTAGGCCTTAACGGTATGTTGGTTGTTTCGCAAGATGAAGAAGCTTCCATTACGATTTCTATGCGTAATACCAATGGTCAAGCATTTGATTTTGATAGGATTTGGCTACTGGGATATACCGATTCCAACAATGTGAAACCTATACTGCATACGGCTATTGGGGTGAACGAAGGGATTTATGATAGTTTATCAAAATCGTATGTTTATGATTTACCGTCTTATATAGATTCTTTTGTTGTTACTTTTTCCAAGCGAGACAGTGTGTGGGAACCCTTTTATCTGAGGGGTTTTATTTTAGAAAATCAATTGCCCGGTATTTCCTACCACAGTGTGGGTGTTAACGGTGCTTCCGTGCCTTCTTATCTGAAATGCGAATTGTTTGAAAATGATTTGTCGTTCATCAAACCCGACCTTTGTATTTTTGCCATCGGCATCAACGATGCGAGCGGCGATACATTCGATACCGTTGTTTTTAAACAAAACTATGATGCACTCATACAACGTATTTTGAAGGTTTCACCCGATTGTGAATTTGTTTTTATGAGTAATAACGACAGCTATAAACGTCATCGAAGGCGTTATTATAATAATACTAACGGTATTCTGGCTGAACAGGCATTCATGCAATTAGCCGAAAAATACCATGCCGGTTTCTGGAATTTGTTCCGCATCATGGGCGGACCCGAATCAATGAAAAATTGGGAAACAAACGGCTACGCACAAAGAGATAAAGTGCATTTTACTACTCAGGGATATAAACTCTTAGGGGATCTTTTTTTTAATGCACTGATAGATGCTTATCTTACTTATTTGAAAGACAATCATATTGATTATGGACATAAATAATATTCTGGCTTATCTGCAAACGATATTTTCGTTCAACGAATCGCAACCGCTTTTGTTTACCCAATTCTATTTTTGGGCTTTCTTTGCCGTGGTCTTTGCCGTATTCAGTTTGATATATAATAAACGTTTACTCAGAAGTACGTTTCTCTTTTTCGTGAGTTTGTTTTTCTATTTTAAAACCAGCGGACTCTTTGTGTTGATGTTGATGTTTTCCGTTGTGTTTAATTTTATACTCGGTAAATTCATCTTCAAAGCCAAAACCAAAACCAAGAAAAAAATTGGCGTTGGCATCAGTGTGTTGGTGAACTTGGGTGTGATGTGTTATTTCAAATATGCCTATTTCTTTACCGATGTATATAATAATTTACTTCATACTGATAATATAGTTATTAACTATTTAGCGCAATGGAGTAATAATATGGTCGGTACGCATTTTACGGTCGATGTGATTTTGCTGCCGGTGGGCATATCCTTTTTTACCTTTCAAATCATAAGCTACATCATCGATTTGTATAGGGAAAGGGTGCGGCCTGTTACCAATGTATTGGATTTCGGTTTCTATGTAACATTCTTCCCGCAATTGGTGGCCGGACCCATCGTTAGGGCAAACGAATTTGTTCCTCAAATTTATCAGAAATTCTCCCTTTCAAAAAAACAATTCGGCATTGCGCTGTTTTGGATTTTAAATGGTATGATAAAGAAAATGGTTTTAAGTGATTACCTTGCTGTTAATTTTATCGACAGGGTGTTTACCAATCCCATGATGTATACCGGATTCGAGAATTTGATGGCCTTGTTCGGCTATTCTTTACAAGTCTATGCCGATTTCTCGGGATATACCGATATTGCCATAGGGGTTGCTTTGCTGATGGGTTTCACACTACCCAAAAACTTCGATTCACCTTATAAAGCCACCAACCCGGGCAACTTCTGGAAACGCTGGCACATATCTTTGTCGACATGGTTAAAGGATTATCTCTATATTCCATTGGGGGGTAATCGTAAAGGGACCTTTGCCTCTTATTTTGTTATCCTATTGATATTGATGATCATTGTCTTTTTAGCCAATACCTTATGGGTAACAGTAAGTGTAATAACGTTGATATGTATACTTGCCTTAACCTTTATTTTCTCCCCTTCGATGCGACGTGGCATAGTAACCAATATCAATTTAATGAACACCATGTTACTCGGAGGTTTGTGGCACGGGGCAAGCTGGAATTTTATGATATGGGGCGGACTTAACGGCATCGGTATTTTATCCTTTAAGTTTTGGCGAAACAGAAGCGTGTATCAACAAACGGCTATTACCTTGGTATTGTTTCTGTTGTTATATATCCTCGATTTTTACTTTTCCCAACCCATATATCAAATCGGATGGATATGGGCGGGCATACTTTTTATAGGTACATTTATAAATATGTTGTATCGTTTGCTTTTCAAAAACCGACCTTTGAAATATGTGAATCGCGCATGGGGTATATTCCTGACATTTATATTCATTACTTTCACCCGTTTGTTTTTCCGTTCGGGTTCCAATCTCAATCCGGCCGAAGCCAACGAAACAGCCTGGAATACCGCCAAAAATATGGTGAATCAAATTGGCAGTACTTGGGATTTCTCTTTGATACCTTCAATACTTTATGAATATAGGAATATCTTCATCTTGTTCACTTTGGGGATGATTATCCATTGGCTGCCCGAACGTTGGAAACGGTGGTACAGACTTAACTTTGCCATGATGCCGCAGGTCGTTCAACTGTTGGTGGTTGTAGCTTCCGTTTTTCTAATATATCAATTCATCACCGCCGACTTGCAAGCCTTTATTTATTTTCAGTTTTAAAAAGCTATTATCTCTCATTTTTTTTCGTGCCGAGTGCCGAAATCAATTAAAAATTAAAAAAGAAAAAATAAGTCTGAAGTCGGATTCTATGATTCTACACAATCCTAAAATAATCTGTGTAAAATTGATTTCGGCTCTCGTTACTTTTTTCACTCTTCACTTTTCACTTTTTATTCGTTCACCAGCAAATTGCATCCTCTGATATCGCTGTGATCCACCCTTCCGAGTACTTCAAAGGAATGGTCTTCATAAAGTTTTCCTATGTCGGAGGTGGCAATAAATGAACAGGAATAGAAATTGGCAAGGTCTATGACGTTGATAATACCGTTCTTTCTGTATTCCGTGTGGAGGGTTAAAGGATTATAGCTGTCGCGTATGTGGATTTGCATCCAGGGTGGAGCATAAAAACGGCTTTGTCCGCGGGTATAAGCTTGCGACAACAGTTCGGTCATACCGTATTCGGAATAAACGGCCTTAATGCCAAAGCCTTCTTTTAATCGCATATGCAATTCTTCCCGCAGCATTTCTTTTCGTTTGCCTTTCATACCACCTGTTTCAAACACCATCAAATCGGGCAAATCGAAGGATTGTTTTTCTATTAAATCCAACAAGGCATAGCTCACACCCCAGAGTATGGTTTTTTGTTTTTGATTGGCAAGGCATTGCAAGTTATTCACTAATTCATCAGTATGCTCTAAATAGAATTTGGAATAAGGATGTTTACTCGCATGCATCAGTTTATCCATCATATATAAGAGCGAAGAGCCTCCCCTTTCTTGATAGGACGGCAGCAGTGAAAGTATGGCAAAATCTTCGGGATCACCCACAAAACGACGAAAGCTGCGGAAAAAACTTTCTTCATACAAGCCTAGGTCGGCCACATAATGTTTGGATGTTTGTATGCCTGTGGTTCCGCTGCTGCTAAAAACGATATCTTCTTTTTTCGCCGTACTGACAATGCGGTGGGTTTTGAAAAATTCGATGGGAAGGAAGGGTATTTGTTCGACAGTATCTATCTTATAAACATCTTTCACCAACGCATCAACATATTGTTTATATAATTCACAATGTGAATATTGATAATGAAACACGGCGACTGCCGTTTCATTAAACACCTCGTCGGGTGTGATGGTAAAAATACTTTGTGAATTTAAGGTTTCCATATTCTCAACAAGATAACTTCGGCCAACAAAAACAGCAAAGCCAACAGTATGCAATACTGCCATAATTGTATGCCGGCGGCTTGTATTTCGCTCACGACGGCGTTGGTGGATTTGTTTTGCAGACTCAATACGATATAATTATTTAAACCTAAAGTTTCGATTTTATCTTTCAATTCAGCTTTATCGTAACAACGCATATCCGATTCCTTACGATTGTAATTAAATGACAATCCGTAGAAGACCTCTGATTGAATTTTTACCGTATAATTCCCTGCTTCTTTTATTTGGTCGTGGACAAACAAACTCAATCCACCAAACTGACGACGGATTTCGGGGATAAAAGAAAAATTGCTGCCGGGGCGGGCAATCTCCAACACATTATCACCTTGTAGCTCATAGGCAGGCAAAGCTATACGCATATCGCTACCTATAATATAATATGCCTCTTCTTGTTTTGCCTTCAATATGGCCATATTAAACAAAGCAGGTACAAAAATAGCATGTTTATGAAATTCGCTGTAAGCATCATCTAAGGGTACGGCAAGCAGATAGAGCTTACCATTGTCGAGCGTGAGCAGACTCAGAAATTCACCGTCGTTTTCCATTACCAGCAAAGGCTCTTTATTGGCATATACGACATTCTCCATGCGGTAATAACGGAAAACCGCCGGCAAGTTCATGTTTTCGTTTTGTTTTTCGAAAATATTTTTAAATAAATCGTTATCGATATTAAGCGAAGCTATGCGGGAAGTATGGGTATCCAACGACTCGTATTTCGGGATATGCAATTGTTGATTAAACACATTGCGCATCACCACCTCTTTATCGACCGAGGGGATAAACAACACATTACCGCCTTCGCGCACATAATTATCTATTGCCTGTACAAAACCGGAGCTTTGTTCTTTCACTTGGTCAAGGACAATCAAATCCTGCTGTTTGAGTTGTGCATAATCGATGTTCCGGTCGCTCACCGCCTGATAACGGATAGAGGAATCAGCAGCAAATAAGGCATTCAGATAGGGACTTTCTTTTTCACCGTAGACATTCAATATGCTGTTATACGGGCGTAAGTAAAAAGAGAAGAAAAGTTTATCGTCGAAAGTGATGGGATAATCGTTAATAACAACATAAGCCTGTTGTATACCGGTTTCTTGAAGACTGAAATTCATTTTCACTTCGCCGGTGCCGTCGGCTTGCAAATCGGCCGAGGCTATGGCTTTCTGGTTTCCGTTTACAAAGAGTTTTACGGGTAATTTCTCGACACTTACATCTGAAATATTTTTCAACATCACATGCAAGCTTATGGACTGACCTACATTGAAAACAGGAGAGTCGAACCACAACGAATCGATATAAACGTTATTGGTTTTATTGGCTTTCAAAGGCACCATAAATACATACACATCGGGAAGGTTGCCGAGTTTATCTATTGTGGCGGTTGTACGTTGAAAGTCGGAAATAAGATAAAGTTTTTTGTTTTGGGTATTTTGTTCTTCCAGGTTTGATTGAGCATATTGAACAACGGCATCCAAAGTTCTTGTTATGGATGAAATGCGGATTCCGTTAACTTCCTTTTTAAACTCCTCTTTCGAAAAGAACTGATTATGTTTGGGTTCAAAATCGTTGGTAAGAATCATAAATTGGTCGTCTTCGGCATAAGCTTCGGCTATCGACAGGGCTTTTTCGCGGGCTTCGTCAAGCAAACTGCCCCTGGAGGCAAGGCCTTCCATGGAAAAGGAATTGTCGACATAAACCACTACATAATTATTCCCTTTCAAGTTGGCAGCGGCTTTTTCCAAAGGAATATAAGGACGGGCAAAAGCAAAAACAATGGCGGTAATAGCCAAGAGCCGTAATGCCAATATCAACAACTTCTTTAATTGTGATTGCCGCTTCGTTTGTTGCTGCAAGGATTGCAGAAACTGTGTATTGGAGAAATAAAATATTTTATATTTCCTGAAATTAAACAAATGCACGATAATGGGAATGCTCAATGCAAAAAGTCCGAATAAGAAATAAGGATTTATAAATATCATGCTTTGATGAAAACTTAGTTTTTGGTTAGTTCATGGAATATGCTTTCCATTGTATGTTCTTTACGGTGCAAATCAAGCAAAACAAGTCCTTGGTCGGCAATAAGCTGTTGAATTTCTTTGGTGATATTCGATTTTGATTCGATGATATAAACATTATTTCCTTTTTCCTCAACCGCCGTTACGCCCTTCAAGGCTTTAAGTTTCGACATACTGATAGGCTTATCAACTTCTATCTGCAATACAAATTGAGAGGTGAAGTTCTTTTGCAGGTTTTCAATGCTATCATCAGCTTTGATAATGCCTTTATCAATAATAATCACACGACTGCAAATGGCTTCAGCTTCTTGCATGATATGTGTAGAAAACAAAACGGTTTTTGTTTTACCTATGTCTTTAATCAGATTACGAATATCGATCAACTGGTTAGGGTCTAAGCCGGAGGTGGGTTCGTCGAGTATCAACACCTTGGGATCGTGAATTAAAGCATGTGCCAGTCCCAACCTTTGGCGGTAACCTTTCGACAAAGCGGCAATGCGTTTGTGTTGCTCTTTTCCCAAACCGGTGAGTTCAATCATTTCTTTCACCCGTTTCTTTATGTTTTTCATTTGATAAACACCTGCAACAAAAGCGAGACTCTCTTTCACATGCATATCCAAATACAAAGGATTGTTTTCTGGCAAATAGCCTACCACTTGTTTCACGGCGAGGGGGTTGTCGTTGACATCCATACCACAAACGCTGGCATAACCGGAGGTTTGGCGTTTGTAGCATGTAATGATTTTCATCATCGTTGATTTACCGGCACCGTTTGGACCCAATAAACCTACCACTTCTCCCTGCTCTACTTTGAACGATACATTGTCGAGAGCCTTTTGAATATCATATAATTTCGTGATATTTTTTACAATAATCGACATCTTGATTTCTTTCTTTTTTTAGTGAAGCAAAAGTACATAAAAATATGAAATCAGCAGTTAGTATAATTGAATTATAAATGATGAATGATGAATATTGAATGAAGTCGCAAGTCAACGCACTGAATGACTTGTCCTGATATAAGTGGACAGATGACTGTAAAAATTTTATCCCCTTAACTCCTTAATGGTAAAAAAACATTTCGCCCCTACGGGGCTTATGGATGGAGAAGGAGAAATTTACGTTCTACCAAGATGTCGTCCCTACGGGACTTTACAAATGCTGGGGATAAAACTGCCGCTAGTTTTCAATTAAAAATTAAAAATCCGCATTCATCCGCCGCATCCGCGTCATCTGCGTGCCATTTTAATTGGTTTTATCTCTCTGCGTTCTTTGCGTAATATCTCTGCGTTCTCGGCGGTTAAAAAAAAGGTAAAA
>Ga0265293_10012543_pt1 | contig 11221 bp, 8 predicted proteins | sample Munlanlewell138R_FD_192505 | JGI IMG/M metagenome (GOLD analysis project Ga0265293, IMG submission 192505) | Leachate microbial communities from a municipal landfill in Southern Ontario, Canada - Leachate well 138R | ecosystem: Engineered > Solid waste > Landfill > Unclassified | place: Canada... | reverse complement strand
CACGGAAATGGTGATGCCCGGCGACAACCTGAAGTTCGAGGTCGAGCTGATCGCCCCGATCGCGATGGAAGATGGTCTGCGCTTTGCCATCCGCGAAGGCGGCCGCACCGTCGGCGCCGGCGTGGTGTCGAAAATCCTGGCGTAAGCCGAACGGCTTGGCCGAATATGGGGCGCGCTGTGCAAACGGCGCGCCCTTTTTCTTGGCCGGGGAAATCCGCGCCCTGGCCCGATTCCCGCTTGCAATAGCCGCGCGGCTTTCGTATTTACGCATATGGCCATAGGGGTTTAGCTCAGTTGGTAGAGCATCGGTCTCCAAAACCGAGGGTCGTGGGTTCGAGTCCCCCAACCCCTGCCATAATCCCCGGCATGTGACCGGGCCGCCGTCAGGCACCAGATTCCCCAGATGATCCGATAGATGCAGCCCGCCCCCGCGGGTTTTTTTATGTGCGGGCCCAATAAAAAGGGGGCGCATGATGCGCCCCCAATGGTTGGCAGGTATTGCCGCTAACGTGACATTGAATCGGGGATGAATGTCGCGACTTCGGGGAACAGGATCAGCAATATCGCCGCAAGGATCGCGATCGGCATGAAGGCCCCCACGGCGGTGAACACATCGCCAAGGCTGATGTTCTGGCCCATGTTCACGTTTTTATCCTGCACGATCCCGTGGATGATAAACGATAGAATCCCCACAGGTGGAGTCAGAATCCCCAGTTCCGCCATGAATACGGCAAAGACACCGAACCACAGCAGCGACACATCCAGGCTGCCCAGAATCGGGATCAGCAGCGGCACGGTCAGCAGCATCATCGGCAGCGGATCCATGAACATACCAAGGATGAGATAGGCCACCATCACGATCAGCAGGAACTCGATCCGGGTAAAGCCGGCATTGGCCACCCATTCCGCGAACCCGTTCGCAAGCCCCGACAGCGTCAGCATCGACGACAGGATTTCCGCCCCGATGATCAGCAAGAAGATCGCGCCCGATGCGATGACGGTCTCTACCCCCGCCTCGATGATCGAGCCCAGCGATTGGCTGCGCTGCAAGATGATAGTCAGAAGCAGCGCGCCCCCGGCCCCTGCGGCACCGGCCTCGGTCGCGGTCAGCACGCCCGAATACATCCCGCCCAGCACGATGCCGATCAGCACCGGCAGCGGCCAGATGGGCGCAAGCGAACGCCAGCGGTCGTTCCAGGTGGATTTTTCCTTATTGGCTTCGGCGGCGCTGCCTTTGCCGGCCATTCGCGGCCAGAAGGTCGAGGCGATGACCATGGCAAGGCTGAACACGGCCGCCACCATCATCCCCGGCCCGATCCCTGCCATCAGTTGCGGCCCGATCGGCACTTCGGCGATGCCCGCATAGATGACCAGAAAGGTCGAGGGCGGGATCAACTGCCCCGGCAGCCCTGCGACCATCACCGAGCCAACGGCAAGGCGGCGGTCATAGCCGGCATTGAGCATTTCGGGAATACCGATCCGCGACAGCGCATAGGTTGTGCCAAGCGTCGATCCCGATACCGCCGCAAGCCCGGTGCCTGCGGTATTGGTGCTGACCGCCAGCCCGCCGGGCAACCAGCTTAGCCAGTGGCGCGCGGCCTCATAGATCCGGGTGGTCAGGCCAGATTTCCACAGCAAAAGCCCCATGAAGATGAACATCGGTAGCACGCTGAAGCTCCAGCTTGCCACGGCCTCATAGGGTTTGGCCTCAAGCATGGTGAATACCGCGCGCGGGCGCACCACCCACAGGCCCAAAAGCCCCGGTCCCGCCAGCGCAAAGGCCACCGGCACCTTGAGAAACAGCAAGATCACCATCATCAGGATCGCGCCCGCAGCGATGGTTTCGCGTTGCTGACCCGGCCAGAAGATGATGGCCAAACCCACCGCGAGCGCGGCCACGATGGCACCCCGGATCACCCATTGCCGCGTTGGCGTGGCGGTTTTGGGGGTTTTGACGATACCGGATTCGTCGGCGGTGGCGACATTCTGCCCCATCATCACCCGGATGCTGGTAATCCCCAGCAATATCGCCATGACCGCATAGGCAATCGGCGCGGCAAAGGTGGTGGGCCAGACGATCACCTGATTGGTGCCGGTCACGCGGCGATTGATCGAATAGCTGTGAAGCGCCTCTTGCAGCGTATACCAGGCGAAAATGCCGCAAAGCACGGTGCTGAGCAGCAGCCCGCCCAGCAGCACTTCGCGCTGCACTTTGCCGGGCAGCATGTCATAGATCAGGTTGGCGGAAATATGACGGTCATAGGCCTGCGCAAAGATGAACCCCGCAAAGGCGATCAGCGGCATATACCAATAGGCCACCACTTCGTTCGTGCCGCGCACGGGCGAGTTCATGACATAGCGCATGAACACGTTCAAAAGCGTATGCGACATCAACAACAGGACGGCGAAGGTCGCAAGCCCTTCGACCAGCCGCAGCGTCCAGGTCGGGCGCGCGGGCGATGTGGCGATGGTGTCAGCACCATTCATGGTGTTTCCCTCTGTCACAGTCATGATTCAGTCTCCGGACGGAAGGGCAGCATGGTCTCGTCATAGAGGCGTTCGACGAAAGGATAGGGATCGACTTTGCCGTCCTCATACCATTCGGCAAAGGCGTTCCAGCCCGGATCCATGTCAGTGTAGCCCATTTCAGCGAGGATGCTTTCCCATTTGTCGCTATTGGCGATCACACGATCGACAAAATCATTGGGATCGCTCAGGAATTGATTTGTTCGGGTTTCTTCGAGGATGGCGTCATTGCGCGCTTGCAGCATCGCCTCGGCTTCGGGATCCATGGTCAGCACGCCACCGCCCGAGTCGATATGCAGCTTCACGCCTCTGGCCAGCGATTCCCAGGTCCACAAAATCGATTCCGCGATATAGGTCTTTTGCAGATCATAGAGCAGTTGTTTGCCCGCCAATGGCAGTTCATCCCAAAATTGGGGGTCAAACGCGTGGTTCACGTTCGATTGCGAAAATCCGGTCGCTGATGCCAGCGTGAAATGCGGGGCGAGCGGGATGATACCGGTGGTATCGGCCACATTGATCGCGGTCACGGCGCAATCGATGATCCCGCGCTGCAGACCTTCATAGACTTCCTGAAACTGGATCGCGACGCTGGCCATGCCAAGCGCCTCGGCCTGTTGGGCATGCACGATCCCGCCGGTGGACACCTGATTGCCCCGCAACTCGGCAAGGGTCGCGCGCGGTTCAGTGCAGAAAATGCCGCTTGGCGGTTGGCCAAGGATCAGATAGCCGGGCTCGACCCCGTAAACGCGCTGTTCATCCCAGGCTTCGGGGGTGAATTGCGCGGTTTCCAACAGTGCGCCATAGCTGTGCATGATCCCGATCAGCGGTGCCGGGTTGGACACAAAGGTCATATCCACAAGCAACGCGCCCACCGGCATGTTCGACGGGTCATATTGGGCGATGATCATGCCATAGCTCAGACGGCCATCCTTGACCGCGGGGGCGGCATTGCCCTGAATGATCGCGGCGCCGTAATAGATTTCAGGCACGATCTTGCCGCCGGACCATTCTTCGATCACGGCGGCGAACCGCTCGATCGAGCGGCTGGGGCCGGTGCCCGGCGCGGCTGTGGATTGCAGATACATCTCGATGGGCCGCATGTCGGCCAGTGCCTCGATATAGGCCTCTTTCGGCGAGCCATAGGGCACCGAAACGTCCTGAGCAGCGGTGGGGGTCGCAAAGGCGGTAAATGCAAGCGCGGCGGTGCCTGCTAGAATACCGGGTGGATAGGCGAATGCCTTTCCGCCGACATTCGTGTCGGTCTGTTTCATTGGCACGGTTCCTCCCTGAATGTGCGCTGTATGTCTGTGCGGCGTGCAAGCTGGCGTTGCGGTCAGGCTGTCTTGTGGCAGCTTCATTAACGGCAAGGCGGCGCGCCTTTGGCGCTGCCACGCGGCACGATGTTTCGGGTCTGTCTGGCTCGGCTGATTCCCTTGCTGATCGTGGTGAGCGTGATGTCACGTTACAGGGCGAATGTTGCATTGCAACAAATTTATGTGACGGTATTCTTGCAAAACGCAAAGCCTGGCGCGGCATGCTGCCGCAATTGGCGGGTTGAATTCACGGGCACGAACGCGTATCTGGGCACAAGCAATCCGATCAGGTGAATATCATGGCCAAGGCAAATCCGCTTCAATTCATTCAGCAAGTGCGCGCCGAAGTGGGCAAGGTTGTCTGGCCGACGCGGCGCGAAGTGCTGCTGACGACCGTGATGGTCTTTGTCATGGCGGCGCTGGCGTCGGTGTTTTTCTTTCTGGTCGATCTGGTGATCCGGCTGGGGTTTCAGGGCCTGTTGGAGATGTTTGTCTGATCCAAAGGCCGCGTGACGGGTTGAACTTGCCTCGTAACGGGGATAGTCACCGTGGGTAATCTTGGAAAAAGGCGTGCATCGATTCGGGTTGCGCGCCGATTTCTGTTCGAAAGTCGGTGGCGTGCCATCGCGGATTGACAAAGTAACCGGCCAGGTGCCGGGCAGGCTGAAGGGCAGGGCATATGGCGAAGCGGTGGTATTCGGTGAGCGTTCTCTCGAATTTCGAGAAGAAAATCGCCGAACAGATCAAGCAAGCCGTCATCGATGCCGGTCTTGAGGAAGAAATCGAAGAAGTGCTGGTCCCGACCGAAGACGTGATCGAAGTGCGCCGCGGCAAAAAGGTCACGACCGAGCGGCGTTTCATGCCCGGTTATGTGCTGGTGCGGATGGATATGTCGGATCGCGGCTATCACCTGATCACCTCGATCAACCGCGTCACCGGCTTTCTCGGGCCGCAGGGCAAGCCGATGCCGATGCGTGACGAAGAAGTGAACCAGATTCTGAACCGCGTCGAAGAAGGCGAAGCCACGCCGCGCACGCTGATCAGCTTTCAGGTGGGCGAAAAGGTTTCGGTCAACGATGGCCCGTTCGAAGGTTTCGACGGCATGGTCGAAGATGTCGATGAGGCCAATCAGCGCCTGAAGGTCACCGTTTCGATTTTCGGTCGGGCCACCCCGGTCGAGCTGGAATTCACCCAGGTCGCCAAACAGGCCTGAGTGCGCACCGTGGGAGGCGCGGGCATCGCGATGCCCAACCCCGACCACGCAACCGAAAATCCCGCCGGCGCGCCGTCGGGGTGTTGAAAGAAGGAGAGGCCAGATGGCCAAGAAACTCGTGGGCACGCTGAAGCTCCAGGTGCCGGCAGGCAAGGCGAACCCGTCGCCGCCCGTTGGCCCGGCGCTCGGTCAGCGCGGCATCAATATCATGGAATTCTGCAAGGCGTTCAACGCGCGCACGCAGGAAATGGAAGCGGGCGCCCCGTGCCCGACCGTGATCAGCTATTATCAGGACAAATCCTTTACGATGGATATCAAGACGCCGCCTGCGTCGTATCTGTTGAAAAAGGCGGCCAAGGTGACTTCGGGCGGCAAAACACCCGGTCGGTCCAATGTTGGCACGGTGACCCTGAAACAGGTCCGTGAAATCGCGGAAACCAAGATGAAAGATCTCAGCGCCACTGATATTGACGCGGCGATGCAGATCATCGTGGGTTCGGCGCGTTCGATGGGCATTGAGGTAAAGGGTTAATCGCCATGGCAAAACTTGGAAAACGTATCCGCGCAGCACGCGAAGCCTTTGCCGGCCAGGAAAACCTGACCGTCGAAGATGCGATCACGCTGGTCAAGGGCAATGCTTCGGCGAAATTCGACGAAACCGTCGAAATCGCGCTCAATCTGGGTGTTGATCCCCGCCATGCCGACCAAATGGTGCGCGGCGTCGTCACCCTGCCCAACGGCACCGGCAAAGATGTGCGCGTTGCGGTTTTCGCCCGTGGTGCCAAGGCCGACGAGGCCACGGCTGCGGGTGCCGAAATCGTTGGCGCCGAAGATCTGATGGAAACCATCCAGTCGGGCAAGATCGAATTCGACCGCTGCATCGCCACACCCGACATGATGCCGATCGTTGGCCGTTTGGGGAAAATCCTCGGGCCGCGCAACCTGATGCCCAACCCCAAAGTGGGCACGGTGACGATGGATGTCGCCGCCGCGGTCAAAGCGGCCAAGGGCGGTGAAGTGCAGTTCAAGGCCGAAAAAGCCGGCGTGGTTCACGCAGGCGTGGGCAAAGCGTCGTTCGGCGCCGAGCAACTGGCCCAGAATATCCGCGCTTTCGTCGATGCGGTGCAAAAGGCCAAGCCGACGGGTGCCAAAGGTGCCTATCTGCGCAAGGTTTCCGTATCGTCCACGATGGGCCCTGGTGTGTCCGTCGCGATCGATAGCGCCACGGGCAACTAGGCCCGACAGTGATTTGGCAGGCCCAAAGCCTGTCAGATGGTGGGGCGGCCAACGCCGCCCTGACCTGTCCGAGACGGAGGGTTGACCGCAAGGTCTTAATTCCTTCCTGAGATGGGGAACGAGATTGGATTTCCGCAAGGTGCCTGCACCTTCGGGCGATTTGGCCTCGGGAACCTGACCGGACCCGAACGCCCCGGGCAACCGGGGCAAACATGAGCCGGGGGTGCGAACCCCCATACTTGGAGTGAAACTGTGGATAGAGCCCAGAAAGAGAAAGTGGTCGAGGAACTCGGCCAGATCTTCGAAAGCTCTGGCGTGGTCGTCGTTGCACACTACGCAGGTCTTACGGTTGTCGAAATGCAGGAACTGCGCGCGCGTATGCGTGATGCGGGTGGTTCCGTTCGCGTTGCCAAGAACAAGCTCGCCAAAATCGCCCTTGAGGGAACGCCGAACGCTTCGATCGCCGATCTTCTCACGGGCATGACCGTGCTCGCCTATTCCGAAGACCCTGTGGCTGCGGCCAAGGTCGTCGATGCCTATGCCAAGACCAACGACAAGCTCGTGGTTCTGGGTGGGGCGATGGGTGGCACGGCGCTTGATGCCGATGGTGTGAAAGCTGTCGCCAAACTGCCGTCGCGCGAGGAACTTATTGCCTCGATCGTCAGCAGCATTGGCGCACCCGCTTCGAACATCGCCGGTGCCATTGGCGCGCCTGCTTCGAACATCGCGAGCATCCTGTCCACGATCGAGGACAAGGCTGCTGCATAAGCAATCCGGACCTGCGCAGGGAACGTCCCTCGTTGGAACACATCTGATTAGAACGGAACAGAGAAAATGGCTGATCTGAAAAAACTGGCTGAAGAGATCGTTGGTCTGACGCTTCTCGAAGCACAAGAACTGAAAACCATCCTCAAGGATGAATATGGCATCGAGCCCGCCGCCGGTGGTGCTGTCATGGTTGCCGGCCCCGCTGCTGATGCTGGCGCCGCTTCCGAAGAGCAAACCGAATTCGACGTCGTCCTGAAAGACGCCGGCGCATCCAAGATCAACGTGATCAAGGAAGTGCGCGCCATCACCGGTCTTGGCCTGAAAGAAGCCAAGGATCTGGTCGAAGCTGGCGGCAAGATCAAAGAAGGCGTGTCGAAAGCCGAAGCCGAAGAAATCAAGGGCAAGCTGGAAGCAGCTGGCGCCAAGGTCGATTTGGCCTAAGTGTTCATGGCCCCATGTCGGGTCATGTGAAATTCAGGCTGGATCCGGTTTTCCGGGTCCAGCCGAACCTGTCTTGGAAAACGCCTTATGCGCAGGGCGGTTTCCAAGGGTAGGTTCATGGTCGGGAGCGCGCCGGTGGGACGGCGCGCAGGAATAGGCCAGAACCCCTCCATTTCGTAAGGGCGCATCGCCGGAGCCCAACGGCTGATGCGTGCGCGAAAACTGAAAGGTGATCCACGTGGCTCAGACCTACCTCGGCCAGAAGCGTTTGCGGAAATACTATGGCAAAATCCGCGAAGTCCTTGAAATGCCTAACCTTATCGAGGTTCAAAAATCCTCATACGATCTGTTTCTGAATTCCGGCGACGCCCCCCAGCCAACGGATGGCGAAGGGATCAAGGGCGTTTTCCAATCGGTATTCCCGATCAAGGATTTCAATGAAACGGCCGTTCTGGAATTCGTGAAATACGAACTGGAAAAGCCGAAATATGATGTCGAAGAATGCCAGCAACGCGACATGACCTATGCCGCGCCGCTCAAGGTGACGTTGCGCCTGATCGTGTTCGATGTGGACGAAGATACCGGCAGCAAATCGGTCAAAGACATCAAGGAACAGGATGTTTTCATGGGCGATATGCCGCTCATGACGCAAAACGGCACGTTCATCGTGAACGGCACCGAACGCGTGATCGTCAGCCAGATGCACCGCAGCCCCGGTGTGTTCTTTGACCATGACAAGGGCAAGACTCACAGCTCGGGCAAGCTGCTTTTTGCCTGCCGCATCATTCCCTATCGCGGTTCGTGGCTGGATTTCGAATTCGATGCCAAGGATCTGGTATTCGCCCGGATCGACCGTCGCCGCAAACTGCCGGTGACGACGCTGCTCTATGCGCTTGGCATGGATCAGGAAGGCATCATGGATGCCTATTACGAAACCGTTCACTACAGCCTCGACAAAAAGGCCAATGGCTGGGTCACGCCGTTCTTTCCCGATCGCGTGCGCGGCACCCGTCCGACCTATGATCTGGTCGATGCGGCGACCGGCGAAATTTTTGCCAAGGCCGGCGACAAGGTCACCCCGCGCACGGTCAAGCAATTGAAGGATGCCGGCGAGATCACCGATCTGCTGGTGCCGTTTGATAATATCGTCGGCAAATATGTGGCCAAGGATATCATCAACGAAGAAAACGGCGCGATCTATGTCGAAGCCGGCGATGAGCTGACCTGGGAACTGGACCGGGACGGCAATGTCACCGGGGGTTCGCTCAAGGATCTGCTGGATGCGGGGATCAGCGATATTCCGGTGCTTGATATCGATAATATCAACGTCGGCCCCTATATCCGCAACACGATGGCCGCCGACAAAAACATGAACCGCGAAACCGCGCTCATGGATATTTACCGCGTCATGCGCCCGGGCGAGCCGCCGACGGTCGATGCGGCTGCAGCCCTGTTCAACACGCTGTTTTTCGATAGCGAACGCTATGACCTGTCGGCCGTGGGCCGGGTCAAGATGAACATGCGTCTGGATGTGGATGCCCCGGATACGCAGCGCACGCTGCGGTCGGAGGATATCGTTGCCTGCGTCAAGGCGCTGGTCGATCTGCGCGACGGGCGCGGCGATATCGACGATATCGACCATCTGGGTAACCGGCGTGTGCGTTCGGTTGGCGAGCTGATGGAAAATCAGTATCGCGTTGGTCTGCTGCGGATGGAGCGCGCGATCAAGGAGCGGATGTCTTCGGTTGAGATCGACACGGTGATGCCGCAGGATCTGATCAACGCCAAGCCGGCAGCGGCGGCGGTGCGCGAATTCTTTGGTTCCAGCCAGTTGTCGCAATTCATGGACCAGACCAACCCGCTGTCCGAAGTGACGCATAAGCGGCGTCTTTCGGCGCTTGGGCCGGGTGGTCTGACGCGCGAACGCGCGGGCTTTGAGGTGCGCGATGTGCACCCCACCCATTACGGCCGGATGTGCCCGATTGAAACGCCCGAAGGGCCGAACATCGGGCTGATCAACAGCCTTGCGACCTTTGCGCGGGTGAACAAATACGGCTTTATCGAAACCCCTTATCGCAAGGTGGTTGATGGTCAGGTGACCGATGATGTCGTCTATATGTCCGCGACCGAGGAAATGCGTCACACCGTGGCGCAGGCCAATGCGCGGCTGGACGATGAGGGGCGTTTCCTCAACGATCTGGTGTCCACCCGTCAATCGGGCGATTTCATGCTCAACCCGCCGGAAAATGTCGGGCTGATCGACGTGTCGCCCAAACAATTGGTGTCGGTGGCGGCCTCGCTCATTCCGTTTCTGGAAAACGATGACGCCAACCGCGCGCTGATGGGTTCGAACATGCAACGTCAGGCCGTGCCGCTGTTGCAGGCCGAGGCGCCGCTGGTCGGCACCGGGATCGAAGAGGTCGTGGCCCGCGATTCCGGCGCTGCGATCATGGCGCGCCGGGCCGGTATCATCGATCAGGTCGATGCGACCCGTATCGTTGTGCGCGCGACCGATGATCTGGAACCGGGCGATCCGGGCGTGGATATTTACCGTCTGCGCAAATTCCAGCGCTCGAACCAGAACACCTGTATCAACCAGCGTCCGCTGGTGCGGGTGGGCGAAGCCGTGGGCAAGGGCGAAGTCATCGCCGATGGCCCATCGACCGAAATGGGGGAACTGGCGCTTGGCAAGAACGTCGTCGTCGCCTTCATGCCGTGGAATGGCTATAACTACGAAGACTCGATCCTGATTTCCGAGCGGATCGCGCGTGATGACGTGTTTACCTCGATTCATATCGAGGAATTCGAAGTCGCCGCCCGCGATACCAAACTCGGGCCGGAAGAGATCACCCGCGATATTCCCAACGTCGGCGAAGAGGCTTTGCGCAACCTCGATGAGGCGGGCATCGTCTATATCGGCGCCGATGTAGAGCCGGGCGATATTCTGGTGGGCAAGATCACCCCCAAAGGCGAAAGCCCGATGACGCCCGAGGAAAAGCTGCTGCGCGCGATTTTCGGCGAAAAGGCATCGGATGTGCGCGACACCTCGCTGCGGGTCAAGCCGGGCGATTTCGGCACCGTGGTCGAAGTGCGTGTGTTCAACCGCCACGGCGTTGAAAAAGACGAACGCGCCTTGCAGATCGAACGCGAAGAAGTCGAACGCCTGGCGCGCGACCGCGATGACGAGCTGGCCATTCTGGAACGCAATATCTATGCGCGTCTGAAAACGATGCTGCTGGGCAAAGTGGCCGTCAAAGGCCCGCGTACGGTGAAAGCAGGTTCGGAAATCACCGAAGATCTGCTGTCCACCCTGTCGCGTGGCCAGTGGTGGCAATTGGCCCTGGGCGAAGAAGCCGATGCCAGCCAGATCGAAGCCCTGAACGCCCAGTTCGAGGCCCAGAAACGCGCACTCGACGCGCGGTTCGAGGACAAGGTCGAAAAAGTCCGCCGTGGCGACGATCTGCCGCCGGGTGTGATGAAAATGGTCAAGGTGTTCGTGGCCGTCAAACGCAAGCTGCAGCCGGGCGACAAAATGGCCGGGCGTCACGGGAACAAGGGTGTGATTTCCAAGGTCGTGCCGATGGAAGACATGCCGTTCCTGGCCGATGGCACGCCGGTCGATTTCTGTCTTAACCCGCTGGGCGTGCCCTCGCGGATGAACGTTGGGCAGATCCTTGAAACCCATATGGGCTGGGCCGCGCGTTCGCTCGGGATCAATATCGAC
>Ga0265293_10012542_pt1 | contig 11221 bp, 10 predicted proteins | sample Munlanlewell138R_FD_192505 | JGI IMG/M metagenome (GOLD analysis project Ga0265293, IMG submission 192505) | Leachate microbial communities from a municipal landfill in Southern Ontario, Canada - Leachate well 138R | ecosystem: Engineered > Solid waste > Landfill > Unclassified | place: Canada... | reverse complement strand
GAAGTTCTTTGTCTTTTAGTGCATTTAGAGTAGCTTCATCACTTTTTATATTGTAGTAATCCTCAGTAATGCTTAGTTGCAAACTCTTTTTATATGAAAGGGAGTTATATTTCGCAGATAAGGAGAGCTCTTTGTTTTGTTTTATAGTGTTTTGTGTCTCCCCACCACTATATAAATCTAGTGAGATCTTTGCATAGCCGCTATAAGTATCACCAGGAATATTCTTAGATCTATCATCATCTCTGCTATAAAAAGCACCAGCATCTATCTTTGGATAGTATTCACTCTTAGAAGACTCTACTTCTTTTTCTCTAGCCATCTCTTGTAGATCTTTTGAAATTGCCATTTTATTGTTAGTAGTTGCAAAATCAAGCAGTGATTTTAAACTCTGTGCATATATAAATACTGGAATAACCAGCAGTAGTAATTTAGTCATTTTTTTCCTCCAAAATATCAAACAAAGCATCTGTAAATTTATGTATCTCTAATTTTACATCTTCTATAGTATTTGTTGACGAGCTTGAGATAAACATACCTTTTGCAAGTACAAAAAGCCCTCTTGCAAAGCCCTCAGAACCCTCTCTTATCTCACCACTTTTCACACCATCTCTTAAAACATCTACAAACCACTCATAGTAATCTTTTGCATAAGAGCTTTGAAACTCCATCATCTCTTTGTTTGGGCTACTCAAAGAGATAGAGATAAACTCCTTATATATAGCCCTTAGGTCAGAGACATCTTCATCATAAAAGATAGATGAAAATTGCTTTATCTTCTCCCTTGTAGAGCTTGCACTCTCTATCTTTTTTGTTAAAGATTTTTTATACTTTTTCATTAAAATATTTACTATCTCAAAGACTATATCTTCTTTGTTACAAAAGTAGTCATATATAGTGCCCTTGCCTATCTTAGCAGCCTTTGCTATTTGAGATACGCTTAACTCTTTTATGCCTTTTTCTACAAATATATCTTTACAAGCTAGTGCAATATCTTTTCTTTTTTGTACCTTATCTACAATAATTGCCATGCCTTTCCTTTAAAATGACTGACCGTCGGTCATTTAAAAAAGAATTGTATAGTTTTTTTCTTAACTAGGTATTAATATAGTAAAATTTATATAAAAATAAAGAAGTTATTTAGGCGAAGATCAAAGTGCAAACGCCATCGAAAGCGAGGTTTCAACCTCGCCAAAAAGTCACATATTTACTTTACAAGTGCAACTGCATCTATCTCAACTAATGCATTTTTTGGTAGAGTCTTTACCGCTACAGTTGAGCGAGCAGGTTTATGAGAGCCAAAAGCCTCTTCGTAGATCTCATTAATTGTAACAAAATCATCCATAGAAGCTATGAAAATAGTAGTCTTTATTACCTCTGACATTGAGCTTCCTGCTTCTTCTAAAACTGCTTTTAGATTTACTAAAACTTGTTTTGTTTGGATCACAACATCATTTTCCAACATAATTCCCGCAGGAGTAAGTGCAATCTGTCCAGAGGTAAAAACCATCCCATTTGCCACAACTGCTTGTGAGTAAGGTCCTATTGCCGAAGGTGCTTTGTTTGTTTGTACGAATTTCATTAGTAAGTTTTCCTTAATTTTATTTAATCTCGCCTTTTTTTACTTTTATGGCTCTCTCTTTATCAACATCTCTTAGATATGATCTAAAGTCTAGCTCATCCCAGTAGCCTGCAAAAGTAAAGATTATCTTCTCATTAGAAGTTACAAAGTAGTGTCTTGGAACACTTCTGATGTTGAAGTTTTCTGGCAAAGTATCCATATCTCTGTCTGCTTGAACTAAAACATATTTTTCTCTTAAAAGTTTTAACACTCTTTCATCTTGAAGTGTAGTGTCTTCGAACTTTCTACACCAACGACAACTACTTGATGTAATCAAAACATAGATATCTTTTTTCTCTTTTTTTGCAATTTCAACAGCCTCTTCATACTCACTCAACCAGTTAAGTTCAGCTGCCATAAGTGACGATAAAAAGATGATGCTAACTATTATATATTTCATGCCCTACTCCCAAATATTTATAAGTTTTTTAAAGACTCTATAAAGTCCTTCTACTTCGCTAACACTAGTTCTCTCATTTACTGCGTGAATTGTATCATTGATGACCCCAAATTCTACAACATCTACGCCCTTTGCAGAGATAAATCTTGCATCTGAAGTTCCTCCAGCAGTTGAGTGTTTAGCTCTCTTACCTACTATGCTCTTTATCGCCTCATCAATCTTTTTTACAAGCTTTGTTTTTGTATCTGTTTTAAAAGGATAAGAGCCTTGTGTAAGTTTTAGATCATAATCTAAACCCTCTAAGTTTTTAGCTACAAACTCTCGAACTTCTTTTTGAGTTGTAAGAGTTGTATTTCTCACATTAAACATCATCTTTAACTCATTTGGAGTGACATTTGTTACTTGCATACCTGCGCGAATATCAGTTATAACAAACTTGCTAGGGCTAAAAAACTCATCTCCTGGATCTAGATCTATCCCCGCCATATTTAAAAGTCTTGGAGCGATATTGTGAATTGGATTTATTGTTTTGTTTGGATAAGCTGCGTGACCTTGCTTTCCTTTTAAAGTTATATAACCATTTATAGAACCTCTTCTTCCTACTTTTATGGCATCTCCAAAACTCCTCTCACAAGTTGGTTCTGCCACAATCACAGCATCAGGAAGCATAAAGTTATCTTCTAAATACTCTAAAACTCTTATAGTTCCATCTACTGCATCGCCCTCTTCATCGGAAGTCAGCAAAAGTGAAAGTGTACCTTTAAACTCTTTTGTCTCTTTTACAGCTTGAGTAAATGCCGCTACGCCACTCTTCATATCTTGAGTTCCACGACCATAAATATAACCATCTTTCTCTATAGCTTCATAAGGATCTGTATTCCAACCCTCACCTGCAGGAACTACATCAACATGTCCAGCAAAACAGAGATGCTCGCCTTCAGCAAACTTTTTATATATAAAGAGGTTTTTTACACCTCCAATATCTACACGCTTAGCTGTAAATTCTGGTAAATAGCTCTCTATATAGTCCAAAATGCCACCATCATTTGGTGTCTCGCTCTTTTGAGATATAAGATACTTCAAAAGTTCAATTACACTCACAAACTACTCTTATTTTGAGTTTCTTGTGTGTATCTACTAAACTTCATAGTCGCTAATTTAATTGATTTTTTAATATTATATTCCTCATTTAAAAAAAGTTATTATACTGTTTTTGAGTTTAAAAGTGTAGATTCATACTCAAGTGTAGATTTTTAACCTTCCATCGCAAAGGTCGTTCTTGTTAAGATGGTTCAAATATTAATATAGTAAAATCTTATCATACAAATTTAAAGGATAGTGATGAAAAAGATTTTTAAGATCTTTACAGGTGTGATTTTAGCATTAGGTGCAAGTCTATGTTCGGCAAGTGAGCAAAGTCTTCAAATATTTAGTGTTGAAAATTCCAATGGTGCTATAAATGCTAAAACAGTTCAAAAAGCTTTTGGAGATGTTGGGTTAAAAGTTGATGTAAATAATGATATGAACTCAATTTTTTCCAAAAGATATGACAACGTACATCATAAAAGCTACAATTTAGCAATATTTACTAATGATAAATTGCTAAAAAAACTTATGAACGAGTATCCAAGTGTTGGTATCATAACACCACTTACTATGTCAATCTATGTAGATGCAAAAGACAATATTAACGTTTCTACGCTCTCTTTGTACGGTATGTCTAGAATCACAAAGATTCCTGCTACAAATCCGGATCTAGTAGCATACTCAAAGTTAGTAGATGCAGCACTGCATAAAGCACTACCAAATGGTAAATACTTAAGTGTAAACCATGGAACAAGTGAAGCCTTAGTAACTGAGTTTACAACAGAGTTTGCACTTGAAGATGGTGATACATATGAAGAGCTAAAAGAGAGTTTTAAAGAAGAGTTTGAAGCTGAAATAAGTCCAGTTGGATTTTTAGTTCCAAAGTCTTATACATTTGAGCATGATGATTATGATTTCTTCGATACATACTCTATAATCAGATTTAATGCCATATATCCAGTATCTAAAAACCATCCAGAAGCTGGTGCTTATGCTCCTTTTTCAGTAGTTATGTATAAGAAAAAAGATGATGACACTGTGTATATAGCTTACCCATCTATAGAAAATTGGATCGGTGATTTAGATATCAAAGAAGAAGCGACAATTAAAGCAGTTCGCCAAACTCAAGATAAGTTTCAAAATATTCTTAGTGAACTTGCAGAGTAGTTACTCTAAAACACTACCTATTCTTCCCATCTTTTGGATGGGAAGTTTATAAAAGAGACTACTCTTTTTTCTGCTCAAGAGTTCTTTGTATAACAACATCATTATTGATACCTGCAGAATATTTGTAAACAAGCATTCCCCCACTTCTACCTTGATAAAGTGAAACTACCAATAAAACTATAATCAATATAAAAGAAATATTTTCATAAAGAGCAGATTCTTTAGAAATAGCAAACCATTTAACTATAGAAGTGATTACCAAAATAGCTACCACAAAAAAACCAAATATCTTATGAGTGCTTAAAGCACTTACCCCTTCTTGGACAATGTAATTATTTTCCATTATCTTTTGTGCATCTTCTATTCCACTGATTGCTGCGAGAAATGATACAAACATTGCAAAACCAACAATTCGAAATGCTGCTTTGGAATAGGCTATATCTTTTGTAATAAAATATGTAAATTGAGAAAACAAAGCGATTATAGGCAGGGCGACTACGAAGTGTACAAATGGTGGATGTAAGATATTCATTTTTCTTCCTTTTTTTTAGAGAATAGGAAGATTATAGTATCAAGAAAATTAATACAATATTAAATACAGTTAATAACTAACACCAAAGAGCAAAACAGTCATAAAGTGCCTATTTAGCACCTATTCAAGTGAATTGACTTTCACTTAATCTACTCATAAATTTAGAAGTAAATCCTAAAAAACTAGCCTAGCACCAAATAAATTTTATTAGTTCACTAGCTGTAGATTTATCCATATATGCTTCTTTTTGTATGCTATTAAAATAGCACCTTTGGAGTTTTTATGCTTATGAATGATATCTATCTAACTCTTATGATTATACAAGGCTTTTGATTTGTATTCATGACTTAACAACATCTTGTATGTTATGTAAGAAATTTGCCAATTAACACACATAGTGTTGAGTTATTTAAATATATGGCATTAAACATACACTAAAATTTTAAGAAGCATATACGCTTTTGAGCATCTTAATCAGATAATAATACTTTTTGCTGTTTCTCTATTTTTAACACACAAAAATTATGCTAGTTAATCATGTGTATTAAGGTTTTTTACATATAATGTGTTTGATTAAAGAGTTATCCGCTCGCTACGCGACCGGATAACGGGGGCGCGGGTTGAACACCCGCTAGTCATCTGTCGCACAGCGCCAGATAACAAGCGGGAGGAGCAAGCAACCATTGCAAAACCTAAAGGTTTTCCAACGGCAGTTACTCACCCGCGCCCCCGTTAGCTTACCAAAGGAAAACAATGCCATTACAAAATAGAGTTGATCCAAATGGAGAATTAAAAGCAGTAAAATCAAGAGGTGCTTTTCTTGGAAATCGTGGAATTATTCACAATGATGAAAAAGAAATAATTGCACCTTTTAAAATAAAGGGATGGGTTACTTGCCAATTAGAATTTAAAGGCAGAAAAAGAGAGTTAATGGCAAAGGGAAGATATACAGAATTATTTTTTTTAGATGAAGCTACTGCATTTTCAGCAGGGCATCGTCCTTGTGCAGAATGCAGAAGACAAAGATATAATGAATTTAAAGAAAAATGGCTAGAAGCAAATCAAAACTTACTTCTTGATAATTCAACAAGCATAGCTAATATTGATAAAATCATTCATCAAGATAGAATCAGCAAAAAACAAAAAGTTACATACCAAGATAAAATGAATTTATTGCCAAATGGTACAATGATAGAAATTGATTCTATTCAATGTCTTATTTGGAACAATAAAATATTCAAATGGACATTTGAAGGTTATGAACCAACAAGCATAAATATTACTAATAAAGATGTTACAGTTTTAACACCAAAATCATACGTTGAAATGTTTAGGAAAGGATTTACTCCTACTGTTCATAGCAGCTTAGAAGAAAAAAGCTAACAAAACATTGGAGAGAAATAGTTTACCCTATCGGGCGAAACTATTTCTCAAGTCAACCGTTAGGTTACAACATTTGACAGTTAAATCAAGGAGATAAACTAAATTGAAAGTAAGTTATAAAATAAAAGTTTTTTTACATTTACTATTTCCTCTCTTTGTTTTTGTACTATTTTTACTTATATCATCTGCAACATCAAGTAATAATACTGATGTTGCAGAAAAAGTTACGAATAATAATACATCTGATGGTTTTAAGATTTTATTTTTTAACTATATATTTTTTGCATTACCGCACTATATAACATTACTTTTATCACTAATTAAAAAAACAATTAAGCCTGTACTTTTATATCTATTGAGTACTGCTAATATTGTTTTAATTGGCTCAATTAGCTGTATTGCTTATTTAAAATACTTGAAATATGTAGATTTGTCATTATTATGGATTTTTTATTTGCCACTATCTTTAATCATTATATTGTTAACATTACTAATAGTAAAAAAAGAACCTAACAAAAACGAGGAGACCAATAATTTACCCTAGCGGGAAAATTATCGCTCACGACAAACGTTACATCGTAAAGTAAAAATTATAAGCAATTTTCATTGTGCTATAATACACAATAAAGAAAAAAAGCTAGGAGATATTTATGATACAGTTATCAATACAAGAGCCAAAAATTGAAAAATTTTTTAATGGCTCAAAAGATGAGATAATGAAAGCATTGAAGTCTATTGTTGATAATGACATACATGATTTTTCTCAAATAAATGGCACTTCTGAGCTTAGTGAAGAACAAAAAAAAGAACTTGCCTCTAGAATAAACTCATTTCACGAAAATCGTTCTATTGGTAGAGACTGGAATGATATAAAAAGTGATTTAGAAAGATAATTTTGACTTTAAAACTACATCCTCTTGCAGAAAATGATTTAAGAATTGCACTCGACCATTACTTTGAGATAAGCCAAAAACTAGGAAAAAGATTTTTATCTCATATTGACAAACAATTTAATAACATTCTAAATTCTCCAAATTTATATCAATATGAGACCAAAACATCTCAAAAGTTGTAATTAATAAGTTTCCATACATCATAATATATGAACAATTTGAAGATATTATAATAATATTAGCTATATTTCATACTAAACAAAATCCAAAAAAATTGACACAAAGACACAACAAAACATAGTAGCCAATAAATTATCTAGCGGTCCTTTATTAGCTCATGACAACCCTTAATCCCAATCATCCAAAACAAACTCATCAGATGTGTCTTGAGCTTTAGGCTCATTGATTTTTGGCTCTTCTATTTCAGTAGATTTTGGTTTATTCATCTGCTCTTGGAACTTCAACTCTAGCCCTTTTGAAGTCATAACAAAGCCATCAACTTTGAGTTTTCCATTGTGGATCTCGTTGTGGTGGTCTTTACAAAGTGGGATGAGATTGTGTTTACTATCTTGGTGAAAGTGACCTATGAAACCAGCTTTATCGGCTAGTGAGCGTTGTGATATGTGATGTACATCCTCTGCCATAGCTCCACAGATCACACACTTTGTCACGTATAGTTCTTTGTTGTACTTACTTGTTTTTTTCTTTACTAAAAGTTCTAACTCATCGAAGTCATTTGCAAGTCTTTTTCTTATCTTGTTTGCGATGCTTAAAAAATCTTCATCCATATGCAAAGACTTTGCAAACTCCAAACCATATATGCTACTTCCACTTCCAGCTTGAAGCACTCTATTAAAGACAAGGGCATCTTTTACTTCATCATACTCAACACTAAGATGCAAGTTTACAACATTTACAAGTGAGCTTATCTCTTTCATGCTAGAGAGTTGGTGCAGGTGAGTTGCAAAGAGAAAGAGAGATCTAAGTTGTGAGAGTTTTATAATGGCAGATGAGACTATTGCAACGCCTGAGAGTGTCTCAGTTCCGTGACTTATCTCATCTCCGAGTATTAGAGATTTAACTGTTGCACGGTTGAAAATATTTTTAAGTTCTAGCATCTCCACTGCAAAAGTTGAGAGCCCTTTAGCAAGGTTATCCTTAGAGACTATGCGAGTAAAAAGAGAGTCAAACAAAGAAAATTTCATAACAGACGCACTTACAAAAAAACCAGATTGAGCCATCAAAACTGCAATGGCGATACTCTTCATAAGTGAAGATTTTCCACTTGAGTTGATGCCATACAAAAGCACACCATTTATATCGTGTCCATCATGCACACCAACTTCAAGCATGACAGAGTTTGGGTGTGGCAGATCCATATATTCGCGATTACCCATAACAATGTCATTTGGAACATAGATCCCTACTCTTTGCTGAGTCTCTATCAGAGGATGTCTGAGTTGCATAACTTGCATAAAGTTTTCATCCTCTTTAGCGTCGATGATCATAGGTCTTGAGTGGTTATATTCTTGTGCCACTTTAGATGAACTCACCGCAACATCAAGATCTGAGATGTATGAGATAACTCTATCAAAAAGCAGAGAGTAGCGCTTCTCATAAAGAGCTTGAAGTTTTAAAAATCTGTCTCTCACTAAGACTACAATTTTTCTACGATTTTTCATAATATTGTCTGAGAGAGTATCTGTAAAAGTAGAGGTCATCTTCACACTATTAGTAAGCTTCTTAACACTAAAGTTACAAAATTCTTCATGCTTTTTAAACTCACTCTCTATCATAGAAAAACGAGTCTTGCTAAGAGAGATGTAGTAACCCTCTTTTTCTAAAAGCCCAAGTGTAACAAAACGGCTAGATGTAGTTGCATTTGTATTCTCTAACATCTGCTCGATTTTAACCATGATGTCCTCAAAGGCTATAAGCATAGTTGCATTTTGCTCAACTAGGATGTCTACTGCCTCATCAACCCCTTGCATCAAAAAGTTCTCATCAACTGTGTTGTTTGTAAAACGACGAGAAATATCTAGATCAATACTTTTTGTTATCTCTCTTAAAAACTCATCGAGCTCACTCTCATGAAAAGGAGTGCGCTGGATCTTATGCTTTTTAGCGTAGAGTGTCAAATCTTTTACATTTAACATCGACTCATAGATGTGGTTCATCTCAAAAGGGTGAAGTCTCCCAAGATTTAAGCGTCTAGAGAGTCTTTCAAGATCATAGATCCCGCGCATTGTCTCATCTAAAAAGCGTGTGTGTGATGAGACTTTCTCTATTAGGTTGTATCTTCTCTCAAGCTCATCTTTTTCTATGATGGGGTTTAAAAGCCTCTCTTTTAAAAGTCTTCGCCCTATTGCAGTAGCACTCTTGTCCATCATCTTTAAAAGTGTGAATTCATTTCTATCTTTTGAGATGACACCAACCTGCTCTAGTGCGTTGTTTCCAAGGTACATAAAACGGCGGTTATCTATAAGTTTAGGAGTGTTTAGTTTTTGAACTATGTGTATATCGTGCTCTATTACAAAGTGAATCAAAATGGCAAGAGACTCCGTTATCATCGGGCTTCTCTCTAGATCTAAGTGCTCTATTGGAGAGAGTAATGACTGGATCTGGTAGGCTTCTTTGAAAAGTTCATTTTGAAACTCTATGCGCGGTCTCTCGTTGTTTATACAGTAGTGATAGTGCTCGGCAACTTCAAGATAGTGCAAAACATGTCTTTGATCACTCACTCCATCTAAAAAAGTAAGCACAACTTCTGAGGTTCTATATATGTTTAAAAGATTGAAGACTTCATCAAGCGCGTAAGCTGGATCTTCACTTGTTCCATGCGTCTCATATAGCCAAGTCTTGCCAGTAGTGACATCTATGGCAGAATATCCAACATTGTAGATCCCCTTGTAACAATCAACCAGGACAGAGACAATATAGTTGTCATCGTTATCTACTATATGCTCAAAATTTGTCCCTGGTGAGACGATTTGAGAGATATATCTGCTAATCTTTGGAGGATTTCCTTTTTGCTTTACGATGATGATGGTATATTTTTGCTCTTGGATAAGACGGTTTAAATACCTCTCAAATGAGACTGCTGGAACACCTGCTAAGAGCGGATTTCTATCTGAGTTTTCAACTATGCTTTTGTTTTTTTTAGTAAGCTGAATATTTAAAAGCTCAGCCATCTCTTTTGCTTTACCAACTTGCATCTCATCATTGTTAACTTCATAGACCTCAAAAAAAGTACCAATCTCCATAAAAACAACGCTGTTTTTGCCGTATTTTTTCTCAAAATGAGTTTGGAGTTCAAAATATGTTTGAGTTAATAATTTTTCTTTGTTATTAAGTATAGAACTGAGATCTGATGAGAGCATATAGTACTTTTCCACTGTTAAATATGTGGCAATTATATCATATAAAAGTACGTAAAACTAAGAGGAATGAGATTTATTTGGTAAGTTGATTTGTACTGTTAAAATTTAATGTTGAGGATGAATAAAAAACTTGTTTTTGAGTTAGTTGTGCCTAAAGTTCTAGCGAAGCATACTAAAGTCTGTGAGTTAGAAGTTTCTGTGTAAAGATGAAAACTTGTTTTTTGAATTAGTTGTGCCTAAAGTTTTGGCGAAGCATACTATAGTATGTGAGCCGAAAGTTTCGGTGCAAATAATCAAAAAATGGTGGGCATTACTGGACTCGAACCAGTGACATCTACCTTGTAAGGGTAGCGCTCTACCAACTGAGCTAAACGCCCATCTTTAAACTATTTATTACACCAGAATAATGGCGACCCCTAAAGGATTTGAACCTCTGTCTCTACCATGAAGTGATAGCGTCCTTGGCCAACTAGACGAAAGGGTCACTTTCATAAACATAAGGCTTATAAGTTTTTGTTTTGAAATTGACTGAAAATTTCGGTGCAATAAAAAAACTTGTTTTTTGAATTAGTTGTGCCTAAAGTTTTGACATATTATCAAATTTTTAGTACAAATAATAAAAAATATATCTTGTAGTTAATACTAAAATCGAACAAGTTCGATGAGCCTTACGCTGAGTAAAACCTAGTGTTAACGTAGTGAAACGGACTTTATTCGTTTCGCGTACATATTGTAACATGGCGCGGTGGACGAGACTCGAAC
>Ga0265293_10012540_pt1 | contig 11221 bp, 11 predicted proteins | sample Munlanlewell138R_FD_192505 | JGI IMG/M metagenome (GOLD analysis project Ga0265293, IMG submission 192505) | Leachate microbial communities from a municipal landfill in Southern Ontario, Canada - Leachate well 138R | ecosystem: Engineered > Solid waste > Landfill > Unclassified | place: Canada... | reverse complement strand
ACGGCGTGAACGGGTTTCGAAGTACCGGCCGGCGAGTTGGAAAGTCGTCATGCCGGCGGCGACGTCAAGATAGATGGAGTCGGCACCTGCGGGGGTGACGCCGAAGCCGAGCCAGTAGCCGGCGGCCTCGGTGGTGCCGAACCCGAGCAGCAGGGTGAGGATCGCCCACCCGAAGGACGCGGCGATGCCGAGAGAGACGAGCGTGTCCATGTTGACCGCACCGTGACGGAGGTTGCGGAGCGTCGCCCGGTGGAACGGCCACGCCGCCCATGTCACGATCGGCAGCGCCATCAGCACACACACCCATTCCCAACCGGGGAACCTCCATCCGGGGACGAGGGCCAGGACGATCGTGATGTCCATGAGCGGGACGGTGAGCAGCGCGGACACAGCCAGGCGCCTCCGGAGCGACGAGATCCGTACCTCAGTGGCGCGCGTCGACCAGGCGTCGTCGCTGCCATCGCGCAGGTGCGCGCCGTATCCGGCGTTCTCGACCTGCCGGATGGCCGTCTCGACATCGTTGTCGGGAAGGCCGGTGATGATGGCGCGTTCGGTGGCGTAGTTGACGCTCGCTGTCACCCCGTCGAGCTTGCCCAGTGCGCGCTCGACGCGTCCCGCGCAGGCCGCGCAGGTCATCCCGGAGATGTCGAGCTCCACCGGAGCGAGGACCACAGGTGTGGTGGTGTCTGTCGTCGTCATGAGTGGGTGTCCTCTCGGACGGTCGGTCGGGGGCCGAGGCGAGTCGCGTCGCGATCGGTGAGGCGTTGGAGCATCTGGTTGTAGGCGTCGTACTCGTCATCGCGGCCGGTGTCGAAGTGCCGGTCCTTACGGCGGGCGTCCCTGGCGTCTTGCCTGCTCCATTGGATGCCAAGTGCGACGATGACGATCATCAGCGGGATCTCCCCACCCGCCCAGGCGACACCGCCACCGAGATACTGCTGAGCCTGCAGATCGGCCCAGGGCAGGTCGAGGTAGCGGTAGAAGGTCTCGGCGATGATGTTAGGGCTGGTCATCAGGATCACCCCGAAGAACGCGTGAAACGGCATCGCCGCCAGCACGTACCCGAGTTTGCCGATGTGCGGCAGGGGGCGTGGTGGCCGGTCGACGCCGATGATCAGGCTGTAGTAGAGGTAGCCGACGATGAGGAAGTGCAGGTTCATGAGCTGGTGCGCCCAGTGGAACCGCATGTAGTCGCCGAAGATGCCGGTGAGATAGAGGCCGTAGTAGGAGCCGATGAAGACCACGAACACGATCAGCGGGTTGTAGAGGAACTGCAGCACCCGCCAGTGCAGCACCCACGTGATCCAGTCGTGCAGGCCCGCGGGCTTGGTTCGGTCCGAGCGGGATGCCCGCAGCAGCAACGTGACTACGCCGCCGAGGACGAGAAGCCCGGGGGCGAGCATATTCAGCGACATGTGCACGATCATGTGCACCCCGAAATCCGGGGCGGAGTACTTCCCGAACCCGGAACTCGTCGCGACGATCACCACGGTCCACCCGCCGATCCACGCGGCTGTCCGCCCGAGAGGCCACCGATCACCCCGCCTGTGCAGCGTGCGCACGGCGACCAGGTAGACGATGATCGCCGCTGCGGCGATATCCAGGAACAGCAGGTTCGGTCGCCACTGCCCGAACAACACATCGAGCGTCGGAGCGTCGGGGACCTCGAAGCCCATGAAGACCTGCTCGATGCTCGTCGGCACGAAATACTGCGGCGGCGGCTGCCGTGTCATCGCCACGCCCACACCTGTCCACCCCGCCACCGCCACGGCCGCTAGGGAGAGGAGTCCGGTGATGTGCCCCGCCCGCAGCCGTCCCCGTCGCGCGAGGGTCGCGACGGTAACGAACGCCACCGCGATCGCAACCAGGCAGGCGAAGCCGGCGAGGATCAGCCACCCGGTCAGCGAGGCGGTGATGCTGCCGCCGGCGAGCTTGAACACGGCGATGACCACATCGGAGACGATGACGACGGGGAGTGCGACGGCTCCGATCCGGAACAGTCGCCGCAAGGTCAGCGGCGAGACAAGCCGCCCGGAGACCACGCGCACGACGGCAACCACGACCGCTCCGAAGAACGCGTTCACGGCGACGGTCTGGAAGATCGCGGCGTCGCTGCCGAAGTCGTGGTCCGGTCCCACGAGGACTTGCCCGGTGACAACAGGTGCGAGCACCGCGATTCCGGTCGCCCACAACGGGATCAGCAAACCCGTCCACCGTTCTGCGAAGAAGGAGACGAAGAAGACGATCAACGCCGCCAGGAAACTGATCGTCCACGCCTTCGGCGCATAGCTCGCCTCCCACAGGTATGGCAACGCCCCGGGAGTAGCCAGTCGCTCCAACGGAGTGCCGTTGGAGTCGAGCGCTTCGAAGACCACCAACGCACCCGCGCAGGTTGCCCACACACCGGAGGCGACGCGCAGCACCGAGATCTCGAAACCATCCTCGAGATACCGCGCTTTACGGGCTGGAGCGTATCGCAGAAACAGCACATGCACCAGAGCCCCACTGGTGACCAGGGTTCCGAGCTGGGCACCGGAAAGCAGGATCGTGGTGACCACGGCGACATCGACACCGGGATACCCGACATGCAATCGGTCGTACGGTTCTTCCCCGAGCATGACCGCCACAACGACCGGGAAGACGACGAGGGCGAGGGCGGCCCCGCCGATCAGGAGCGCGGCCACCGCGCTCCTGGGCCTGCGGATTCGAGGATCCGGGATGGGCACGAGTGCCGCAGCGGGGGTGGCGGTGATGGCGTCAGGCATTCGTGGTCGTGGGCCAGGACCGCACCGTGTAGCCGGCGTCCTCGACTGCCGACTCCACCGAATTCAGATCAACGGGCGTGTCGTGGCCCAGGTTGACACGACCGGAGGCGGCATCGACCTGGACATCGATGATGCCGGGAAGGGCGGAGAGCTCCGCAGTGACGGCACGCTCGCAGTGCTCGCAGGTCATCCCGTTCACCCAGAACTCGAACTCGGCCATGACCACTCCTCTTGACGCCGGACCACTCCCTTAACTCTACATCGTGTCGTAGATCCGGGTGGCTGGCAGAGACCAGGTCAGGCGCGCACGAGGGTTGCGCGTCGCTGGCTGCGCGGTTTCTTCCAGCGGCGAAGGGTGAGACGATCGGCGCGAAGCTCCAGGCCAGGATCGGCTGTCGTGCGCCCCATAGTCGCGAGCGCGTTCGCGAGGTGGACGGCACCGGCGCGGCGAGCGGCGGCATCGTCCGCGATGAGTTCAATGAGCAGCAGCGTGGCCCTCTTTAGGGCGCGCCCGCCCGCGAACTGCCGGGGGAGGCAGAGGGCGTTGACCTCGGCGATCCGCACGGCCCACCCGTGATGCTGACGTAGATGAGCACGCTCATGCTCGATCACAGCGCGAAGCTCGGGAGAGCTCAGAAGGTCTCTGAGTGCCGTGGAGAGAAAGATCTCAGGCTCATGGGAAGGAACGGCACATGCGACCGGCTCGTCGGAGTTGAACCAGACCAGGGTCGCACCATCCGAGTCCTCGCGGGAGACCGCGACCGGCGCGAAGCGACCGACCGCTTCCCGCCACGAGTCGGCGAGCGGCTCCGCGGACGCGGAGACGAAGGCGATCACCGCGGCGATCACCCCGAGACTCAACCAGCCGGCGAGCGTCAGTGCCAAAGCTTCGCCCGAACTCGCCGGACTCACCCCGCCGACTGCGCACATCAGCGCGGTGGCGGCGGAGGCCACGGCGAATCCGATCCCGGCGAAGAAGGCGCAGAACCAGAGTGTCAGCGCGATACGCGGATGCCGCACCTGCCACCGTCCCGCAGTCAGCACGAGAGGCGCGAGTAGCAGAACTAGCGCTGCTGCGACGAGGAGGGAGGCCGTGGCGATCAACGTCTCACCTGCGCTTGCGCGAGGTTTTGCCAGTGAGCGCGCTACGGAGCAGATCGAGATCCTCTTCGGCAAGGTTTCCGGCGAACCGCAATAGCGCAGCCTGCCGATCGCCAGCACCGTCCAAGGCGGTCATCATCGAGCGACCGACATGCTCGTCCCCGCTTCGTGCCGCATGGAAGCGAACCTTCCGGGGCGAGTCACCGGAACGGACGACATCGCCCTTCTTCTGCAACCGTTCAAGGGCCGTCATCAACGTCGTATACGCAGGAACGTGCCCAGTGAACACGGCCTGGATGTCACGGGCGCTCAACGGTTCGGATGCCCCCCAAAGGATGCGCATGACCTCGCCTTCAAGCTCACCTCGTTCGCGCGTGCGCTCGCCCGCCATCTGACACCTCCGTGTTCGGCCTGCCTAGCCTCAACTCTACATCCTGTCGTAGAAACCGGTCTCGTCCATGTGTCTCGGTGGACTTCGTACTGGACGTCAGTTCGCTCGCATTCTCCCCGGTGTCCTGCGGTCATGGTGGCATCTTTTCCATTGAAGGCTAAACGGATATTGCTGGGCTATGTGTCCTCGACCATTCCCTCGGCGAGCCGACAGACGCGAAGGTGTGCCGATACTCGCTCGGCGAGGTCCCTGTTGCTCGGCGGAAGTGCTGCCGGAAGTTCGCCGGTGTCCCCAGTCCGCAGACCCGGCTGACGTCGTCGATGCTCACATCAGTCGTCTCTAGAAGTTTGCGCGCATGGTCGATGCGCGCGGCATTCAGCCATTTGATCGGTGAAACGCCGTTCTCTGCGGCGAAGCGGCGTTCGAATGTGCGCACGGGCACCCCCGCGTGCGAGGCGAAGTCCTTGACGGTGAGCGGTTGATCGAGGTGCGCGAGCGCCCAGTCCTGGGTCGCCCCAACCCCGCCGGCTGATCGCGGTGGGCCGTCCGGGCGGCGGATGAACTGTGCCTGGCCGCCATCTCTGTGGGGTGAGGCGACTATCGTGCTGGCGATCTCATTGGCGACGGCCGCTCCACGGTCATCGCGGAGCAGATGGAGGCAGAGGTCAATCCCGCTGACAACGCCTGCCGAAGTGATGATGTTGCCTTCATCGATGTAGAGGGGGGTCGGATCGACACGAACGGCAGGGTACATCCGGGCGAGATCTGCCGCGAACTGCCAGTGGGTCGTGGCTCGGCGTCCGTCAAGCAGTCCCGCGGCGGCGAGCACAAACGCGCCGGTGCAGATGGATGCGATACGCGCTCCGCTGTCGTGCGCACTCTTCATTCTCGCGAGGACATCGCGCGAGGGGGTGTCGAGAAAGCCGCGAAAGGCCGTGACGATGACTGTGTCTGCGGTCGCCAGAGCGTCCAGCCCGTGCTGCACCGTCACCGACCATCCGTGATCGGTTTCGACTGGCCCTGGCGTCTCGGCGCACAGCATGAGTTCATACCCGAGGGCGGGTGCGCCGAAGACTAGGAACGGCATGCTGACTTCCACCGGAAGCGCATGCTCCATCACGAGCACTGCGATGCGGTGCGGCTTCTTCTGCTTGGAAAGCATCGAGGCATGGCTCATGTCGTAAATCTATCGCAACGCGGCATTTATGCCACTTGTCCCAGCGCGAGGCTTGAGGCGATGATGGATTATCTCTACATCATGTGGAGATCATCTCGTATGTGGACACAGCAGCAAGGAACTCATGACCCTCAACCGAAAGGCAGCCACCGGTGTGGTTGCCGCCGCTACCATCTTCGTACTCGCCGGGTGTACACCTCCTGAAGCCCCGCAGCCCAGCGGAACACCGTCATCCGAAGCGCAGGGCTACCCCATCTCGGTCGAGAACTGCGATCGCACACTGAGCTTCGACTCGGCTCCCGAAAAGGTGCTGAGCCTGTGGCAGGCGCCGACCGAGATGATGCTCGCGCTGGGACTGGGAGACCGGGTGGTGGCTCGCGCAGGCGACTACGCGACGTATCCCGAGTCCGTGGCGCCGGAGGTGGAGGACATCCCGTCGATCGGGTCGGCGATGGGATGGCCCGACAAGGAAACCGTGCTCAGCTATGACGCGGATCTTGTGCTCGGCCAATCCTTGGTCGGCTATGCCTTCGATACCTCGATGGGATATGCCTCAGTCGAACAGCTGGAGCAGAGTGGCGCGCAAGTCTACGGGGCGAACGTCTGTGACGCCGATTCTGGCGGCGCTGTGGATATGACGCTGGATACCCCGCTCGACGCGCTCCGCGACCTCGGGACGATCTTCGGGGCGAGCGATCGCGCCGAGGAACTCATCAGCTCCCTTGAGGAACAGCGTCAGGCGGTGATCGACGCGGTGGCCGGGCAGGAAGAGGTCACGGTCGCGTTTTACAACGGAGGTGAGGGACCGCTTATCGTCCTGGCCGGTGGCATCTACGACGATGCGATCGCCACAGCCGGCGGCACAAATGTCTTTCCTCGGGACGCGGTCTACGTCAGCAAGGAAGAGTTCGCCGCATCTCAGCCAGACGTGATCCTGGTCGGGACGTTCGAGGGCCAGGACTACGAGACCCTGAGCGCCTTCCTGCGGCAGACCTTCCCCGAACTCACTGCCGTTCAGGAGGACCGGCTCGTTGAGATCCCGGTCGCCGACACGGACGCCTCGATCTCTGTGATGCGAGGGCTCACGCAGATCGCGAACGGGCTGCACGGTCTGGACCTGCCGGTCCCCGCTTCGTGACCCGCGCTGACATCGTGGTGCGCGGACGTCGTCGGCGTCCGCGCACCACGATCCTCGTGCTTGCCGTCGCGGCGGTCGTTGCGGTGGTTCTGTCTGTCGCGGTCGGGTCGGTTCCGATCCATCCCGGCGTCGTCGTCGGTGTGGTCGCGGATCACCTCATTCCCTGGGATACCGGAACTTCGTTCACCGCGACCCAGGCGCAGATCGTGTGGGAGTTCCGGCTGCCGCGCGCACTACTCGGCTTCCTCGTCGGGGCTGCGCTGGCCGTTGCGGGCGCGGTCCTCCAAGCGGTCGTACGCAACCCGCTCGCCGACCCGTTCGTGTTCGGGGTGTCCTCCGGCGCGTCGGTCGCCGCTGTTGCGATGCTTACCCTCGCGACCGGGTCACTGGCCACAGTCTCGGTGCCGGTTGCCGCGTTCTTCGGCGCGCTCCTCACGACGCTCCTCGTTTTCCTGCTGGCGCAGCGCCGGGGACGGGTAACCCCGAACCGGCTCGTGCTGGCAGGAGTTGCAATGTCTTACCTGCTGAGTTCGGTCACAAGTTACCTCGTTCTCCGGGCGAGCACCCCCGGCGGCGGTGTGAGTGAGGTGCTGTCGTGGCTTGCGGGGAGCCTCGCCGCAGCGGACTGGGGCGACCTCGGCCTCCCCGCAGGGGTGTTAGTGGTGGCGACCGTACTATTGGTGCTGCTTTCCCGGATTCTCAACGCATTCCTGACGGGCGACGAGACCGCGGTGAGTCTGGGGGTGGACGTGGGGCGTGGGCGCCTCGTGTTCTTTGTCATCACCTCGCTCTTGGTTGGTGTTGCTGTCGCGGTCAGCGGTGCGATCGGTTTCGTCGGTCTGATCATTCCCCACGCGATGCGCTTCATCGTGGGCACCGACCATCGCTGGGTGCTGCCGGCTTCGGCGTTCGCCGGTGGGTTGCTGCTCGTCGTTGTCGACATCGCCGCACGGCTCCTCCTGGCGCCGACGGAGTTGCCCGTCGGTCTGCTGACGGCGGCGGTTGGCGCACCCTTCTTCCTCTGGCTGATGCGCAGATTGGGACGGGTGGAAACATGAACTCTGAAACCAGCACCGCCACGGTGCCGTTGCATGTCGAGGCGGTGAGCGTCGATATCGCCGGGCGCCGCATCCTCCACGAAGCATCGCTCAGCGCGGACGGCGATGTGCTCGGGCTGGTCGGCCCGAACGGCAGCGGAAAATCCACGCTGCTGCGCACCGTCTACCGAATGCTGCACCCCGCATCGGGACGCGTCACGGCGGGTGGCCGCGATGTCTGGGTCATTCCGGCGCGCGAGGCCGCACGGATCACCGCAGCTCTGGTGCAGGACGCGCCCAGCGATCTCGAACTGACCGTGGGAGAGTGCGTCGCTACGGGGCGCGTGCCGCACGGCCGTCTGCTCGGCGCAGAGACCGCAGCCGATCGTGCGGCCGTGCAGAACGCAATGATGGCTGTCGGAATCGAAGCCTATGCGGACCGTGATGTCGCCACGCTCTCCGGCGGTGAACGTCAGCGCGTTCAACTCGCCCGCGCACTCGCCCAAGAGCCGAGCATCCTCGTGCTCGATGAGCCAACGAATCACCTCGATGTCCAACACCAGCTCGAACTGCTCTCACTCGTCCGTCGGCTCGGGCGCACCACATTGGTGACCCTGCACGACCTCAACTTGGCCGCCGCATACTGCGACCGAATCGTGGTCATAGATCACGGAACGGTCATCGCCGCAGGCACACCCGAACACGTGCTTACCCCAACACTCCTGCTCGACGTCTTCGGCGTGCACGCCGCCGTCCTCAGCAACCCACTGACCGGCCGGCTCCAACTGGCATTCACCGAAAGGAAAAACCTTTGACCACTCACGATGCTCAACATGAAGCCACCGAAGCACACCTCCACGAGATGCGAGACACGTTATCGGGCACCGCGGACGGCGCGATCCGTGACCCTGACGCACAAGCGGCCTGGGACCGCTCCGTCGCAGCCCACCACGCCCTCGCCGCGCTGCCTGGCGTGACAACCGATGCGAGCGAGGACATCGTCATCGTTCTCCACCCCGACTTCGACACCCTCGACGTACTCGGCCCGCACTACTTCCTCTCATCGATGATGGGCGCGAGGATCCACTTCGCCACTACCGGGGAGCTCACCAAGCCAGTTCGCAGCGCTAGCGGCATCCCTCTGCAACCCACGACCACACTTGTCGACGCCCCGGAGAACCCGACCGTTCTCCTTGTGCCCGGTGGCGACACGAGTGTGCTCCTCAAGGACTCCGCGGCCATCACCGCAATCCGTGAACTCGGCGCGCGGTCAAATCTCGTGGCGAGCGTGTGCACCGGCGCGATCGCGCTCGGGGCAGCCGGGCTTCTCGACGGCCGACGTGCGACCTCTCACTGGTCCGTGCGACATCTGCTTCCGGGGTACGGGGCCACGGCCATGGACGATCGTGTCGTCACCGACGGCAACGTCCTCACCGCTGCCGGAGTCACCGCGGGCATGGACCTCGCGCTCGCCATCGTCGGGCGCCTACGGGGGCCAGATTACGCCCGATTCCTCGAACTTGGAGCAGAGTACGCCCCCCAGCCTCCATACGGAGCAGGAACACCGCAGGCCGCGGGCCCTACTCTCACTGCACTCGCTCGTGACTTCTTTGCCCCGGTCGAGCAGTCACTTCGATCACGCCGGACGCATCTGGGGGAACTATGACCGGCCCTACATCACGACGCAGCAGATTCGGGCAGCAGGCCCACTGGCGAAGCGCCGGCGCTGTTCGAATGTCGTCCCTATCTACCGCTCGCCCCTGGCGACGAAGTGACCATCACGCTCGCGCTTGTCAGCGGACATCGCTTCCTCATCCTTGCCGAACCGCCGGATCAAGCTTACGGGTCGCTGTCATCGTGGGAACTGCGCACCGGCTGCACTCCTTCCATCGTGCATCAAGACACTCGTTAGCTTTCGCCTGCGTGTAGCCCTGGTCGCTCCCACCTCAGATGAACCTTGACCGATTCCGTCCCTGCACCCCAGCGCCGCACCACGCCTCTGTTCTCGCCACTGGTCGCCCAGACTCGTTCTCACCACAGTCCGATTGACCCGGTCGCGTTTGACTGCGTGAAAGTGATCGTCGTTCGCAGTGGCAGCTCCCTGCTGCTCAGTGAGTTCGGCGCGCGGCATGTGAAGATCGGCGATGTCGTTCTCCTCGCTGCCCACACACTCTGCGGTGCAGAACCGGAAGGCAGCGTTATGACGACCACGATCTACCTCGACCGTGACTATGTGATCGATCAGGTCTTCTGGCAATACGCTGCGCAGTTCTGCGACCGTCACAACGCCCGCGACTTCTTCGATGCCCATTACTCGACACCCGCGCAGATTGTCCGGATCGGCGAGGATCGGGCCGGGATGATCATGCCGTGGCTGGATGAGCTCGTTTCCCTCAGCGTGGACGGGCCGCAGCCTGAACGGTTCCTCCGGGCACAAGCGCTGCTCTTCTCGGTGCTCGATGTCGTCGTGCCATTCATGACGACGCCCGTCAGCAAAGCCAGTGCTGGTCGACGCGGCACTATGGTCCCCGCTGCGCCGCGACATCGTCAGTTCTCGCCGCTTCGCGTCGAAGCCCGACACGTCGCGCAGCTCATACGAGGCGATCCGGCGCGCCAATGGACCGTGCCGGAGCTGGCGGGGGCCGTTCACCTGTCGCCGTCACAGTTGAGGCGTGTGTTCGTGGTGGCGTTCGGGAAGGCACCCATCGCGTATCTGACGATGGTGCGCACTGAACGGATGGCGCATCTGCTACGCTCGACCGTGTTTCCGGTCAAGCAGATCGCCGCAGAGGTGGGGTGGGCGGATGCTGACTTCGCGGCCCGCCAGTTCCGTCGGGGCCTTGGGGTAACGCCAACGGCTTACAGGCAGTTCGTGTGTGCGCCCGATTCGGATGACACGGCGTAGCCGCGTCCTGATCCAGCAGTGGTTGATCGGACCGCTTGCTTGACCGGCTCGGTGGATGCTCGTCGTTCGGCGTGAGCGGCCACGGCCTCGCGCACGCGGATCCGGGCGAGCAGGATCAGGCTGATGGGTCCCATGAAGATGAACTTCATCGTGTTCCACAGACACAGGAGAACCAGGAGGTTGAGCCATCCGGGTCCGCCGTCTGCGATGAGGGTGGTGAAGGTGCTCGCGGCTAGGAGGTAGGGCACGGCGAGGAGCATCGCGGGTACGCCCCATTTGAGTCCTCGGCGGGTGCGGATGGCGTCGAGGAGGATGTTGGTGGGCATGTAGCGGCGCAGGAATGCGCGGGTGTGGACGCTGAGGGTCCAGAGCTGGCGGATCATGACGGGGGTTTCCTCTCACATGCACGACGAAGTGTCGGAGGCGGTGCGTGTGTGAGTGGCCTTGCGGCCTGCCCCGAGGAGCGTCATATCAAGGAGAAATCCGCCTTACTTACCAAGATACGACGCACCGGCGACATTCGGAAGGGCAATGGGTCACAGGCCCAGGCTCGCGCCCTCGCGCCGCGCAGTCCGAGATGGCTCGTCGTGTCGTTCGGCACTAGCGAGGTCGCGGAGTCTTGCGAGAGCGGCTTTCGCTCGCGCGGCGTCGATCTTCTGTGCGTCACTGTCGGGTGCCGGGCCGAGCGGCGTGCGTGTGGTGATGCC
>Ga0265293_10012539_pt1 | contig 11222 bp, 9 predicted proteins | sample Munlanlewell138R_FD_192505 | JGI IMG/M metagenome (GOLD analysis project Ga0265293, IMG submission 192505) | Leachate microbial communities from a municipal landfill in Southern Ontario, Canada - Leachate well 138R | ecosystem: Engineered > Solid waste > Landfill > Unclassified | place: Canada... | reverse complement strand
GGTGGTGGAGGCCAGGTTGTCCAAAGGGTTGTCGAACCCCAGTACGATGTCGCGCACCTCCCCGTTCCGGTCAGCCGTCTTGATCGTCTTCACGATCGCGCCGAGGCTGAGCAGCTGCACGATGATCCCGTTGTTCTGCAGTGTCAGAAGGAGGATGTCGTCTCCCTCTGCCGTCTTTGCCACCCGTTGTGTGTCTATCATCGTCTCTCCTTAGGTCAGAGTATACACAAGCCGCCGAGGGCGGGCAAGAAATCGCTACTTGCCGGCCTCGTCGCTCTTGAGCACGGCAAGGAAGGCGCTTTGGGGTATCTCGACGTTGCCGACCATCTTCATGCGCTTCTTGCCCTCCTTCTGCTTCTCCAAGAGCTTGCGCTTCCGGCTGATGTCCCCCCCGTAGCACTTGGCGGTGACGTCCTTGCGGAACGCACTGATCGTCTCCCGGCTCACGATGGTCCCCCCGATGGCGGCCTGGATGGCAATCTTGTACTGTTGGCGGGGTATCTCGCCTTTGAGGCGCTCACAGACCTGCCGTCCCCGGCTCTGGCTGCTGGCCCGGAAGACCAGTTGGCTCAATGCGTCGACCGGCTCGCCGTTGACGAGGATATCCAGGCGCACCAGATCGGTCTTCTTGTAGGCGATGACCTGGTAATCGAAGGAGGCGTAGCCGCGACTGATGGACTTGAGTCGGTCGTAGAACTCGAAGAGCACCTCGGAGAGCGGCATCTCGTAGACGAGCTCGACCCGTTTCTCATCGAGGTAGTTCATCGTCGTCTGGACCCCCCGCTTCTCGATGCAGAGGTTGATGATCGGACCCACGTAGGCGGTGGGGGTGATGATGGCCGCCTGGATGTACGGCTCCTCGGCAAACTCGACGCGCATCGGGTCGGGGTACTCGAGCGGGTTGTCGATGGCCACGACCTTGCCCCCCTTGAGGTGGACGTTGTACTTGACCGACGGGCTGGTGAAGATGATGGAGAGGCCGAACTCACGTTCGATGCGCTCCTGGACGACCTCGAGGTGCAGCATGCCCAAAAAGCCACAGCGAAAGCCGAAGCCGAGAGCAGCCGAGCTGTCCTTCTCATAGACGAGGGAGGCGTCGTTGAGCTTCAGGCGCTCCATCGCATTGACCAGCTCCTCGTAGTCGTTGGTGTCGATCGGATAGATCGAGCTGAAGACGACCGGCTTGACGTCCTTGAAGCCCGGCAGCGGGCTCTTCGCCCCGTCGGCCACGGTGGTGATGGTATCACCGACGCGCACATCACTGATGGTCTTCACCCCGGTGATGACGTAGCCGACATCGCCGGCGCCCAGCTCCTTTCCCTTGATGAGGTCGAGCTGGAAGACGCCGACCTCCTCGACCTTGTAGACGCCGCCGGTATGCATGAAGCGAATCTCGCTGCCCGTGCGCATCACGCCGTCGAAGACCCGGCAGTGGACGATGACGCCGCGGTAGGGGTCGTAGTGGGAGTCGAAGATCAGGGCTCGCAGCGGATCGCTGTTCGCCCCTGTGGGCGCCTCGATGTGCTCGACGATCGCCTCGAAGAGCGCATCGACACCGAAGCCGGTCTTCGCGCTGACCTGCACGGCCATGTCGCTGTCCAAGCCGAGGTCGTGGTCGATCTGATGCAGGCATGCCTCGATGTCGGCCGAGGGCAGATCGACCTTGTTGATCACCGGGATGATGGAGAGATCGTGCTCCATCGCCATATAGAGGTTGGCCAAGGTCTGCGCCTCGACGCCTTGGGCTGCGTCGATGAGCAGGAGCGCCCCCTCGCAGCTGCTGATGGCCCGGCTGACCTCATAGGAGAAGTCCACGTGACCGGGGGTGTCGACGAGGTTGAGCTCATACGCTTTGCCGTCCCGGGCGGTGTAGGGAATGGTGACCGCCTGGCTCTTGATGGTGATGCCCCGCTCGCGCTCGATGTCCATCCCGTCGAGCATCTGGGCGTGCTCACCGCCTCTGCTGACGGCGAGCTGCGCCTTTTCGATGAAGCGGTCGGCAAGGGTCGACTTGCCGTGGTCGATATGCGCAATGATGCAGAAGTTGCGCGTCAGTGAAATATCGGCACTCATACTACTCCCTAGTTGGTAGGTTCGGTCCCATCCTGCCCCGGCTCTTCTTCGATCGGGTCAAAGCCCAAGAGGATCCGCACCTCGCGGTCGTCGAGCGTCTCACGCTCGATCAACTCCTCGGTCAGACGATCGAGCTGGTCGCGGTGTTCGGTCAGGATGGCGCGGGTGTCGGCCATCGCCGAATCGAGGATCTTGTGGATCTCACCGTCGATGCGCCGTGCGGTCTCTTCGCTGTAGTGCTTGTGCTGGGTGATCTCCCGGCCCAGGAAGAGCGGCTCATCCTCATCGCCGAGATTGATGAAGCCTAGGTCGCTCATCCCCCACTCGGTGACCATCCGCCGGGCGAGGTTCGTCGCCTGCTTGATGTCGTTGCTGGTGCCGGTGGTCGTCTCGCCGTAGACGAGGTCCTCGGCCACATAGCCGCCCATCGTCACCTTGATCCAATCATGGAGCATCGAACGCGTCTTGGTGTACGCATCGCGCTCAGGCAGGCTCACCGTCAGGCCGAGCGCCCGTCCGTGCGGGATGATGGTCACCTTGTGCAGCGGATCGAGGTTCTGCAGGTGGTAGTGGAGCAGCGCATGCCCCGCCTCATGGTAGGCGGTGGCGCGCTTCTCCGCCTCGGTCATCACCCGGCTCTTGCGGGCCACGCCGAGCAGGATCTTGTCCCGCGCCTCCTCCATCTCCGTCATGCCCACCACCGTCTTGTTCTTCCGGGCGGCGAAAAGCGCCGCCTCATTGACGAGGTTGGCGAGGTCGGCGCCGCTGGTGCCCGCCGAGCCCCGGGCAAGGCGCCGGAGGTCGACATCGTCGCCCAGCTTGATCTTCCGGGTATGAATCTTCAAGATCGCCTCTCGCTCGGCGATATCCGGCAGGTCCACGACGACCTGACGGTCGAAGCGCCCCGGCCTCAGCAGCGCGGGGTCGAGGATGTCCGGTCGGTTGGTCGCCGCCATGACGATGACGCCGGCGGTGGTGGAAAAGCCGTCCATTTCGACGAGAATCTGGTTGAGCGTCTGTTCACGCTCATCGTTGCCGCCGCCCAGGCCGCCGCCACGGGTACGTCCCACCGCATCGAGCTCGTCGATGAAGAGGATGCACGGCGCGTTCTTGCGCGCCTGCTCAAAGAGGTCGCGCACCCGCGCCGCTCCCATGCCGACGAACATCTCGACGAAGTCGGATCCGCTGGTATGGAAGAAGGAGACGCCGCTTTCGCCGGCGACCGCCTTGGCCAAGAGGGTCTTTCCGGTTCCCGGAGGCCCGACGAGCATTACGCCGCGGGGGATCTTGGCCCCGACCTTGGTGAAGTGGTCCGGTCGTTTGAGGAACTCGACCACCTCCTCCAGCTCATACTTGGCCTCCACCTGGCCGGCGACATCGGCGAAGGTGATCTTGGTATCGCTCTCCATGTACTCCTTGGCCCGGCTCTTGCCGAGCGTGGACATCATCCGGCCGTTGAGGCCGCTGGACTGACGATAGAGCATGATGGTGAAGCCGATGAAGATGATCCACGGCAGCAGTTGCAGCACGATCTGTAAGATCGAGATCTCGGCAACCGTCCCGGTGACGGAGACTCCCTGCCCCTTGAGCGTCGACAACAGCGTGTCGTCGAAGTACGGGATCCGGGTCTGGGCCGCGATGCCGTTCTTCAGGACGAACCGGACTTGCGACTGCTCCTTGATCTCCACCTGGGCGACCTGGTTTGCATCTACATAGCTGATGAAGGTCGTGTACGGAACGGACTGCTCGCCCCGGCCACCGGCCGAATCGAGAAACATATAGGCAAAAAGGACTGCCAGGGTGACGAACACCACCAGTGCCACCCGATTCTTCGGTGGCTTGAACGATGGCTTTCCCCCATCCTTGGACGGCCCCTGCCAAAACTGTCTGGGGTCCTCTTTGGGGGACTTTTTGTCGCCCTCTTGGCTCTCATTACTCATCTTCACTGAACACATTCCTTCTATTACTACTATATATATTTGTAAACCCATGGGCAAGAGGAGCTTTGAAGCGTACGGCAAGGCGGTCACGCCCGCCGAATGCGGCTGCGAAGACCGCCACGACCCCGCTTTGGTCGACCAGAACGGGCACCGAAGGGCGTCGGTGGCCTTCGATTCCCATCGAGGAGAGCAGCTTTGTCACCCGCACCGTCCCCCCCTCCAAGGCGATCTCGTCGCTGGAGAGGTAGCTGCGGATGACCGGGTTCCGGAGGGCGGTCGCATCGATCTGCAGCGCGTTGGGATACTGCGTTTTCTTGCTGATCCTGGCGATCACGATCTCTTCACCCTCGGAGAGGCGAATGGAGCGCGCCTTGGTCGGGTCGGCAAGGCTCATGCAGTACGACCACACCGGGGCGATCATCTCAATGTACACCTGCTGGTTCTTGTACCTCATCCGGAGCGGCCCGGCCTCCCAGCTGACCTTCCTCCCGTATATCATTTCTTCAAGAGCATAGTCGATGTGGTAGTAGATGATGCGCGAGATCCGGTCCTCACCGCCGATCAAGTGGGCGGCCATCCGGTAGATGACCAGCTCCTGCAGCGCCGGATCGAGATGGTAATACCAGTAAAGCGAGAAGACGACCACACCGTCGAGGAGCCCCACCTTCTCTTCCTCCATGGCCTCGTCGGTCAGCTTCTCCAAGAGGCGGGAAACCTTGGCAAACCGGGTGGTCAGGATCCGGGCGGCAAACCGGGCGTTGGGAAAGAGGGCGAGCAGCGGCTTCTTCACCTCGCTGCGCAGCGCATTGCGCAGGTAGCGTTCCTCACGGTTCGTCGAATCCTCCGACCAGACAAGCCCGTTGTCCGCCGCATACGCGGCCAACTCCGCATGGCTCATCTCCAGCACCGGTCTGAGCAGCTCGACGCCTCCCAGATCTCGCCGGCTCCGGATTCCACCCAGCGCACTGAGGCTCGAGCCTTGACCGATGCGCATCAACAGCGTCTCCAGCTGATCATCGCTGTTGTGGGCCGTCAGCAGGTAGGGGATCTCCCGGTCGCGGCACGCCTGAGAGAGCGCCTCATAGCGCAGCAGTCGGGCCGCCTCCTCGACGCCTCGCCCGCGCCGCTTCGCCTCGGCGGCCACACTCCCCGCCTTGAGATCGAGGACGGTGAAACGCACGCCGATGATGCGGCAGTTCTCCGCATTGCGGGCGATCTCCCGCTCCAGCTCCTCCTCCGGACGCAGTCGGTGATTCACATAGAAGGCTTCGATGCGCTCTGTGCCCAACAAGTCGACCAGGGCGTGCAGGAGCGCGAGCGAATCGCTGCCGCCCGAGAAGGCGACGGCCATCGGTTCGCGACGGTCGATCTCTTCCTCACTGAAGAAGAGGTCAAGGAACCCGACTGCATCACTGTCCATTGTAGGCATTGGCCACCTCCTCAAAGCTCGCTCCCTCGATCAGGGAGACGAGAGCCTCGCCTGCCCGGGCGATGCCCTCATAGATCGCATCGTCATCGATCTGTCCCAACACATGGTCGATGACCGTCTCCCCGTTTCGGGGGCGACCGATGCCGATGTAGATGCGGATGAACGCTCCGTCACCCTTGTGCTCCATCACCGATGAGAGGCCGCGGTGGCCGGCCGACGATCCCCCCCGTCGCAGCCGGATCACTCCGGCCGGCAGATCCATCTGGTCACAGAGGACCACCAGCTGTTGGGCACGGAAGTACCTAAGCACCGCACCGCTCCGGTTCATATAGGTCAGGGGGTGGACCAAGAGCGCCCGATCATCGACTGTTGCCCGCCGGTAGAGACGAAAACAGCGTTTTTTCAAGCGGAGTTGAAAAAACGCTGCACACGACTCCAAGGCAAGGACGCCGACGTTGTGACGGGTATGCTCATACTTGGCCCCCGGGTTTCCCAGCCCAAGGACAAGCAGCACGGCTTACTCCTCGCTCTCGGCTTCTTCGGCCTTTTCCTCGCCGGTCTCTTCCGCTGCGGCAACCTCGGCACGCACCGTCTTCACCGAAGCGACGGTCTTGTGCACATCATCGAGTAGCTTGACGCCGGCGGGCATGACGACCTCACCGAGGGCGAGGGTGTGGTTGACCGCAAGCGCGGAGACATCGACTTGGAGCGTCTCGGGGAGATCCTTGGGCACACACTCGATCTCGGTCTCGTAGAGGACCTGCTCGAGTACGCCCCCCTCTCGAGTCCCGATCGGATTACCGACGAGCGTGATGGAGACCATCGTGCGCAGGGTCTGGCCTCGGGTTACTTCATAGAAGTCCACATGCTTGATCTGGCTTCGGATCAAGTCCTCTTGATACGATTTCATCAGGCACTCATGCTTCTTCTTGCCGACGGTGATCTTCAACAACGCCGTCTCGGAGAAGTGGCGCATCTTGTAGGTGAACTCATGGGCGTCGAGGGTGATGTGCAGATGCTCATGCTTGCCGTAGATGACCGCCGGGATCCGGCCGCTGCGCAACACTCTTCTCGATCCGGCGCTCCCGAAATCCTCGGTCCGCTCGACTGCCGTCAAACTTCGTTTGTCACTCATTGTGAACTCCTTGTACTCTCATTGGTGCACCGTGTGCCCAATTACCATGACATTGGGGTATCCAGATACCACTAGCGTGTGAGTATAGGGTGTTTGAGGGGACAAGAACAAGTACCCCGCATCAAAAAAGGCAACCCACCGTCCTGGATTGCCCTACTGGGAAGGAGGGATTCGAACCCCCGATGCCGGCACCAAAAACCAGAGCCTTAACCACTTGGCGACTTCCCAACAACGGCTATGAGGCTATCGCAAAAGCTGAGGTTTGTCCAGCAGTGTCGGCGCTACTCGTCGGATGCCGGTTCGCCCTCTTCGACGTTGGAGGCGTAGGCTTCCATCACCACCTTCTGCAGGTGATCTCGAAATTCACTGCTGATCGGGTGGGCCACATCCTTGAACTCACCGTTGGCGAGTTGCCGACTGGGCATCGCTATGAAATCGCCGTCACGACCCTCTATCACCTTGATGTTGTGCACCACAAACTGGTTGTCGAACGTCACGGTCACATACGCCTTCAATTTCCCCGCTTGGTTGACTCTCCGTACACGTACTTCTGAGATGTCCACACTATCCTCCAATCCGCATCAATCGGTACTATACCAAGCGGCTCTGCCACCACACAACCCGATCACCCAAGCTCTGCAGCATCCGCTCTCTTACCACTTCCACCCCGGACTCATCCTCACTGACACAGTACCAGCAGGCGCCGCTGCCGCTGATCGTCGCATAGCACTCCACACCGGCGCACAGCGCATCAAGCGCTGCATAGATCGGTTCATGCGCGACGGTCGCGTAAAAGTCATTATACAACGAACCACTCCAGCTTGGACAGCTTTTGTTATAATTTGAAACAATCTCCTCACGCTCTGTGAACGAGCGGATGGAACCCGAGCGCAGACGGTCGAGCGCCTCATACGCCCGGGCGGTGGAGATGGCCAGGTCGTTGGGCATGACCAGCAGGACCGGCAGCGAGCGGGAAGCGATCGGGCGCACCAGCTCCCCACGCCCTTCGACGATCGCCGCATCGGCGCCGAAGAGAAAGAACGGGACGTCGCTTCCCACCCGGGAGGCGATGGAGAGCAACCGCTCCTCTGCCACCGGGGCGATGCCGTTGAGCACGGCCAGGAGGGCGGCGGCATCGCTGGAGGGGCCGCCGAGGCCGGACTGTACCGGGATATGTTTCTCCACCTCCACCGTAAGCTTCACATCGCAGCCGGTCTCCTCGTGCCAGAGGCGAGCGGCACGAGTGAGCGTATCGGTGCCCGGATCGCAGTACGAGTCAAGACCCGTGACCGAAATATCGAAGGCGCCCGGGCGGACTTGAATGCGAAGGACATCGGCGAGGGCGATCCGCACAAAGAGAGACTGGATGGCGTGATACCCATCCGTGCGGAGCGAACCGACAGCGAGATGTAGATTGATTTTGGCGTGTGCAAGGGCTGTCATCATCGCTTACAGCGTATCAAATGTCACCGTGGTTGTCTAGCAGGATTTTTCCATCATTGGGTATCAAGGTATTGAAACATTACAATATACCTACAAAATCCAAGACAAATTTGCGTGTTTCAGTAATATATCCTACCAAACACCCAAAGTTTCGAGTTTCTTTCGCGCTTGATCGGCCCATCCACGATTCGCCGCCGGGCTTGCCGGGCTGGGGTGCAGAATCTCGCCGATGATCAGGCCATCGGCCTGCGCCGCCACGTTGCTCAGCTTTTGATGGGCGTACTTTCCCACCCCGATGGCGTAGGTCGGTTCCAGCAGCGCAAGGATATCCAACAGGTAGCGGTCGCAGACCGCCTCCAACGCGAGGCGCTCCACCTTGAGCAGCTTGTCCGGGGTGATGTTCCTCCCCGTCGAGCCGCGGTCGACGAAGACCAGCGGACAGTAGTTGACCACCGCCAGCTCTCCCCTCATGGCCCCACTCTCGCCGTAGTGCTCCTCCATCAAGCCCCAGAGGCGGCGACCGCTGACCTCGCTGCGCGCAGTCCCGAGGCCGAGAATCGGGCGCTTGGGGTGCTCGATGACCGGACGCCCGATCGGCTCATCCAACTGCAGGAAGTCCTTCACCGCCGCAACCTCCCCGAAGGGAACGCCGGTCTGGGCCATGCCGAAGGGGCCGGGGTTCATCCCCAGAAGCAGCGTCCGGGTAGGCTGGCTTACAAAGCGGGCAAGGTACGCCTCGTGCATCGCCCAGGCATACTCAAGGGGGTTGTAGATATAGCAATCGATGCTGAAGTTCAAGCTCTCCAGCTGCGCTGAGAATCGCTTGGTCCGCTCGATGATCCGACTCATCGCTCCCTCCTCTAGGCAGGTGCGCCCGCTTTGCGTATGATACCCCAACATGGCACAAAGCGGAGACAAACTCAAGGCGATCATCTTCGACAAGGACGGGACCCTCTTCGACTATGCCCAAGTCTGGCAGACGGTGCTCATCGAGTCCATCGATAGCGCATTCACCGCGATGGGCAAGGATGACCGCCTGCAGGCGAAGGGAGCGATGCTGCGCCTGATGGGCATCGACGAGGCGGGGCGTTGCCTCCCCTCCGGCCTCGTCTTCACCCACCGCAGGGTACGGATATTCCGTCGCTTCTTCCTCTACTGCATCCGATGGCGCGTCAACGCCATCAAGGCGATGCGTGCCTACTACCGCAGCGTGACCCATAGCGAGAGCCTGCTCAGCGCCAAGCTCGCCGACATGGACTTCTCGATGCAACAGAGGCTCTTCTCCTCCCTCAAGCAGGCCGGCTACCGTATCGGCATCATCACCAGCGACACCGGCTCCTCTACCGCACTCTTCCTCTCCCTCATGGGCCTTGCACAGCACGTCGACTTCGTCGCAAACCGCGAGAGCCACTATAAGCGCAAGCCCCACCCGCAGGCGTTCTTGGAGTTCTGCACCCGCTTCGACCTTTCTCCGAACCAGGTGGCGATGGTCGGCGACACGATCACCGACATGCTCTTCGCCAAACGGGCGGAAGCCGGCTACCGCATCGGGGTGCTCTCCGGTAGCAACGACGTTCGCCGTCTGGAGCGCCACAGCGATGTCGTCTACCAGGATATCAGCGCATTGGTTGACGATACACGCCTGTTTTCAGCCGACTAGTAGCTTTCTACTACCCTTTATTGACTATTGACTAAAGTTCGGTGACAATTACCGCAATGATAGTATGAATCTATCATTGAGGTAGGCGCTGATATGAAACACTCATGGGACGAACTGGATCACTACAGGGGAGAGTACTTCTCCGGCCAATGGCCGTCGATCATCGACATGCTGCTCATCACCGAGGGAAAGTTTGCCCAGCGCCCCTCCTTCACCGCCTTCAACCCCGATCGAGTCACCCTCACCTTCGCCGAGGTGGTGGAGCAGGTGCGTCGAGTCGGTTCAGCACTTCACGAAGCGGGCGTCAGGGAGGGCGACCGCGTCGTCATCAACGGCAAGAACAGCCCCGAGTGGGCGATCGCCTACCTCGCTACACTCTGGATCGGAGGCGTCGTCGTTCCCCTGGACAATCAGATGCACCGCGAGCGGGTGGAGAGCCTCTCCTCCTTCGTCGAGGCCTCATACCTCTTCGCTGACAGGAACATCATCGAAGGCCTTGACGGCAGCCAAGCGTGGTACCGGGGGCTGAAGGGGTCGGCCACCCTCCTGGGGACGGTGAACGGCATACCTCATATCAGCGCCCTCACCGCGAACACCCTCATCGAGCACCGGCGCATCGACGAGCATGCGCTGGCGGCGATCCTCTTCACCAGCGGCACCACCGGGGCCGAGAAGGGGGCGATGCTCACCCATGCCAACATCGTCAGCGACGTCTACCAGGCCTGCGACGAGATGTTCCTCTCCCTCAGTGAGACGGATGTGCTCTATGCGCTCTTGCCGCTCCATCACTCCTACTGCTGCACCGCGGTGCTCATGGAGTCCATCAAGCACGGCTCCGAGTGCGTCTTCGGCCAGGAGATCGTCGTCAGCCGGATGATCGGCGACCTCAGTCGCGGCAAGGTCACCATCTTCATGGGTATTCCGCTGCTCTACAACAAGCTGCTCTCCGGCCTGCTCAAGCAGGTAAAGAAGAAGGGATTCGCCACCAACGCCCTGATCCACACCATGATGGCCATCAACGGGGTCTTCAAGAAGTACCTGCACATCAACCTCTTTCGCCCGCTCTTCAACAAGCTCCTGCTCAGCAAGGTGGGCCTCGACCATAACCACATCCTCATCTGCGGTGCGGGTCCGCTCTCGCCGAAGGTCTTCAAGCAGTACCAGCAGCTCGGCCTCGACTTCATCCAGGGGTACGGCTTGACCGAGACGAGCCCGATCCTCACCCTCAATCCGGTCTCCAAGTTTAAGATCGAATCGGTGGGCAAGGTCTTCCCGCTCGTCGATATGATCATCGCCGATCCCGACGAGCATGGCGTGGGCGAGATCCGCGTCAAGGGTCCCAACGTGAGCGCCGGGTACTACAAGGACCCGGAGAACACCGCCTCACTCTTCGACGAGGCGGGGTACCTGAAGACCGGCGACCTCGGCTACCTCGACCGGGAGCAGTACCTCTACCTCAAGGGGAGGGCGAAGAACATCATCGTCACCGAGGGGGGCAAGAACGTCTACCCCGAGGAGATCGAGGATCTCTTCCAGCTCTAT
>Ga0265293_10012538_pt1 | contig 11223 bp, 7 predicted proteins | sample Munlanlewell138R_FD_192505 | JGI IMG/M metagenome (GOLD analysis project Ga0265293, IMG submission 192505) | Leachate microbial communities from a municipal landfill in Southern Ontario, Canada - Leachate well 138R | ecosystem: Engineered > Solid waste > Landfill > Unclassified | place: Canada... | reverse complement strand
TTTGTAAGAATTTTTTTAAAAATATTTTCATAAAGAAAAATATTTTCAATATCATTTAAAATACCACAAATAAAATTTTTCATAATGAAAAGATAATCTAAATAGAGAAAACAGTCAATATTTAAAACGCGTACAAAACCGCAAAAGAACCGCGAATAAAACGGGATTGAATCTTAAATGCAAAGAACAAAAACAATACAGTCTTACTCACCGAGGAGTGAAACTCCGGTAACTTATTAACTGATTTTTTTATTTAAAATAGAAAAGGGTCTGAAAATTAATTCAGACCCTTTTTAATATTAGTCCCGGCGACTACCTACTCTCCCACACTTGCGATGCAGTACCATTGGCTCTGTTGGGCTTAACTACTGAGTTCGGGATGGGTTCAGGTGTGGCCCCAACGATTTGTCACCAGGAAAATCGTAATTTTTTCCGGTACGGTTGAAACTGCATAGTAGTTTTCTGTATCCTTCAAGGCTATTTTTCAAGCCGTCAAACTGTCTTGAGTTTATTTAAATCCTCGGATTATTAGTATTGGTCAGCTTAATGTATCGCTACACTTACACTCCCAACCTATCAACCTCGTAGTCTCCAAGGTTCCTTACCTCATAAATGAGTGGGAGAACTTATCTTAGAGCCGGTTTCGTGCTTAGATGCCTTCAGCACTTATCCGTCAGTGACATAGCTACCCAGCTGTGCCGTTGGCACGACAACTGGTACACCAGGGGTCACCCCATCCCGGTCCTCTCGTACTAGGGACAGCCCTCTTCAATTCTCCTTCGCCTGCAATGGATAGGGACCGAACTGTCTCACGACGTTCTGAACCCAGCTCGCGTACCGCTTTAATGGGCGAACAGCCCAACCCTTGGGACCTACTACAGCCCCAGGATGCGATGAGCCGACATCGAGGTGCCAAACCTCCCCGTCGATGTGGACTCTTGGGGGAGATAAGCCTGTTATCCCCGGGGTAGCTTTTATCCGTTGAGCGATGGCCCTTCCACTCGGGACCACCGGATCACTAAGTCCTGCTTTCGCACCTGCTCGACATGTCTGTCTCGCAGTTAAGCTCCCTTATGCCTTTGCACTCGTCCCGCGATTGCCGACCGCGGTGAGGGAACCTTTGAGCGCCTCCGTTACTCTTTAGGAGGCGACCGCCCCAGTCAAACTGCCCGCCTAACACTGTCCCCACACCGGATAACGGTGCAAGGTTAGATTTTCAATATAACAAGGTTGGTATCCCACCAATGACTCCACGCATGCTGACGCACACGCTTCAAAGTCTCCCAACTATCCTGTACATGTTATACCCAAAACCAATGTTAAGCTACAGTAAAGCTCCACGGGGTCTTTCCGTCCTATTGCAGGTAGTTCGCATCTGCACAAACTCTACAAGTTCGCCGAACATGCCATCGAGACAGCGCCCCCATCGTTACACCATTCGTGCAGGTCGGAACTTACCCGACAAGGAATTTCGCTACCTTAGGACCGTTATAGTTACGGCCGCCGTTTACTGGGGCTTCAATTCAAAGCTTCTCCCGAAAGATGACCTCTCCTTTTAACCTTCCAGCACCGGGCAGGTATCAGACCCTATACGTCCACTTACATGTTCGCAGAGTCCTATGTTTTTGTTAAACAGTCGCGGGGGCCTCTTCACTGCGGCTCTCTCATGCATATTCCAGTTTGACCTTTCATATACACTAACAAAGCACCCCTTCTCCCGAAGTTACGGGGTCATTTTGCCGAGTTCCTTGACAGCATATCATTCGCGCATCTTAGGTTACTCACCTTGCCCACCTGTGTCGGTTTACGGTACGATCAATCTTAAATCTCGTAGTTCGATGCTTTTCCTGGCAGCGTAGAATCTACCGGTCCGCCGGCTAATGCCAGCTACCCATAACCTCTCAGTGTTAAGAGTCAGCGTTTTTTTCCTACCAACTCCACCTACAGGCTTGGCCCTGAATCCAATAACAGAGCCGGTATATCTTTCTGCGTCCCACCTCTACTCAAACGATTTAAAACTGGTACAGGAATATTAACCTGTTTCCCATTACCTACGCCTCTCGGCCTCGGCTTAGGGATCGACTAACCCTGGGAGGACGAACCTTCCCCAGGAACCCTTAGGCTTCCGATGAGATGGATTCTCACCATCTTTTTCGCTACTTATCCCAGCATTCGCACTTCTGCTTCGTCCAGGCTCCCTTACGGTCACCCTTCATCCTAACACAGAACGCTCCCCTACCAATTAAAATAACTTATTACTCTAATTCCATAGCTTCGGTACACGACTTAGCCCCGGTAATTTTCGGCGCAAAAGCACTTGACCAGTGAGCTATTACGCACTCTTTAAAGGGTGGCTGCTTCTAAGCCAACCTCCTGGTTGTCTGTGTATTTTTACATCCTTTTAATGCACTTAGTCATGATTTGAGGACCTTAGCTGTTGGTCTGGGCTGTTTCCCTTTTGAATACGGCTCTTTTAGTCGCATTCTGACTGCTGTGATTACAGTTATGGTATTCGGAGTTTGTAAGGGTTCGGTAAGCGGTCAAGCCCCCGAAGATCCGAACAGTGCTCTACCTCCATAACTTACTTCACAACGCTAGCCCTAAAGCTATTTCGGGGAGAACCAGCTATCACCGAGTTCGATTAGCTTTTCACTCCTAAACGCAGCTCATCCACTGAATTTTCAACTTCAGTTGGTTCGGTCCTCCATCTCGTGTTACCGAGACTTCAACCTGGCCACGCCTAGATCACCCGGTTTCGGGTCTAATGCATGCAACTATTTCGCCCTATTCAGACTCGCTTTCGCTTCGACTTCGGACCTATTAGTCCTTAACCTTGCTGCATACATTAAGTCGCTGGGTCATTCTCCAAAAGGCACGCCATCACAGAATAAATCTGCTCTGACAGCTTGTAAGCATACGGTTTCAGGTTCTTTTTCACTCCCCTCCCGGGGTTCTTTTCACCTTTCCCTCACGGTACTACTTCACTATCGGTCGTTGAGGAGTATTTAGTCTTGGATGATGGTCCACCCAGATTCAAACGGGGTTTCACGTGTCCCGCCCTACTTGGGTATTTAATCCAACCAGATCGCTTACATTTTGCTTACAGGACTTTCACCTTCTATGGTTAACCTTCCCAGGTTATTCTGCTATGTATCGATTTTGTAACTGGTCGAGAGCCTTGCAGAACTCTCCGATTAAAACCCGCAACACCAGTCTGACAACGACTGCAATCTTGACATCACACTGGTTTAGACTCTTCCGCTTTCGCTCGCCGCTACTGACGGAATCTCACTTGATTTCTCTTCCTCCGGCTACTGAGATGTTTCACTTCACCGGGTTGGCTCTTCTATGCCTATGTGTTCAGCACAGAGTGACAGATTCTTCATCTGCCGGGTTTCCCCATTCGGACATCTGCGGATCAAAGGTTGCTTGCTCCTCCCCGCAGCTTTTCGCAGCTTACCACGTCCTTCTTCGCCTCTCAACGCCAAGGCATCCACCGTACGCTCTTACTAATTTAAATAAACTCTTGCATACTGCCTTTTTTGCGTATGCAAGTTCTTTGACTGTTTGTTTTTGTTTCTCTTTGCGCTAGTTACCTTACTTTCGTAAGATTTCTCGCATGTTCGACTTGTTTTTATTGCCTTCGGCTACTTCTACTACTATGCAATTTTCAATGACCGTTGCAACCTTTTTTCAAAGGTCACTCAAGACTGATTAGTCTGCTTAAGGGAACTTTTATCCTAACAGTTTGTATCCTAACAAATCTTTAGATTTGTACGGATCAAACTGTGCTTTAGTGATCTTGTTACGAATTTCTTCGTAACCGACCTGGAGGATAACTTACTAATTCTTTCTTCAGTTATCTGTTATATAAGGCTAAGCTGTTTCCTTATATACTCTCTCCTTGAAAGGAGGTGATCCAGCCGCACCTTCCGATACGGCTACCTTGTTACGACTTCACCCCAATTATTAGCCATACCGTGGGCGCCTCCCTCCTTGCGGTTAGGCCGGCGACTTCGGGTACAACCAACTTTCGTGGTGTGACGGGCGGTGTGTACAAGGCCCGAGAACGTATTCACCGCTGCCTGCTGATCAGCGATTACTAGCGATTCCGACTTCATGCAGGCGAGTTGCAGCCTACAATCCGAACTGGGGGTTGTTTTTTGGGATTTGCTTCACCTCGCGGCTTCGCGCCCCTCTGTACAACCCATTGTAACACGTGTGTAGCCCTGGACATAAAGGCCATGATGACTTGACGTCGTCCCCACCTTCCTCCGGTTTGTCACCGGCAGTTCCATTAGAGTGCCCGGCATTACCCGCTGGTAACTAATAGTAGGGGTTGCGCTCGTTGCGGGACTTAACCCAACATCTCACGACACGAGCTGACGACAGCCATGCAGCACCTGTATCTCTGTCCCCGAAGGGAACTCCCTATCTCTAAGGTCTTCAGAGTATGTCAAGCCCAGGTAAGGTTCTTCGCGTTGCATCGAATTAAACCACATGTTCCACCGCTTGTGCGGGCCCCCGTCAATTCCTTTGAGTTTCACCCTTGCGAGCGTACTCCCCAGGCGAGATACTTAATGCGTTTGCTGCGGCACAGAAGGGGTCGGTACCTCCTACACCTAGTATCCAACGTTTACGGCATGGACTACCAGGGTATCTAATCCTGTTTGCTCCCCATGCTTTCGAGCCTCGGTGTCAGTTATCTTCCAGAAAGCTGCCTTCGCCATTGGTGTTCTTCCTGATATCTGCGCATTTCACCGCTACACCAGGAATTCCGCTTTCCTCTCCGATACTCTAGTAAGAAAGTTTCAAATGCAATTTTACGGTTGAGCCGCAAACTTTCACATCTGACTTTTCTTACCACCTACGCTCCCTTTACGCCCAGTGATTCCGGACAACGCTTGCCCCTTACGTGTTACCGCGGCTGCTGGCACGTAATTAGCCGGGGCTTCCTCTGCAGGTACCGTCAAGCACTATAGATTATTCACCTATCTTGCCTTCTTCCCTGCTGACAGAACTTTACGACCCGAAGGCCTTCATCGTTCACGCGGCGTCGCTGCGTCAGGCTCATCGCCCATTGCGCAATATTCCCTACTGCTGCCTCCCGTAGGAGTCTGGACCGTGTCTCAGTTCCAATGTGGCCGTTCACCCGCTAAGGCCGGCTACCCATCACTGCCTTGGTAGGCTTTTACCCTACCAACTAGCTAATGGGACGCAAACTCATCTTCAAGCCTAGCTTACGCCCTGTTTCATACAATGACCATGCGATCTCTGTATTATATCCAGTGTTAGCACCAGTTTCCCGGTGTTATCCCGGACTTGAAGGCAGATTGTTTACGCGTTACTCACCCGTTCGCCGCTAAGTTTAACTGAAAGCAAGCTTCCTGTTAAACTTCGCTCGACTTGCATGTATTAGACACGCCGCCAGCGTTCGTCCTGAGCCAGGATCAAACCCTTCGTTGTAATTTAATATTTAACGGTCACCGCTTACTTGATTTCGGCAGCAACCAGATATTAGACTGCTTTAGGGTTTAACCTTTAGCTTTCTTTTCGCTGTTTGTTTGTTCACTTTTTTTGACGGGATGTGGTTCCCTTAAATATTTTACTGCAGACTATTCAGTTTTCAATGACCTTTTTCGTTGCTCTTACTGCCCGGTCTCCCCGGCAGTGTTATTGATTTTACTACACTCTTTTTTCTTTGTCAAGATTTTTTTTCATCTTTCCTTTTCGGACCGTTTGACCGGTCTTTCGAGTGCTTCGTTAATTTACCCTATACTTTTTTCATTGTCAATACTTTTTTATTTATTTTTTTTGAACCAGTTTCCTTTTTTCTTCTTTCAAGGCTTTAATCCCGCTTCATACGCGTTTCTGTCGCGCTTTATACGCGTTTCATACGCGCTCCTTCAAATCCGTCTTCACCTTTGTTGTCGATACTCCCGGTGTCCTCGAAAGATAAACCACTTCACATAAATCTTTCAAATCATCAAATTTACCTTCCCAGTCATCCCCCATTACAAATACATCAATTTTATTATTTATAATATCATCTCTTTTCTGTTCCCAGTTATCTTCAGGAATGACTTCATCCACATAACGGATAGCTTCCAGTATTTCTTTCCTTACTTCATAACTCTGGTATGCGGTCTTATATTTTATTTCATTAAAATTATCAGTGGAAAGACCAACGACCAGATAATCACCTAACTGTCGAGCTCTTTTTAACAGATAAATATGCCCTAAATGTAAAAGGTCATAGGTTCCATAGGTAATAATTTTCTTCATATACCCCTCTTCAAAATTATATTGTATATTCTTTCGGAACTTTTCCCATCTTGAAAATCAAATGAAATATCCAGTATTTCTTTTCTTTCCTTTTTAAAGTACCCATTATTCTTTAATAATTTTAAAATCTCACTTTCCATTTCTTCCTGATTTCTTGTTTTAGGACCGCATGCAATATATTCATAATCAAATTTCATTCCACGATCTTTGCCAACATACTTTTCATAATCATAACAGAAAAACAGGACCGGTTTCCCTGTAAGCAGAAAATCTATATAAATTGATGAATAATCTGTAATAAGAAGATTACATATACTCATAAACGGATAAACATCTTTATCGTTGTCATAAAATAATATATTTGAACATTGATTAATAAGATAATTAAATTTAGGGTGAGGATGAAATTTAAAAACAAAAATGAGTCTGTTTAATTCAGCAAATCTTTTCAGTTTCTGGATATTTATTGCACCATCGGTGACCGGATCCCCACCAGTATCTCTGAAAGTTGGGGCAATAAGAATTATTTTTTTCCCTTTCCCTTTTTCAGTTATGCATTTATCAAGTGTTTTTTTATCTGTATTAATAAGGTAATTTTCTTTATAGTTATAAAACACATCATTTCTCGGGAATCCGGTTACAACCATTTTTTTATAATTAAACGCTGGTTGAAAATAATTTTTTGCAAAAAATTCAGAACTCGCGGTCAATAAATCGTATTTAAAAAATCTTCCTGTAAGAAATCTCCATTTTCTGTAAGGCTTGGATTTTGGATTATCCAGCTCTATTCTTTTAATACCACTACCGTGCCACAGTTGAATTTTTTCAGCACCCCAGCAGAGTTGATATTTATATTTGTCTATCCACTGATCACTGTCAATAATAATTTTCCCACATGAAAGAAGTAATCTGAAGCTTTCATGGGTGGGGTGGTAAATTGCTCTAATTCGATTTTCTTTGAGCATGTTGAAGATTATTTTATTCTGGGTAAGAAAATAATAATCAATTTTGTTATTTTTCAAATTTTCAACATATATATATAAGTATTTGACATTATCAAGAAATCTTCCGTCATCACGCCCTATAAAAAGCCATAGATTTTTTTTTCTTTTATAAAAAAATCCTGCTGGGAAATAAATTATCCATGATTTTAAAAAAACTATTAAATTATCAATCCCATTTACTAAAGATTTGCGTGCAATTCTTCCAATCATGTCAAAAATTTTATCATATATTAATCAAAATCGCCAGATAAACTGCAATTCTAGTTTCATATTAAACTACTCTATGATATTATTTTTATATGAAAAAAATTCTGATAATTAATTATTCCAAAAATGAAAAATATTTTCAGACTGCTTTAACTAATATTAAAGAATTTTTTTCAGAAAAAGTCTTTGATTATGTATTTACTGATTATAATGACTATAAAAAACATTCCAAAGCTATCAAACTTAATAAATATAAATATGTGATTTTTATTCAACCTGACTCTTATGATAAGGATTTTATTAAAATTTATTTAGATTTGAAATTTTCAGGATTGAAAAAGCTTGTTGTTTATAAAAACGATGAACTCAAAGTTAAAAAACTTAAAAATATTTATTATCAGGATTATGTTTTAATAAAAATTTTAAAATTAATTAAATTAATAAGATAAAACAATATATTAACAGAAATATTATTACAGCAATTCTCAATTTAACCGAAAATTCTTTTTACTTATTTAATAGGATTTGGTAATATATTCTTGGTTAAAATAATAAAGAAAGGGTCTATTATTTGTAATGAGACTTTCAAATTTTGAAATAAGTTCAATTAAAAATACTTTTTATGATGTGTTTAAAAATGGCGATATATATGTTTTTGGAAGCCGCATCAATGACAATTTAAATGGTGGTGATATTGATATTTTTGTTGATATACCAAATAATCTTTTTTCAAAAAAAGAGGTTTTCGATAAAAAAATTATTTTTCTATCGAAATTAAAAGAAAAAATCGGCGAACAGAAAATCGATGTTATAATATCAATAAATGCTTCGGATGATTTTATTAAAGCTGGAAAAAACGGGATTAAATTATGAAAGAGAAATTAAAAATTAAAATCAATAAAATAATAAATGATTGTGATAAACATTTACTTAGAATAAACAGTGCCTATGATAAAGCAATTCCAATTTTCCCATTAAATGCGGAAAAATATAACTCAATTAACGAAAATTTTATTGAACATATAGACCAGTATCTTTTCAGATTTTCAAAATTACAAGATACAATGGGAAATAAATTATTTAAATCTGTATTGTTATATTTAGATGAAGACATTGAAAATCTTTCTTTTTTAGATATTTTAAATAAACTTGAAAAATTGCAATTTATTACAAGTGCCCAAGATTGGAGACTTTTAAGAGAAGTAAGAAACGAATTAGCACATGAATATAATGATAATGCCGAAGAGATGAGCTTAAAGTTGAATAAGATTTTTGATTTGAAAAAAACAATTGAAAATATTTATAATAATTTTATTTCAAAGTTAAAACAATCTACGATTTGGCACATTTGATTATCCGATATTTAAATAAAATGGAATTTTTATCTTCCAAACAAGCTTTTACTTTAATATTTCCAGTTTTTATCCGATTTATTATTTGTCTATTTGGCAAAATAGCCAAATACTTGATATTGAATATATCGATAAAAGTGGATAGTTTTCCCGATTTATAAACAATGGACGATCCGACCCCAAAATGTTACAATAACCATTTCCAAGCTGGAATTAATTGAATCAATTTTCCTTCAATTTTTAGAGTTTCCTCTGTGAATGCAGTAATAATTAAACCTTTTTTTAAATTAAACTTTTCAAGAAAATATATTAACGGTTTTATTTCCCTGTCTCTGGTATCTTCATTATTAATATCGAAACAAACTTGAATTGCTTCAACAGGATTTTTCCCTTTTTTAACAATAAAATCAATCTCTCTGCCATTACTGTCCTTAAAATAATTTAAACTTAAAAATGGTGATTCTTCAATCCTCCTTTTTAACTCAACAAAAACAATATTTTCAAGCCTTTTTCCATAATCCTCAAGTGAAAATAAATTTAAAAAACTAATATCATTTAAATATATTTTCGGAATAGAAAGCTCTAAATCAATTTTATTATATTCAAATTTTTTCAGTAAAAAGACAAACAATGAATCTTCTAAAATACTTAAATAATCATAAAGCGTATTTTTTCCAAGCTTAATTCCTTGAGATTTTAATGAATTAAATAATTTATTAACACTAAATTCCTTACTAATTGAATTTATCAAACTATTCATTAAAAATTTTATAATTTTTGTATTCTGTATTTTGTATCTTTCAATGATATCTTTAAAAATAACCAAATCATAATAATCACGACAAATTCTAAGGTTGTTATGGGGTTCTAAAGCAACCTCAGGATACCCTCCTAATTTAAGGTATTCTTGAAATTTCAATATTAATTTTTTTTCAACACTTGAAGAAATTTTATTATTTGATAAAAAAATTTTATTAAAACTTAGAAACTCTTTGAAACTAAGAGGAAAAACTGTTTTACTAATTGTTCTCCCCCTAAGACATGTTGCAATATCTTTGCTTAATAGTTTAGATGATGATCCTGTAATAAATATTTTACAATTTGTATTATCATAAAGCTCTCTAATGACAATTTCCCAGTTTTCAACCACTTGCGGTTCATCAATAAAAAAATAGAGTGGAAATTTTGTTGAATAATTTGAAAAAGATTTAAAAACATTAAATAATTCAGACATTTCATTAACAGTTATATTGTAGAATAAAGTACTTTCAAAATTAATATAAAAAATATTATCATCTGGTATTCCTTCAGATTTAATTTGTTCAATATATTCATAAATCAAATAAGTTTTACCAGTTCTTCGAGAACCTATAATTGTTAATATTTTATCTGTTTTTTCTAAAAATATATTTCTTTTTTCAATATTGAATTGTCTTTCATGAAAATCTAATATGTATTTTTTTATTTTTTCAATATTCATGTTTCCCTTTTCAAAAAGATAGATTTTACTAAAGTTTCTTTTTTGAAAAAGAAACTTTATTGATATCTCAAGTATAAGTTACAAAAAATAATTTGTCAATAACTTTAATGCTTTATTATAGATATATTTTATATTGAAATTGCACAATTATTTATCGATGATCTGGCACCTTCAATTACCCAATGTTTTTACAATAAAATAGATATTTTCACTTTAATAAAGGATTTTAATTCAATTTTGACATTTTTTATCTGTTTTTTTGTTTGCCTATTTGGCAAAATAGCCAAATACTTATTATTGAATATATCGATAAATATGAATTGTTTTTATAATTTATAAACAATGGATGATCTGACCCCAAAATTTTTGTTTATAATAATAACAAATTGAAAATATGTGTCAAGTGTGATAATTTTATAGGAAATATTATTATTTTTTTATGGCGGATAAATGAAAGTAATTATTTATACAGCAATTTTTGGTGATTTTGATAAACTCAAAGAAGATCAATATCCACAAGACGATAATGTTGAATTTGTCTGTTTTACCGATAATCCAAATCTTAAATCTAACACCTGGAGGGTTGAGCATAGAGAACCCGTATTTAAACATCCCAGAATGGATGCTAAAATGTATAAAATATTATGTCATCAGTTTCTTGATTGTGATATAAGTTTATGGATTGATGGAACCCACAGAATTGTAAATAATATTAATAATTTAATAAATAATTATTTAAACGAATGTGATATTGTTTTCCATAAGCATGATAGAAGAACTTGTATTTTTGATGAAGCTGATTATATTATATCCAGAAAAAAAGAAAATCCAGAAAAAATCCAATTGCAGATTGATAAATACCGAAAAAATGGAATGCCCGAAAATACAGGCTTGG
>Ga0265293_10012537_pt1 | contig 11224 bp, 12 predicted proteins | sample Munlanlewell138R_FD_192505 | JGI IMG/M metagenome (GOLD analysis project Ga0265293, IMG submission 192505) | Leachate microbial communities from a municipal landfill in Southern Ontario, Canada - Leachate well 138R | ecosystem: Engineered > Solid waste > Landfill > Unclassified | place: Canada... | reverse complement strand
AGGCCGAAACCGCCCCGTCGAGCGGTGAATCGGGGGAAACACCAAGTCGCCCGCCGAAAGGGCAAGCGAATTTTTCAAAAAGCGCATCGCAAGGATGGGGTGTGGGTGGGTGGCACGGATTCAGGTTCATGACTTGGCTGGTCAGGCATCCACGAGCCGTGACGAGTTTCGAGAGGAGGGCCGGCACAGGCTTGAGAGGCACGCTGCAAGACAGTTGCGGGGTGAAGCGGTCGGACCGTCCCGAAGGGAGCCTGACCTACAAGTTGGCGTCAAGCAGATGGCAAGACTGATCCGCGTGCCATCGACGAACCCGCTACATGAGATAGGTCTTCGGGCGCGGTTTTTACCCTGGTCCGGGCCAGTTCAAGTGGCTCAACAAGACCGATTACGGAAGTGCAGCTCGGCAACTTACCGACCCCGCATACCACTAGGCCAAGAGGAAAGCAACGTATGAACGCTCAAGACAAGAACATTACGCTGGCAGAGTTGACAAGAGCTTCCTTACGGAATTTTCAGGTGACTTGAGCTACGACACGGTTGACGAGTTCTTCTGTTGCTTGGAACCATTTTTCAACCAGGTCTAGGGTGATCTCAGTTACCGGCTCTCTATCTGGATCAAGCCTGTCAGATCGGTCCATTTGATGAACAATCTGGTGGCGCCGAAACATTAGAGTGTTTAAATCCGACATCAGACTCCTCAGCGGGGAAATTTCCACATCAACTTTCACGAAATGAGCTGATAGCTGATCCGTATTGTTTATGTTTAATACATCAACGTAGGCGTTTATTGAATCAATAATCACGTTCTCCACAAGCTTCCCTTGGAAATTCTCCAGCAGGTCGCCAAGTAGAACTCCCCTGGCTCGATGATTCGCTTCATGACTGGAGAAAGGAATTTCGTTAAGTACGGACCTATCACAATGAGGGAGGCGCGATAAGAATAAATTCCTGACAAGTTCTTCAATAGTGCTGTGTAAAAAAACAACACACGCTCTCAACAAATCCCCACGATGCAAAGGTGATCCCAGGTTATATAATTCAAGAAGCTTGTAGCACTCAATTAGGCTTCTGGCTCGCTCTAAGTTTTGTGTTGACTCGACCTCAATCATCTCCACCGCGTCGCCTCCTTTTGTAACCGAACGTCGTGCTGACCGGCCACAGCCCGAGTGGCCTGTTTGTGAAATAAAGTGTGTCCCCGCGGTCCGCTTCAATGCACAGTTATAACTATCCTCGATAGCCACGTCCCGCTGTATGTAGAAGCTTGAAACTTGTTTTGCATGTCACGCACTCCCAAAGCCTCTCGCGAGCCGCTGTGTCCTGCAGAATGGCAATTCGATACACCTCGTAACATGATGGGCATACATAGTGAGCAGGCTGACCTTGAAACTCGTAGACTAAGGCACCCCCGCTCGTCTTCACGAGTTTGTACAAGGATGCACGTTCCTTCCATGTGTTAGCTGCTGCGATTTGCTTTTTCAACGCCTCGTTTTCGGCCTGAAGTGACAGCAACTCCTGCTGGGTGTTGAACAACCCGTCCTGCAATGAAGTTACTCTCTCCATTGCCTCGTAGATCTTGCTTCGCGCCTCTTCATCCACCTTCGCATTCAACGCAAGGCTTAGCGAATCACGGACAAACCTCAGAGAGTTGTAGGCGGTATTGATCACAGAAATTTCCACTACATCTCCAGGTAGTTCTAGCCACAATTAATTGATTAATCGACATATAATAAGACAGCCTAAGACGAGATACTGCAACCGGTGTTGCAATAAGCTGACCGCCCATCAGGCACTTGTCTGATGCCACCGTCCAATCCGGTCGTCTAATCTGCCTGCATTTCCGGTCCGTTGGTGACGTGATGGTTCGATCCTCGCATAGTGTTGACAGGGCGGCAAGCAAAGGTTGCGCACTGTATCGAGCTGATGAGGGAGCGCTTGCGCCAGCGTTGATCCGTGATGAAATCCGACCAGTTCGAGTACGGCGTGCTGGAGATCGTCCCGTCCGGCCAGTTCCGACGGATGGACACCTGCGCTTGGGTTTAACGGGTCGATGTGCGTGTTCACGGCGTTACCCCTAGGCAGGAAGCCTATAAGGAAATATACATTTTTATAGGAGAGTAGAAATAAAAGTATCTATACCTCCATAAATGCCGAGGAGCTGCACATGGACGATGTCCTAATCGAGTCTGTGACGGGACAACGCAGTCCCCTCATCTTGTGCTCCATTTCCTTGAAGCCCCTAGACCCTGCCTTCGTCACTTCTTCATGGATGCCAGCATCGACTTAATACTGCTTCAGCTACGTCTGCAGCATAAAACAGAACTTGGCGTGACTCCGCCAACCAAGAGGGTGTAAAATCATTTTCCCATTCGATTTCTCCACGACTCAGATGCAATCAAAAAGCTAGATGCTGTATTCATGACAAATTCTGTTTCAGATGCTCCCATCTTCGAGCGTTCATGAACTGCGTCATGTCTCAAAATGCGCGAACGATCAAGGTCACCAATCAGCTTAGGAAACCTAGCGAGATCGACCTCCAAAATCTGTGGAAGAAATGAATGGATAACGTCTTTTATCGACACCACGCCTCGTTTTGTTTTCTTTTTATTAAATCGCGATCTAATGTCACCTGGAAGCCTGCTCGAATCATCAAAGAATGAGAACGCTTCGACCTCAATTACTGAAAACGCATCAATTACTGCATATCTATAATTTCGTAAGCGGTGCAACGCTTCATAGCATTCTGATAGTGCCTGCCGTCCTTCTGAGATAGTAGTCCCAACGGTGAAGTGATGGCCAACTCTAGTTGCGATATTCATTCGGTCTACCTGAAGTCGTGATGCGTGCTCGGCGAATTCGAAAACTGAAAGCTGCTTAAAAATTTCAAAAACTGGTGGTATCGACCTTCTCAACCTTTCGAACGGCGGAAGTTCTGATAAATTTTCTGGGTACTGGAATCGAGCCGTTCGGATAACCGGCACGTTATGTTTTATGCTCGATATTGACGCTGCGGAAGGATCACTTGCGACGACTCGGTACAACATTATGAACCGATCGAACAGTCTGTGAAAGAATTCAATACCTTCGTCGTCATAATAATTATCCACCTCACAACCAATAGTAATTTCTGTGAAGCATTGTTCGCGATATATTTTATAGTAATGATCCCTGGTCCAAACCGCGAACTTCCCTTGTGAATTTCCCTTTGCAAAGAATTCGACTGAGAGAGTGTTTGCGGGATCGCTTTGAATAGAGCGTTCGGGCTCGACGAAGACTTTATCATCAACTTTGCGCTCAATTAGATGATTATTGAAATCTGTGATCACTAATGCATCCAGATGTCTAACAACGACAGCGATGCAATTTCGGCCGGATTCTTTGCAAAAATATGCTGAATTTTCTGGCAAGTGAACGTGCCCGGGATAAAATAGGTTCCAGAATTTCGACCCTTTCAACCCGACGCTCCCATTCTGTTTTTTATTGACATTGACACCACCACGTGACTCCATCACGACACTCCATTACAGTGAGGATTTCCGTATAGGACAATACCGCCTCGACACCAAATCCGCGAGTGGACCGCTCCCATTTCTCTGGGCGCTCCTAAGCTTTGGGCGGATCGAGCGATGAGAATGTCAGCACATCCCCCCCTCGCGACTCAAGAGCGGGCGGTGTGGCGGGTACTGGAGCATCAAATCGCGTACGGCTCACAGTGGACCGCGATCAGATCGGTGGCCGGGAAGACCGGATGCACGTCGGAATCGCTACGGCGCTGGGTGTGGTGGCTCCGGGAGAGCCGGCTCTCGTCGCAACCGGCGCATGCCGAGCCTCGTGCAAAGCAAGGGTGAACGATGGGGCTCAAGCCCTGTGATCCGCTGCCCGGTCAATATGGGACGTAATCAAAGTCGCTCTTCGTTTGCCGGGTGTCGGCTCTTTGCCGTGCCCTCTCGCAACTGAACTGGTCGAAAGCATTGACGATCCGGCCCACAGCCAAGGGATATCGTCTGTCGGTGCGCTGGCTACGTCCGCCCAGCAGTTCTTCCATCGTGTTCGCTATCGCCGGGCTGTGCCGATGCAGGGAGCCAAGCAGGGGCAGCAGCTTTTCCAGACCGATCAGAACGTGGCCGCGCTTGCACGCCGATGTGTACTTGCCGTTCTCGTAGCACCAGATCTTCCCGTAGTCGTGCAGGATTGCCAGCGCGATGGCCACGTCGCGGTCCTCTTGCGGCAGCGCCGTGCTCGACGCCACCATCGTGGCGACTTCCAATGAGTGCTGGGCAAGCCCGCCGGAAAAGTTGTGGTGATGACCAAGCGATGCTGGCGCGGTCCAGTAACCGAGTGCGGCATGGGGCTGTGTCAGAGCGGCGACGACGAAGCGACGTAGCGATGTAATCCCGATCTCCCAGATTAGCGCCGCAGTCTGCTCCACGACACCGCCAATCGGGCAGAGCGAGGGACTGAGCAGCGATTCCGGCTCAATGCTCTGGTCAAACCGACAGGCCACCAGCAGATAGCAGGGATCATCCGGTCCGAGCTCCATGACGGTGACGTGCGCGGTCATCGCCATGTCGCAAGGACCGCACGGCAAGTCCATCCAGGACAGCGCGTCGCAAATGCCTTTGCCGTGGATCAGGCAGACGTTCTGGCCGCCAGGGAGCGCACCATCGCCATTGGGCGCAACGATTGCGGGGAAGTTGTAGGTATTGAATGCCCGGGCGATGGCGCTCATTGGACACATCCCAGTTCTTGCCCATCGGCGACAGGCGACCCAGCGGAGCTGTGTGTTTCCGTCAGCGCTTGATCTTCTTGTATCGGCGAGCCGAGTTCGTTCGCCAATGCAGCGAACAATGCGCGCTTCTGGTCCTCGGAAAGCCCCGTTACGAGTCCGACTGACCCGTTCTTGTCTGGTGTCGCGGCATCCCCTGCGCCCTGTGCGTACAGCAGCTTGGTGTAAGCCCTGCCGTCGTTGCGTGTCAGGTTCGGCACATAGCGCGAGTAAACCCGGAACAGCATCTCGGTCGTGGTGTGGCCGAGCATCCTGGCGACCCATTCCGGGTTCTCTCCAGAAGCCAGCATCAGCGTCGCAGCGGTATGCCGCATCTGGTAGGGCGGTCGCTGCTTCATGCCAAGATGTCGAAGCAGTGGATACCAGACCCGGTTGGTGAAATTCACCGCATCCACAGGGTGCCCGTTGACCGTGTGGAATACCCAAGGGCAGTCCTTCATGGCTCGCTTCGACTGTTCCTCCAGGGCGGCGCGAACCTGCGGAACCATCGGAATGTGCCGCTTGGACCCCTCCGTCTTCGTATCACCATCACCCTCACGTGAGACTGTCCGGGTGATGTGGATGGTCCCCGCTGCGAAGTCGATGTCGTCCCATTGCAAGCCATTGGCTTCGCCGGTACGCAGCCCTGTGAGGAAGCGAACCGTCAAGTACGGTTGATAGTCCTTGCGAACGGTGGCAATGATCCGGTTGGCTTCCTCCAGCGTGAACGGGTACACCTCGGTGCGTTTTTGCTTGAGCGGCTTGATGCTGCGTGCGGGACTATCCAGGCCATAGCGGTCGCTGCCCTCGTTGAGAATGGCCTTGAGCTGTGCGATGAGCTTGTTGATTCGCTTTGCAGATAGCGTCCCCCCGCCTCGACCTGGCCGCTTGGCAATCTCGGCACGGAACCCCAGCACCTCCGCGCGCCCGATCTCGTCCAGACGCATAGGGCCGAACGCCTTGATGAAAAGCTTGTCGAGCGTGTCGCGTATGGAGTTCTTGTACTGCTTGCGCCAACGCACTGCGGACTCGTTGAACCACACCTCGGCGAATTCGGCGAACGTAGGCACATCCCGACCTGCCGTTGCCGTCCCTGGGTTGGGCGGCGCAGCCTGAAACGGTCCCTCTGTCGGAGTGACCAGATCCGACTTGGCACGGGGACTGTCGGGAAAGAACTTTGCGTAGTCGAACTCCTCACGCGCCATCGCCCGCTCAATGCGCTCGACCAGCTTGGCGAGGCGTTCGCGGTTCCGAGGCGTATCCGTGAGCATCGTTTGCTCACGGCAGCGCTGTCCTTTGTATCGGAAGTCGATCAGCAGGAGGCCGGTGTCCTTGCGGGCGCGGATACTAGCCATGGGCCAGCCCTCCACCAGCCATCGGGATCGCTCCACCGACCGAGCACCGCTTGATGTCGCGCTCGATGGCTTCCCAGATGAAAAGGAGCTTTCGCCCACCAAACGGGCGGAAGTAGTGGGTTCCTTCCAACAGGACCGAGTCCTTCAGCCGATCCCGGATCGTTCGCACGTCGTAGTGGATGCGCTCGGCCAACTGTTCGGTGGTAAGGTAGGTCTCGCTCATTTGCATGCTCCATTGCTGACGGGACGTGTCGAATGATCGCTCTAGTGATCATTCGATGTCAGTTTTAGCACGCAAGTGATCGTTGTCAAGCGCAGATGATCATTTCAACTATCTTTTGCTCGCCGAGGTTATCCAATGCTCCGCTTCAAGCTCACAGAGCGCATTGCCGACAAGGAGTTCCGGGAGAAGCGCCGCATCACCGCGCTGGAGATCGCGGAAGCCACGGGCATCAACCGCATGACGTTGTCGAAGCTGATGAACAGGCATGGTGCCAACGTGCATACAGACAGCCTCGACCGCCTCTGCACCTACTTCGGATGTCGAATCGAGGATCTGGTGGAACATGTGCCCGACCCTGCGGACCCGGAGCCGCCGCGCGGCCCATGACCCAGCTCGATCCGCTTCGCAGATGCAACAGAACATCCGGCTGCTGTCCTCGGCTGCCAACATGAGCCGATGCCGACCTTGGAGGTCCGGGCTTTGCCACCAGACCCGGGCTTCGCCAACAACACAGGGTCTTGTCATTGAAGAAGTCATGATCCACTACGCACCCGACCGCCTGAGCGCGGGTTGCTCGTAGATCTTGGGCCTCTGAGGGCTCCTGCCCCTGGAGCCGAGAACGTCCGGCAATCACGACATGTGCAATCGCTACATTCCGCCGGTTCAAGAGGTGGTCGAAGCGCACTGGCAGCTTGATGCCGGCTCGCGACAGTCCTGGCCGAGTGTCATTCATCCACGATCACCCGGCCCCTTCATCCGCAGCAACCACGGCAAGCGCGAGCTGGTAGTCGGCCAGTGGGCACTGATTCCACACTTTGCCAAGTCCGCACGGTTGCCGTTCTCGACCAACAACGCCCGCTCGGAAGAACTTGGCGAGAAGGCGAGCTATCGCGACCCATGGAAACGGAGCCAGCGCTGCATCATCCCCGCGTCCAGCTTCGATGAGCCGTGCTGGGAGACTGGACGCAACATCTGGTGGCGCTTCCGTCGTGTTGATAAAAAGCCCTGGGGTCTGGCCGGCCTTTGGAATGCTTGGATCGACCGCCAAACCGGGGAAGTCGTCGAGAGCTACACCATGCTGACAATCAATGCCGACAGCCACGCGTTGATGAGGCGCATGCACAAGCCAGACCCCAACTATGGGCCGGATGAACAGGACAAGCGATCCGTCATTCCCATCGAGGTCGGCGACGTCGACCCGTGGCTGCACGGCAGTGTCGAGGAAGCATCAACGCTACTGCGACTGGCCCCGGATGATGTGTTCCTGGCAGGGCCGGTGATCGAGAAACAGCAGCAAACGTCACTTCTGTAGAGGAGATGCGGTTCGGTCAGGCCCATGCATCGGCCAGACACCGCCGGAAGATGTCATTGAGCCGGGCCACTTTGTCGGGTGCAGCATCCTTCGGGATTTCGATGGCTTCCAACCGCTCCAGCTCGGACTCGATGAAATCGTGGATCGAAGCAACCGGCGGCTCCAGCCCCATCTCTGGCGCAGCACGCTTTTTAACGAGCAGCGACTGAATGTCCGCACGCAACGTCGGGTTGTCCGGAGCCAGCGCCAACAGCCTCTCGAACTCGATGGGCGCAGCCTGCTGGTGGCGCTCCAGCCAGCGCACGGCGAGCAACGGCCGCAGCACGTAAAAATACTTCTTCAAGGGCACCTGATCGGCGCGCAGGTACCCGCGAAAGTTGTTCTTGGCCATGCTGCGGTAGTGGTAGATGCCCTTGTCGCAGGAGTAGATCGCCGGCAACGCCTCGCGTGCCAGTTCAGCGAACCGGCCCTCCTGTCGATAGACGATGGGCGATTGAATCCACTCCACGAAGGCCGGGTTGGACTTCCAGAACAGGCGTAGTGCCTTGCGGACATCCCAGCCGTTGATGTCGATGTCATCGACAATGGGGTATTCGATCACGTCGCGCTGTTCTTCCAACCCAACCGATAAGTACCAGTCGCGGGGATGCACGTAGATGAAGCGCGCGTCGTAGTCGCTGTTCGGTGATGAGAATCCCCACGCCCGACTGCCGGATTCCACGGCGAACAGCACGCGCACGCCGTGCTCGGCTTCGGCCTTGCGAAGGCGGTCGAGGATGTCGGAACGGATGTCGCCAGGAATCATCGTGGAACGGTAGTCGCTTCCCGCGTGATACGGCAAGCAATCCGGGACAGCTCGCCACGGGGACAGGGCCAAGTTCCACGCATCGGCATCAGCACACCGCCCTGGGCAACTCCGCCACACAAGTCGTGAATCGCGGCGACAAGCTCTGCTGCCGCATTCCCCATTCCGGTGTCTTGCGCCAGCCGCTCGCGCCGAATCCTGCCACGCCCCGTCCGTAGCGGCGATTGATCGCATCCACCGTCGCCATCAATTTGTCGTTGCCGACCGTGGCGGGTGCGAACAGGTCGCCTTGCAGGTCGTGGGGTCGGGCGAGGTCGGTGAGCCAGATACCGGCTTTCTTGTAGCCGCAGCCATCGCGCAGAAAGCGGCGGTCCAACACTTCGCGCAGAGTGGTGAGCAACAGGCGCGTGTCGGAGGTGGGGCGCAGCAGGTTCACCATCTTGTGTGGATGATGCTGGCGCAATTCCGGGCGGAACGTGTCGGTGCTGGCGAACACGCCCATCGCGGCGGCGACCAGCCCACGGCCGCGCATTTTTTCGGCGGCGCGGGTGGCGAAGGTGGCAAGCGCCTGCGCAATGGAAGTGTGGTCTTCCACGCGCTGGCCGAATGATCGGCTCACCATGATCTGCTGGCGGTCAGGTTCGACTTCTTGCAAGGCGATGCAGGACTGACCTTGCAGTTCGCGCACCGTGCGAGCCAACGTTACGCCGAAGCCGGCGAGGATGTCGTCGAAGGACGCATCGCGTAGTTGTGCGGCGGTGCTGATGCCACGCTCGGTGAGTCGTGCCGCGTAACGTGGGCCAACGCCCCACAGGTCGGCCACGGGGAAGTCGGCCAGCGCCTTTGCACGCACGTCCGCATCAGACACGTCCAACACGCCCGCCCCACGCTTGGCCAGCTTGTTCGCCAGTTTCGCCAAGGTCTTGCTTGGGCCGATGCCAATGCAGTTCGGGATGCCCGTCCAGCGATGCACGCGCTCGCGCAATTCGTGCGCGAAGGCTTCGCGGTGCCTCACGCCGGTGAGGTCGAGAAAGGACTCGTCCACCGAATACACCTCCACACGCGGCGCAGCATCGCGCAGGATCGCCACCACGCGCGCGCTCATGTCGCCATACAAGGTGAAGTTGGCCGAGCGCACCATCAGTTGCTTGCGGATGTTCGGCGGCACCTCATGGATCGGCTGCGCCATCCGCACGCCGAGGGCTTTGGCCTCGTTGCTGCGTGCGATGCAGCAGCCGTCGTTGTTGCTCAACACCACCACGGGGCGATGGCGAAGCGCAGGCTGGAACACGCGCTCACAGCTTGCGTAGAAATTGTTGCCATCCACCAGTGCGAACATGGCATCAAAGCCGCTTGTCGACGCGCCCGTGCTCGCGCCGCATCTGCCGTGCCACACCCGTCACGGCGAACAGCTCAACCTCCGTCTCCGGCGGGAGAACGATGTTCGGGAAGTGCGGATTACGGCAATGCAGCTCGATGTGGTCGGCGCAGATCTTCAACACCTTGCAGGTCGGCTCGTTGCCATCGTAGAACGCCAATACGATGTCGCCGTCCTGCGGCGTCACACTGCGATCCACGATCAGGATGTCACCGTCGCAGATGCCCGCCAGCACCATCGAGTGCCCTTCGGCACGATACAAGAAGGTGGCAGGCTGGTTGCGGATCAGCAGTTCGTTGAGATCGCAGGTGTCGTCCTGGAAGTCCTCGGCGGGCGAGACGAATCCCAGGCGCGCCCGGATGCCGCTTACCGGCAGGCGGCGGCGCGGAGGATCAATGCGTGGCGCACCCAGCGGAACGGCGCGGGTGGCGTGCAAGTAGGCGGGTTGGGGGGACATGGCAGCGGAGTATCGTGCTTGTCCGTCGCAGGAGTTGCGACGGGGCGGACACGTTAGCAGAAAGACTCACCCGCCAGCCGCCCTTGTTCCGGGTCGTTTCCCAGAAGCGCAGCATGTCGGCCCGCCACCATCCGTAAGATGCATCTGCGGTCGTGTCTCATCGCTCTACCCCGCCCCTTCCCGGGCGGATGGCTAGACTTGGCAGCTCAAAAGAACGATTGACAAAGCAAAATGATGGTGATGAGGATTGAGGACGACAACCAGGGTCTGTTCAACGAGGAGCGCGACGGGCGCAAAGCCGCCACCCCGCAGGAGCAGGACGTCATCCAGCGCGAGCTGTCGGAACTAGAACGCAAGCAGCGCTGCCTGCGGCAGGAAATCTTCACCGTCGAGGACGAGATCATCGCCAAGCGCGACGAACTCATCGCCTCGCTCCAGCAGCGGCTGCAAGAAAAGACATCCATCGAGACCTTGTTCAGCATTCGCTGGCAAGGCGCATAAACCAAAAATCAGAAACCCGAGATCAGGGCACGCCATGACCAACAAACAGAATCCCAAATTCCAGGAGCTCGTCGCCAAACTGCGCGAGATCTTCCAGATCGACCGCCCGGAACTCGACTTCGGCATCTACCGCATCCTCAACGCCCGCGCGGGCGAGATCAACGACTACCTGCAAAATCGGCTGGCTGAGAAGGTGCAGGCCGCCCTGTCCGCTGGCAGCGCCGCCAGCGCCCAGCAGTTGCAGACCGATCTGGACGAAGCGATCAAGCAGGCACAGGCGCTGGGCGCGAACCCCGACGACCTGCCCAAGGTCAAGGATTTACGCGCCCGGCTGAAGGATGCGACCGCAGGCAGCAGCGAACACGAGAACGCAGTGTTCTCGCACCTGCTGGCCTTTTTCTCCCGCTACTACGAGCAAGGCGACTTCATCA
>Ga0265293_10012536_pt1 | contig 11225 bp, 10 predicted proteins | sample Munlanlewell138R_FD_192505 | JGI IMG/M metagenome (GOLD analysis project Ga0265293, IMG submission 192505) | Leachate microbial communities from a municipal landfill in Southern Ontario, Canada - Leachate well 138R | ecosystem: Engineered > Solid waste > Landfill > Unclassified | place: Canada... | reverse complement strand
CAAGGCAAGGAAGCCCATCCACACAGCGCACCCGGAAGACGGAACCAGGATCGAATCCGGCCAAGCAAATGCCGTGTAGCCCGCAGGCACATGACGTGCCGCTTATCCGATAGGCAGTTTGGCAGCGATTGACCCATCTAGGCTCGGGGCGACGGCCCCACTCATGAAGCCGAATATACGTTCGCGGTGATCTTCCCGTCCGATGGGGTTGCGCTAGAGGAGGAGTCCATATACGGGCTACGTGTGCTGCTCAATGCCGGCCGCGCATCCAGTGGCGGTGCAGGTGCTGGGCGGCGGCATCGAGTACGAAACCGAGCGCGCCGATCAGCACGATGGCGGCCATCAGTTCGGAATAGGCCAGGCGGTCGCGCGTATCCAGGATGAAATAGCCCAGCCCGGAACTGACGCCGAGCATTTCGCAGGGCACCAGGATGATCCAGACGATGCCGATGGCCAGCCGCAGGCCGGTCAGGATATGGCCCAGCGCGCCCGGCAGCACGATGCGGCGCAGGGTTTCCCAGCGCGTGGCACTGAGGCTGTGGGCCAGCAGCAGCCAGCCGCGATCCAGTTGGCGCACGCCGGCTGCGGTGTTGAGGATGATCGGCCAGACCGCAGCAAAGGCGAGCAGGAAATAGATCGGCGCATCACCGATGCCGAACAGCATCACCGCGATCGGCATCCACGACAGCGGCGACACCATGCGCAGGAACTGGAAGGCGCCGCTGGTGGTGGATTCGAATTTGCGCGAAGCGCCGATCGCCAGCCCCAGCGGCACTCCGATCAGCAGCGCGAAAAACAGCCCGACCGCGACCCGCTTCAGGCTCACCAGCGTATGCGAGGTGAGCTGGTTGTCGGCCAGCAGCTGCCACAGGCTGGACAGCGCCTTGGCCGGCGAAAACGCGGCCGCCATGCCTATTCCGTCGCGCAGCAGCCAGACGCCGATGCCCCAGAGCAGCAGCAGCGCCAGCAGGCCGCCCAGGCTCAGCGCCAGATGGCGGCCGCCGGGCAAGGGCGCCTGGCGGGTGTTCACGCACCCACCGAGAAGGTTTCGCTGCGGCTGTAGCCTTCCGGCACGCCGAAGCGGGTGATGCCGCCGATGGCTTCGACCGCATGGCGCACATAGCGCTCATCGACCAGATCGGTGGCGACTTTTGCCGGATCCAGCCCCTGGAGAAAGTCGTTGCGGCCTTCCACATGGGTGAGCTTGAGCAGTTCCACCAGCTTCTGCGTGTAGCTGGGGTACGGATAAGGCTGGAAGTCGATGCGCTGCTGTTGCCATTGCGGATGCAGGATCGCGCCGCTGTCGTGGTAATGCGCATCGCGTCCGGCCGAAGGCAGCAGCACGCGGCCCAGCACGGCCTTGTCGTGCGGGGTGTAGTCGGCTGGGTTGCCGCGCGCCAGGATGTCGACGGTGGCAGCGCGGTTGTTGCGGATCCAGTCCTGCGCCTGGACGATGCCGTTGACCACCTTCTGCGACCACTCCGGGCGCTGTTCCAGATCGCGCTCGTGCATGGTCACCACGCAGCAGGCGTGGTTGCGCCAGACATCGCCGGTGAAGCGCTGGATCTTGCCGACCTGCAGTTCCTCGGCGATGGCGTTGAACGGCTCGGCCACGATGTAGCCGGAAATCTGCTTTGAACCCAGTGCCGGCAGCATGTCGGCCGGTGACATCACCACCAGCTTGACCTGCTTCGGGCCGGGGTTGCCGCTGCTGACCGGCTCCAGCCCGGCCTCGCGCAGCACCTGCTGCAGCACGATGTTGTGGACCGAATACCAGAACGGGATCGCGACGCTGGTGCCGCCCAGTTCATCGAGTGAGTTGATCTCCTGGCGCACGGTCAGGCCGGAGCCTTCCATATGGTTCCAGGCCACCACCTTGATCGGCGCCTGGCTACCGTAGCGCGCCCAGACCGTCATCGGCATCAGCAGGTGCACGACGTTGACCTGTCCGCTGAGGAAGGCTTCCACGATCTGCGCCCAGCTGCGGAAGCGGCGCGGTTTTTCCACCTTCAGACCCTGCTGTTCAAACAGGCCGTTGTGGTGCGCCACCAGCAGCGGGGTGGCATCGGTAATCGGCAGGTAGCCGATGCGCACCGGTGCATCCGGATCGGCGGCGTGGGCCTGGCGGCCGGCCTGTAGCAACGGCAGCGCGGTGGCGGCCGAGAACAGCAGCGAGAGCTTCAGGAACTGGCGGCGGCTGGAATGGATTCCGTCCTCGCAACCGCAGTGCGGATCGATCAGTGGCAGGCTCATGCGGCGTGGTCCTTGGCGGGCGAACTGGAAGACGGAAAGGCGCTGCGCAACGCCTGCAGGATCTGCACGCGCTGTGCGGTCAGCTGCGGATCGGTGATGTCGCGTGGCTGTGCCGGCTGCGGTTGCCACTGGCCGATGATGCGGCCGGGCTGGCCACCGATCAGCACGATGCGGTCGGCGAGCAACAGGGCTTCGTCGATGTCGTGCGTGACCAGGATCGCGGCGGCACGATGGCGCGCGGTGACATCCAGCAGCAGCGTCTGCATCTGCGCGCGGGTGATTTCATCCAGCGCCGCGAAGGGTTCGTCCAGCAGCAGGATTTCCGGCGCGCGCGCCAGGCTGCGTGCCAGCGCGGTGCGCTGCGCCATGCCGCCGGACAGTTCGGATGGAAAACGATGGCGCGCCGCCGTCAGGCCGACTTCGTCGATGGCCTGCTGCACGCGCTGCCGACGGGTCTCCAGGGAAAGGCGCGGCTGGTGGCGGAAATCCAGGCCGAAGGCGACGTTTTCCTCCAGATCCAGCCACGGCAGCAGGCACGGGTCCTGGAACACGAAACCCAGGCGCGGGTCCGGTCCATCGAGTTCGCGGCCGCGGATGTGCACCTGTCCGGCCAGCGGCGGCTGAAGGCCGGCCAGCACGCGCAGCAGCGAGGATTTGCCGACCCCGCTGGGGCCGAGCAGGGCGAGGATTTCGCCTTCGGCCAGATGCAGCGAGAAGTCTTCCAGCACCGCAGCGGCGCCGGCATAACCCAGTGTGACGCCATGCGCTTCCAGCACCCGAGTCGGGGTACTGGAACGGGTCGCCGCGTGGGCCGGAGGAGCGGGCGAAAGGCGGGCTTCGATGGCGGCGGCAAGGTTCATGTGTCAGGCCGCCTGTTCGTGTTGCAGCTGCTGGATTTCCTTGCGCAGGTGCTTGAGCGCCGGGGTGACGATCGCCACGAACATTGCTTCGCGCAGGCGCCGCTGGGCCGGATGCGCCATCAGATAACCGGCCGCACCGGCATGCAGCGCGGCCGATTGGGTGGCCTTCAGCGCCAGCTCCGAGGTCCGTGCCCGCGCTTGCAGGATGTCGACCGGCGCGGCCTGGCGCGGTTGCGCAGCCAGTGCGCGGGTCATGGCCTGCAAGGCGAGGAATTCGGTTTCCAGCGCGCTGCCCTGGTCATCGAGAAACTGGTTGACGTGGGCAAGCCGCTGGTTGCTGTCGCTGATCGTTTCCAGACTGGCCTGCACGATGCCCAGCCCGATGCCGATCTGCAGCAGCAGGAAGCCGGGCTTGATGCGTTGCATGAAGTGTTCGAAACGCTCCGGCGTGGCCAGTACGTCGGCGTCCGGTGCGAAAGCTTCCTTCAGCCGCACGCTGAAGGTGCCGGTGCCTTCCATGCCGGCAAAGGCGGGGCAGGGGCGCAGCGTCAGCGTCTCCGAGCCGGGCGCCACCGCGAACAGCAGATAGCCGCCTTCCTCGGCCGCGGCGGCCGCGATCAGCAGATGGCCGGACGCCAGATTGGAGACCCATGGCAGGCTGCCGCTGATGCGGTAGCCGGTGCCTTCGCGGCGGGCGCGCAGGTTGATCCGTTCGATCCCGGCCAGATGCTTGACGGTGTTCGACATGCCGGTGCCGGCCAGCAGTTCGCCGCGTGCCACCTTGGCCAGATAGCGCTCGCGTACCTGTGCGTTGTCGCTGTGCGACAGATACCAGGCGCACACGCTCTGGCACCAGGCCAGGAACGCGGTGGCGCCGCAGCTGCGCGCGACCTGCGCGATGTGGTCGATCTGCGCGGCCAGGCCCAGCCCAGTACCGCCTTCGCCAGTCGACACGCCGGCACCGAAACCGCCGAGCGCGCCGAACTGGCGCAGGAAGGTGGCCGGGTAATGGCCTTCACGGTCGATGGCGTCCACCAGCGGCGCCAGTCCGGACTGGATCAGCGCCTGCAATGCCGCCTGCCGCGCCGGGTGATGTTCGACGATGCTCATGCCGGCCTCCGGGGCTCAGGCGAAGGCCTGCAATTCGGGATTGATCGGGGTGCGCGCCAGGTTGTTGGCGAAGTTGCACAGCGTGGCCAGGCTCACGCCCAGCACCACGTCCAGCGCCTGCGCATCGCTGTAGCCGGCGGCGCGCAGTTCGGCCAGTGCGGCATCGGGCACGTCGCCGCGATGCTCGATCACCAGCGCGGTGAAGCGCGCCAGCGTGTCCATTTTCGGATCGGGCACGGGGCTGGTGGTGCGCAGCGCCTCGACCAGTTCCGGCGCCAGTTGCAACTTCTTCAGCGACAGCTTGGTGTGGCCGGCGATGCAGAAGCCGCAGCGGTTGTGGACCGCCGCGGTGATCTGCACCACTTCGCGTTCGGCCGGGCTCAGGCTGTTGCGGCCGTTGATCGCGCCGATCACCTGGTAGGTTTCCAGCGCGGTGGGCGCATTGGCCAGGACGCCGAGCAGGTTGGGCAGGAAGCCGTTGGCCTGTTGCGCGGCCTGCAGGCGTTCACGCGCGGCGTCCGGCGCGCTCTCGATGCTGTGGATGGGAAGACGGCTCATTGTCGCGATACGCGAAAAGGGGAAGGCGCACGATTCTAGGAACGCGCCGGCGGCAACCGAACGAAGCGGAGCGCATCACCTTATGCGGTGCCGGCATGTGCCCGGCGCGGCGGGCCGCTTCCAGTAAAATGGAGACATGTTGCCAGCCGGAGCGGCATTCCATGGGCGATATCACCGAACTTCTGCATGCGGCCCGCCCGGGGGATGGCAAGGCGCTGGATGCGGTGTTCGACAAGGTCTATTCGAGCCTACGCGCCATGGCGGCCCAGCGCCTGGTCTGGCAGCCGGGCGAGAACACCCTCAGCGCGACCGAACTGGTGCACGAGGCCTATCTGAAACTGACCGGGGCCAGCCGTCTGGATCTGATCGACCGGCACCATTTCCATGCCTGCGCGGGTCGTGCGATGCGGCAGATCCTGGTCGATCGCGCGCGTGCACGCGGCGCGGCCAAGCGTGGCAGCGGAATGGTCGCCTGCGCCCTGGACGAGGTTGGCGAAGTCGTCGCGAGCGAGCCGGAACTGCTCGATATCGACGCGGCGCTGGATCGGCTGGACGCCATTTCCCCTGGTCTGCGCGAGCTGGTGGAAATGCGCGTGTTCGCCGGTCTGACGCTGGCGCAGCTGGCCGAGACCAGCGGCCGCTCTTCACGCAGCATCAGCCGCGATTGGCAACGCGCGCGTGCGCTGCTGCTGGCGCAGCTGGACACGCAGGCATGAGCTGTCGGCCATTCCGCAAGCGCCGCGTGTGCTGTCGGGGCTGATGCCATGGATGCGGCCGAGCGCGAGATCTGGATCCAGGCTGATCGCATCTTTTCCGGACTGATCGAACTGGACCCGGCCACGCGTGTGGAACGGCTGGCGGCCATGTCGCTGCCGCCACCGGTCCGCGCCTGTCTGGATCGCATGCTGCAAACGCTGGAACAGCAACCGGACTGGCTGGAACGCGATGGCGCGTTGTTGCAGCGCCAGCAGGACGACGACGCGCCGCCGGATCGCCAGACGATGGCCGGGCGGCGCCTGGGCAGCTGGGAAATCGAATACGAACTGGCGCGCGGCGGCATGGCGGTGGTGTACCGCGCGCACCGTGTCGATGGCGCGGCGGACCAGGTGGTGGCGTTGAAACTGCTGACCGTGGCCAGCCTGGGCTGCCACGGCAGCGCCCAGTTCCGGCGCGAAACTGACATCCTGGCGCGGCTGGCGCATCCGCACATCGTCGGCCTGATCGACGCCGGCGTCGCCGATGACGGCACCCCATGGCTGGCGATGCCGCTGATCCAGGGTGAACACATCGACCGCTGGTGCGAACGGCGTGCCCTGGACACACGCCAGATCGTGCAACTGTTCCGCCAGGTGACGATGGCGGTCGCGGCGGCGCACCGCAATCTGGTGATACACCGCGATCTGAAGCCTTCCAACATGCTGGTCGATGCCGAGGGACAGGTGCAGCTGCTGGATTTCGGCATCGCGAGGCTGATCCGTCCGGACGACCAGGCCACCGCGACCCAGTGGCGTGCGCTGACACCGCGTTACGCCGCGCCCGAACAGTTCACCGACAGCCCGCCGAGCACCGCCACCGACATCTACGGCCTGGGTGCGGTGCTGTACCGCCTGCTGACCGGGCAATCGCCCGAGCCTGGTGGCGGCGATGTCTCGATCACCCTGCCATCGCGCGTGGCGCGGGCCGATGCCGGCATGGCCGCGCGCCATCTGCGGGCGCTGCGCAACGATCTGGACCGGGTATTGATGAAGGCGCTGGCGACCGATCCGGCGCAGCGCTACAGCTCGGTCGATGCCTTCATCGCCGATCTTGATCGCTGGCTGGCGCAGCGCCCGGTACTGGCGACCCCGCCGGGTCGGGGCTATCGCCTGCGCAAGTTCATCGGGCGGCACCGCTTTGGTGTCGTGGCCGCCGCCGGCATCGTGCTGGCCCTGATCGGCGGCCTTGCCGGAACCCTGTGGCAGGCGCGCGAGGCGCGTCAGCAGGCGGTGCAGGCGGCGGCCGCGCGGGATTTCGTGCTGGAACTGTTTTCCGCCGCCAACCCGGACATCGCACCGGGCCAGGATCCCTCCGCCTCGCAACTGTTGCGCAGTGGTGCTTCACGCATCCGTGATGTGTTTTCCGAGCATCCGCAGGTGCGTGCGCAGATGCTGGGCACGATCGGGCGGGTGCAGCTGGAACGCGGCCTGCTGGATGATGCGCAGGCCTCGCTGGATCAGGCGCTTGCTGCTTTTGAAAGCGCCGGCCGCGCCGATCCGGACTGGGCCGTGGCGCTGGGTGAACGCGGCCTGCTGGACTACGAGCGCGGCGACCCGGTGCGGGCTTTTCAACGCCTGCAACAGGCGCAACAACTCGCGGCCGAGGCCGGGTTGGAACCGGATCGGCCGGAGCGTCTGTTCCTGCAGGTGCGCAGCGCCGAGATGCTGGTCGAACTCAAGCGCGAGGCCGAGGCCGAACGCATGGTTCGGCAGGCGCTCGAACGCATCAGTGCCGCAGGTCTGGATGATGCGCCGATCCATCCGGACGCACTCGGCGTGCTTGCTGCGAGCCTGCAATACCAGGGCCAGCGCGAGGCGGCGCTGGAGGTATTGCTCAAGGCCGAAGCGCAGCAGCGCCGCATTGCTCCGGCACACCCGCGCATGGCGGTGATCCTCAACGATCTGGCGCTGCTGTTGCATCGCCTGGAGCATTTCGATCAGGCCCAGGCAACGATGCAGCAGGCGCTCGAACGCCACCAGGCGATCTATGGCGAACGCCATCCGCAGACCCTGCATGTGATGGCCAACCGTGCCTCGCTGCTGCGGGTCTGGTCAGGGCCGGAAGCGTCCGCACGCGAATACGAACGCCTGCTGCCGATGATCGCGCAGGCGCTGGGGCCGGAGCCGCACTCGAGCCACGTCAACGCGCTCGGGCAACTGGCGCTGGCACAGGAAGGCGCCGGCGAAACCGAGACCGCATTGCAGACCGCGCACCAGGCCTGGGCGATGCACCAGGAGCTGCGTCCGGACTTGCGCGCCCGCACCGACTGGGTGGCCGGCATCCTTGGCCTGATGCTGTGGGAACGCGATGATCCCTCGGCAACGGAATTGCTGGCGGCCTTCACCCCACCGCACTGCGATGCACTGGAAACACGCACCCCATTCATCCGTCGCCTCTGCATCGCCCAGGCGCTGCGCGCCGCCGACGCCGGCCACTGCGCGCTGCCTGCGGCCAATCCCCCGGTGCAGTCGGACCTGAGTGCGATGGAGCGCCACTGGTGGCTGGCGTGGTGGTGGCTGGCGCGGCGCTGCGGTCAGGTCGATGCCGCCGACGCCGGGGCTGCGATCAGCAGGCTGGTGACATCGGAGCCGTTGCCAGCGTGGCTGACGCGGCGGCTGCATCGCAACGCAGGCGACCTGCACTGATCGTGATGGCCGGATCAGCCTGGCCGGAACCTCTCGCCGGCCATGCGGATGCCCCAGATCAGCTCCACCAGCGCGCGATTGTTGAGCAGCGGTTCGCCGCCCAGGATCAGCCAGTAACCCACGCCATCGACCCAGAACAGGGTGAACGTGGTGGCCGGCATCAGCATGTCGATGCTCTCGTGGAATGACACCGCGCGGCCGGTGCCCTTGTAGCCGCGCTGCTTCTGGCGGTTGACGAAATCCAGGAAATCCGCCGCCGCCACCGACAAGGTGTCGGCCTCGTCCTGGGCATAGCCCACGCGCGCCAGGCAGAAGCCGTCATCAGACGCCAGCGCCGCCATGCGCGAACCGGAAAGACCGGCAATCGCGTGCGGCAGGTAATCGTCCAGCACCACGTCCGGGGCCTGCAATTCACGCCCGATCTCGTGCAGCCAGCCGCGTTTCAGGCCTTCTTCCAGCAGCGCCTGACGCTCAGCATCCTCGCCCAGCCAGACGCTGCGGCGCAGCGCCGAGCCGCGCGGCACCAGGGTCTGCAAGCGGGCGCTGGTCGTATCCGGCGTGCGATCGGCGAATGCCAGCAAGGCTCCGGCCGGGGTCAGCATCAGATACGGATCGGCAGGTGCGATGCTCATTGCCGTTCCGTGCTCAGCCCGGCGCGCCGGCGCGAACCGGGTCCAGACCGTGGATCAGGGTGCCGACCAGCGTGGCCATGTGCGCGCGGCTGCGCGGATCGGCTTCCATTACCGCCGAGGGCAAGCCCAGGCTCTGCATTTCCCGCGCCACCTGCTGGCGCACCTGCCAGCCGGCGGCTTCGGCGTGGGTGATGCCGACCACCAGTCCGGTCTGATCGATGAAGCTGCGGAACTCGTTGACGTAGGTGCGCAGGTCGGCCACCGGGTCGGCGGCGTCGCCCTTGAGCAACAGCACCAGACCGAGCGCGTTCTCGGCGAGGATTTCCCACATGAAGTCGAAGCGCTTCTGCCCCGGCGTGCCGTACAGATGCACCTGGTCGCCGTTGTCCAGCCGCATCACGCCGTAGTCCATCGCGACCGTGGTGGTGCGCTTGAGACGACGGGTTTCGTCGGTGGCCACACTTTCGGTGCTGACCACTTCGATGTCGGAAAGCGCCTGCACCGCGGTGGTCTTGCCGGCACCGACCGGGCCTGCGAATACGAGTTTGTACACAGCCATGGGCGGGTGGTCCTCAGAAGAGCCGGTCGAGCAGGAATTTGAAGAAACCGCGCCGCTGCGCGTCGTTTGGCAACGGTGCGGCGGCGACGGGCAGTGCGCTGTCTCCGGGCGTGACCTGTGCCGCACCGGAAAGCAGGGTGAGTACCGCGAAACGGTAGACCTCCTGTTCGCGGCCCGGGAACAGGCGCGCCAGCGCAGTCATCGATTGCGGTGTGCGCGCACAGGCGGCCGCCAGTTGCACATCGAGCGGCCCGACGGCACCCAGCCGGGTGAAGTTGGGCAGGCGTTTCAGACGCAGTTGCAGGTCGCCGTGCGGGTGCAGTTTCAACGCGGGGAACCAGGTGGCGGCCAGCTCCCAGGTGAGCGTGTCCAGCGGCAGCCGCATGCGGTGTTCCAGTACGCCGAAGCGTTCGTGCACCGCCTTTTCGGCTTCGGTACTGCTCAGCGACTGAAGCGTGATCTGATCCAGCACGGTCGGGGTGCTGAGCATTTTCTGCAGCATCGGCAGGCGCAGGCCGGTTGCGACCCAGCCCTGCTGCACGCAGGCCACGAAGGCGACACTGGTGTTGAAGTGCAGCATCACCGCGTCGCCGGCGGCGAGGAGGCGTTCGCCCAGGATCATCAGTGGCTGCGTGCGCAGCTCCGGAAACACGCGCAGCAGGACCGGCACCGCGCCCGTGCGCAGGCCGATGCCTCGGGGCGCCGGCTTTGCGGCAGGGCGTGCAGCCGGGGCAGGTGCGGCGATACGCGCAAAAGCGCGCGGTGATGTCCACAGGTTTCGCGGGTTCGGCCCTGACGGGGCTGCGGAACAGGGGCAGAGCGGGCCATGCACGGCCCGGATATCGCTTATGCACGGCGTTGCGCCGCGCGCCGGTACGCCCGGAAAGATCTGTTCGCGTGAAGCCGGTGGCAGTGCCGGTGGCGCGGCCCGCCGGTTCAGCACTCGATGACGTTGACCGCGAGGCCGCCGCGCGAGGTTTCCTTGTACTTGTCCTGCATGTCGCGGCCGGTTTCGCGCATGGTCTTGATGACCTTGTCGAGGCTGACCTTGTGCTTGCCGTCGCCGCGGAAGGCCATGCGCGAGGCGTTGATCGCCTTGACCGAGCCCATCGCGTTGCGCTCGATGCATGGAATCTGGACCAGCCCACCGATCGGGTCGCAGGTGAGGCCGAGGTTGTGTTCCATGCCGATTTCGGCGGCGTTTTCGATCTGGCTGGGGCTGCCGCCCAGGGCGGCGGTCAGGCCGCCGGCGGCCATCGAACAGGCCACCCCGACTTCACCCTGACAACCGACTTCGGCGCCGGAAATGCTGGCGTTTTCCTTGTACAGGATGCCGATCGCGGCGGCGGTCAGCAGGAAATCGAACACGCCTTGTTCGTTGGAGCCAGGACAGAAGCGGTCGTAATAGTGCAGCACCGCCGGAATGATGCCGGCCGCGCCGTTGGTGGGCGCGGTCACCACGCGTCCGCCGGCGGCGTTTTCCTCGTTCACCGCCAGCGCGTAGAGGTTGACCCAGTCCAGTGTGGTCAGCGGGTCGCGGATCGCGGCTTCCGGGCGCGTCGACAGTTCCCGGTACAGCATCGGCGCGCGGCGGCTCACATGCAGACCGCCGGGCAACGTGCCTTCGGAGCGGATGCCGCGTTGCACGCAGGCTTGCATCGCGGCCCACAACTCGCGCAGACCATCGCGGATTTCATCGGCGCTGCGCCAGACCTGTTCATTGGCGAACATCATCTGTGCGATCGACAGCCCGGTTTCGTTGGCGCGGCGGATCAGTTCATCGCCGCTGTCGAACGGGTGGGGCAGCGGGGTCTTGTCCGGCACGATGCGGTCGGCGGCGGCCTCATCCTGG
>Ga0265293_10012535_pt1 | contig 11227 bp, 2 predicted proteins | sample Munlanlewell138R_FD_192505 | JGI IMG/M metagenome (GOLD analysis project Ga0265293, IMG submission 192505) | Leachate microbial communities from a municipal landfill in Southern Ontario, Canada - Leachate well 138R | ecosystem: Engineered > Solid waste > Landfill > Unclassified | place: Canada... | reverse complement strand
ATCGGTTGCACCGGTTTTGTACTCATAATGAGAAACACCAGAACCGCCTTCATCAACTGCTGGAGGCCAGTAAAAATCAAAGCTATTATCTGCGCTATAACCCACGGTTGTAGAAGCCACCGAGGCAGGAACGCCAGGAATAGTGGCATCATATTTATAAGTGAACAGGTGCGCTGGTGTTTCACTGATATTACCAGCATTATCAAGGGTTTGTAAATACAGATAATATACTCCGTCTGAGAGCTGGCAATGGCTAGGATTGCTACCGATGGTGATACTACCACCTTGTTCTAAAGGATCAGTAATATAGCTGTAACAGTTATCACCAGTGTGATTGATCGGGATAGCATCTTGAGTCTTGGTAAGCAACACATGATAGCCGTGAATTCCTGAGGAGGCCTGATCAGACGGTTCCGGATCCTCACCTGGCAACCAACTAAACTTGGGATTTGCATAGTTGTACCAATTGCCAGATGTGAGGTTAGGTTCTGTTTGTTCATTATTGGCAAAACCTAGGGCTGACACGGTTGGGTTGTTGGGCTCGGTTGTATCCTCGATATAACTCACTACCATACCGGTGATTGCGGGTGACTGGGTTTGGTTTGATTCTGTTGAAGTCAACTCGGCTTTCCACTGAAGGTATCTTCTGGGATTTGAGGCTACCAAGTAGTTGTTGCCTGACAGTAAAGACACCGGTTGCCAGTCTGACCAAGACTCAGCACTGGCCCGCGTGCGAGTAAAGTAGTTAATCGAGCCGATTGTAGGATCAACTGAGTCGGTTAAGGTGAGCGGAGTATTGCCCCAAGCACCATTGGCTTGGAGATCGATCTCAGGAGAGGTGTAGGTGCCGGTTTCTTGGTAGCGATCATCTGCTTCGGCAAAAGAGGTGTGGGTGGTTAAGCCTTGGTAGTAAAGATCAGCCACCTCGTCTTCGGTAAGGGCAGAATCAAAAATGCGGAGGTCGGAAAAGGTGGAGTTAGACTGCTTAGCATTTGTTGTCCCAACTCGCAAAAGATCAGTTGTTGTTACACTATTGTAAGAAGTAATATCTCGCTCATCAACTAGCTCACCATCAATAAATATCTTCATGATATTGTTAACATCATCATAAATGTAAGCGATATGATGCCATTGATCTTTCCAGTTTTCATAAATTGTTTTATTTATGGATGATCGAGACCCTGTTGATGGAATAACTTCAGTAAAAATAGTAAATTTATCATTGCTCACATACGCACGAACATAAACTCTAAAACAGTTGACCTTCAAAGGATTTGTATCAAGTAATCCATAATTTATATCTTGTGTGTCTCCAATCCTCCAGTCAAGATTTGGTTTTACCCAAAAAGCAACCGAGTGCTGGTTAACATTTACTGTTTCAGATTGAGTAATATTGGTTGCGCCACGCAATGCACTACTTTCGTTCGCCGCCCCTTGCCAACTATACCCCTCTCCCAAACTACCATCGGCATAGGTGGTAGCATAATCTTTTTGCTCAAGCTGAACACCGTCAAGGTAGATGGTTTTACCTGGTTTTACCTGCACCCCAAACCGTCTGTCTTCAGCCTCAGCAGTTAAACTACCTGTTAATCTCCACCAACCGCCACCGGTGTCGGTGTAGGTAGTGGCAACTGGCTCCTGATGAAAATACAGCTGAGCAATATTGTTTGTTACCTCTCCACCAATATTGCCGGTTGTACCATCATAAACATAGGCACTTAAGGTATGAGTTGCGGTTGAGTTAGGATTGATGCTGGTGGTGTACTCGTCAACTTGAGTATCAGCAACTAACTTAACAGAGTTATCACCAAATTTAGTATAGACCTCGGTTGTGTTGAGACTGGGCTCTAAAGCCTCAAAGTTGGTAAAGGTGGCATCATAAGGATTGGAGTTGGCGCCCCCGTTATCAGTGCCAAAGTAAAGAATCGAGGGAGCTGAGGCAAACGCGGTCACTTCTGAGGCAGAAGCCTGTTGAACTCCGTCAACCAAAAGCTCTAAACTACCACCGTCAAGATAGTTAATTTGTATGGTATAGGTTGTGTTGACATCGAGTGTAGGGTTGGACCAGTCAGCATTAACAACCTGACTGTTAAAAACGCCGGTTAACCTGAGAGTGGAGTCATCATGGCGATAGAGTTTTAAGTAATTATCTGCATCATGATAAAGATGGACGATCACCGGAGAGGTGACACCAAACTTGTTAGCATTGGCAAAAGAGTGGCGCGGGGTAAACTTGAACTTAAAACTACCCTGTTTGGTAGTGAGTTTATCAGTGATAGGTTGGGTTAAGACAGAGGCGCCAGCCACTCGCAAGCCTGAGTCTTCAGTAGAGTTTTCTTGAGAAGCAGGGGTGACGGTGAGGGAGACATCAGAGAGGGCAATGCCATAAATATCATCGTAGATAACATCATGATTGGTTCCATTCGTGCCTAAGTGAAAATTTCCTGTTGTAGAAGAACCTGCCTTTCGTAAAACATATTTAAGGTGTAACCATTCATTTGCAACAGCACTAGAAATACCAGGCATTGAATTACCAGTAGCGCCTTCTTTCTGATGTCTCCACCCTTGATAAGATGCTGTTAGAGAAATATTAGCTGTAGTTTTATATCCCCACACGCCTAAGGTTGTCCAACTACCCACTGGTCGAGTAACATTAGAAGAGGTATATCTTTTGAATGCGTAAGCTCCAGAATAAGTAATTCTAGTTGCTGAAAACCCAGAATGATTATTTGCTAACTCCTGTCTTGACTCAGTCACACCAAACTCTCCCACACCCCACCCGCTTGGTTTCCACGGATCACCGCTCCCCACCTCTGCACTCGGATTATCAATCAAGTTTTCATACAACTCCACCTGATGAAAATGCACCTCGCCGTCATTGCTCGCATTAACCAGCTTGACAGTGATGGCGGTCGTGTTTGCAGTGACCCAGTCATAGCCTAACTGGCCACCGTAGCGATCCACGGTGGGTAGCTCAAAGGTAAAGATCATGTTATCAGGGCTAGTGCGCGTCGAGGTGGTGGTGCCAGCAAACTCGGTTAAATCATGGCCATTGGTTTCGTCATAGATGAAAACTTTTGGCTGACCAATCCCCTCTCCATCGCCGTTGTTGGCAATGGCTCGAAAAACATAACTTTTTCCTGGAGTTAAGTTAGTCAGGGTGTACTTAATACCTTGATTAGCAGAGTTAGAGGTGATTTTATAGCCACCAGCAAAGATTTTTTCTTCAGTGGATAGGGCGTTGATCGAAACTATTTTATCACTCGTACAGCGGAAACCATTTTCAAAACTCTGATAAGTACGCTGAAATCTCAAATCCAAAGTAAACACTCCAGCTGTACTTTGAGAACCATAACCACCACCGCGTCGAAAAATTTGATTAAGATATCCACCATAAATCTTACCCATGCCTTGGGTTGATAAATAACCTGAAGAAGGACCGTATAAGTCAATGGCGCCTTCCGCAACATTAGCATCATTCCACTCAATCCAACTATGAGTTGTACAAATAGCAGGGTTGTGAATATCATCCGTCCAGTCATAAACATTGCCAGCTAGATCCCAAACAACCTCACCGTTTGAAAGGGTTAAGGTGCGCTTGTTATAATCTCTGCCAAAGTTAGCTCCGGTCATGCCATGCCAGGCTTCAGCATCATTACTACTGGCTTCAAGAGAGTTGGCAGGAGAATTATCAGAGTGACCTTTAGGCAGTTGTCCGGAACCAACACTGCCTCCTGTCCAGTTGCTAGCAACATCGGTCACGTTTCTGGCAATGGTCATCCACTCGTTGTTGTTTATCAGATGAGTTGAGTTTTCTGGCAATCCTGCAAGGCTGTAAGCGTCAGCACAGGCTTCTTTAGAGTCATAGTAAGTGCCATGGTTTTGAGCAATATTCACCCAGGGCCTACCCTGATGAGTAGAGATGGCCTGGTACTGAGTTTGAGAGTTATCCCCTGCCCAACCACCAGCAGAACCTGCCCCACCATCAGCAACCACTGTTGGTGGATCAGCCTGAGTATCCCAAGCCTTGGCATCGTATTTCATAACCAAAAAATCTTCGGTATTAAAGGTTTCATTGCCTGGTACCTTGATCCAGCCAGGTATATCATGATTTTCAGGCTCCCACCCGTCATCAGTATAGGTGCCGTTCATCATAAAACCACCGGTGTTGGTGGTGTTGGTATACAGAAGATTTGAGGCATGCGGATGTGTCCAGGCGTTACCTGTGCCTGTCGTGAGCGTACCAGACTCGGCATTGGTGGGTAAGGCAAAAACCACATCCCAAGAGCCGGTAATTAGGGTTGGGTCTTGCCCAGCACCAGAGTTATAGATTTGTTCGATCTCGTTGCCGTTGCCAACATCTATACCATAGGTGCCATCAAAAAGCGGACGACGGTAGATGGTGAGACCTTCGATGATGCCGTTTGCAGGATAATTTCCGTTTTGGCTTCCAATAAAATGAGTTGCCATGTTATAAGTTCCACTAATAAAACCACCAGTGTATCCATAAAAATGATTATTGTTAATACTTATACTAAAATAATTATTGCCACTCAAAATTCTGTAACGATCCCACCTAATTACTACATTATATGTTGTGCCAGCTATCCAATCGGAAATATCTACTGACATGTTTTGATTCCAGCCAAAATCAAGATAAAGTCTATTATCGGTGCCTTTAAATATTAAATTTACATACGGACCGTCTTGAGAATAAAAAACATGCTTAATATTATCATTACCATCCCATTCTGGAGTTATCCAAAAAGCAATAGTGCCTTGTTTAATATCAAAATTTGAAGAAAAACAAGGACCGTTAGTACAGCCCTTGTCTATGTCAACCCCTCGACTATAGGACAAGATGTCTGAGACACCTTCAGTATTTAAATTCCCCTGCACCATCACCCCCTGAGCAAACGGTCCTGCACTATTCCGTTTGGCAACACCCGGAGTAAAGGTTTGCACACTGTTATCAAAATTCAAATAAGGCAAGCCCCAGCCGGTATCATAGGTACCATGCTCAAAAGAAGGGTTGGTGATTAAGTTGGTGGTACCCTCCTCGATAAACACACCTTGATGAGAACCATATGTTTGAGTGGGCAGATAACCAGCAACCGCGCTAGATTTATCAACACCGACTAAACCAGACACGTGTTTAGCACCCACGATTGTGCCATGGTTATTGTTGCCCGAGGCGTCGATGGCTTGGTTAGGATAGCGAGGATCAGAGCCGGCTTCGTCAAAATGAAGCAGTAAGGCGGTCTGCTCATCTGGTTCAAAAGGCGTGGTTTGGGGAGTGAAGTTAGCAGTATAGCGAGCCGAGGTGGAGATGCGAACCTCGTCAATAAGACCGGCAAACCGACGTGCGTTAGGACTTCCATTATTACTTTCATGACCAATAAACAGGTTATGAGAGTTAGGTATCAGTGCTGTTTCATACTCTGTTTGATTTTTCAAAACGCCATCAATAAAACCATATATTGTTGATCCTGATCTAGAAAAAGCAACATGATACCATTGGCCATAGTTTGAGGTTGGGAAAGCAATGCCCAATCTTTGACCACTTGCATACAATATAGCATTCCAGGTTACACCACTCCTGGATAATAATATGTCATAACTCGCATTATTATGATTCCCCTTAGCTAATATTGGCATATAATCAGTTACCCCTGATGTGAGAGCAATCTGGCTTAAATTAACCCAAGCTTCTAAGGTAAAATCTTGTGCATTATCAAGCAAGGAGTTGTTGCCTAAATCTACATAATCATTTCTACCATCAAAACTCAGCGCACTTCCCTGGCCATATCGGATCGCTCCTGTGGCTGTGGTAGGCTCTACCTTGCCTTCAGCACCTAAACAACTCGTACTACCATTAAAAGGACAGACCAAGGTGGCATTAACCACACTCTCGTCTTCTCTAATAATGTTATAGCCTTGGGCTGTACTGCCAGGACTCTCGGCTGTCTCATGTCCGTAGTATAAGGCATAGCCTTCACTGGTATTGTCTTTTTCAATCTCGGTATAAACAGGAAAAGCTAAGGTCGTGGCAGAGCTATCAGCGCAGTCAGTCGCACCATTCTCTAGTTGTAAAGAGCGTGGCAACTCATGATGAACCTTAGGCTCAGAGTTATATGCCACTCTTAAATCATTGCAGTTGGCTTGAAGTTTGCCCTCAGCTACCAGCTGGGCAGTATTGACCGTAATTTTTATAGTGGTGCCAGCGGTTAGTGTAGCTGGCTCAGTTGGCTCTTCTTCTTCTGGATCAGGTGTGGGTTGGTTAGAGATGTTTTTAATCGAAAAAGGTCGTTGGTAGTGATAATCTATGTCCCACCAATGATCAGCATTATTTAGAGTTACCTCGTTAGCTGTGGCAATAATGGCACCAGAGTCATCGTCATAACCACTCAGGCCAGCAACCTCTCCTCTATTAAAGGCTGTTGAGTATGTCTCTGGATCAGCCAGGTTAGCATTGTAGGGCATTTCATGAGTGGACTCTGACAGGGCACGAATGGCAGGCAAAAGATAGTGGGCTATTCCAAAGTATGTGCCAGCCACGAACATCAAGATGCCTACACCCAGGGCCACTGAGTGAGTGTGTAGTTTAGAACGGGTGGGGGCTAACAAAAAACTAGTAACAGTTGCAAAAAACTGGTTAAGCTGTTTTTTTAGTTTTCTTGAGTAGCGGGAAAATGGTAAGTGTGGCAGGAAACTCATTATTGAATTTTTGAGATTTTGGTGACGAAAAGTGTTCAAAAAAGCTTGTTTTTTTAATGCTATATTTTTATTTTTTTTCCCCTATTATCAAGCTTTTTATTAAAAAAAGAACAACAAAATAGTTCGATTGAACTATCTCATAGCTTTAGAGTATTCCTAAAAAAACTGGTTGTCAAGAAGGAAAACAGGCGGTGGGGAAACAAAAAAATGAGACGCGCACCCCTGGTGGAACTAAAAAATGAAAAAAAGAGAAAAACCACACCTCTTTTGTTAAGGCTAAAAAGAGAAAGTTATAAAAATTATAATAGTTGTTAACAACAACCGTTTTTGACCAATGTAGTTGACAAATATAATTGAAATATAATTGACCAATAAAACAAAAGTAAGATTTAGAGCCAGTTCTCAACAAACTCAGCAAAAGACAGCACCTGCCTAAAACTACTACTCTTGATTAAAAACGGCTCAAGTTCCTTGGCCAAGATTGACATATCTAACTGATGTACTCTTTTTTGCAAAGCAGTTTTTAATTCTGGCCTGGTGGCAATACCAGCCTTTTTTTGCAAATACTGCCAATCTGGATCGGTCCTACCTGATAAAAAAATCACATCAAAAAAATCACGGCCCTTAGCTGTTGACCGCTGTAAAATAGTGATCAACTTTTCTGCTAACAACAGTTCTTGAGGTGCCACTTGAACTCTAGTATAAACATCAAACTTTTTAAGTAGCTTAAGATCTGGCTGATAATCATAGTTTTGTGGTGCTACATCAACCCTGATCATGATCTTTTCTTTCTTTTGTTGAGTTAAGTTGAATGCTTGCAAAACTCCAATAAATCGTAAAAAGCAGTGCATTGCCTGCTTAAAACTAAACCTTAGCTCTACTGCCATGCCTTCCAAACTTAATTCATGCTGAACATTCTTAAAAAGGTTTTGAAACTGGTTAGCAGTTAAGCCCAAGTTATCAAAGTCTAGATCCTCAGAAAAACGATGACTGTTATAAACCAAACGAATCGCGGTACCTCCCATAAAAACTAGATTACGGTTTTCAGGGCTATTGGCAATTGCCTCTAAAATCTTGTACTGCAGATACTCACGTAAAATAAAACGCTTTTTAAACTGGAAACGAGGCTGGTATTGCTGTTGAATATCTTTTAATGTGAGCATAAAAGTATAAAATATTTTTAACTTAATCGGTCTTAGCTAAACTCAACCAAGACAAAAACGCCTGACCCCTCCTTTGCATTGCTCTTGAGTCAAACTTAGATAAATAGTGTTCAAACTTTTGCAGATCACACTCTTCAAAGATCTCGTTTAAATTTAAACGCAAAGAACTGAAATTTGGCTGACATTGATAGTTTTGGTTGTAATAAAGAAAGTCTAATATCGCCTTTTCTGGTTCAGCTAGTCTGGTTTTTTGTTGAAATCGTTGACCAGGAATCTCCAGTAAGCGATAGCCGAACATCAACTCCGGCTTGATAGAGCGGTAATGAAATCTGCCTAACTCGGTTTCAAACTCCTGAGTTTTACGACTAGAAACACTGGTGATGGTAAACGGCATCTCGGGAATGAAGTTATAAAAGTTAAGAGCTGTCTCTAAAGAAACATAAGACGGAGAGTAAATCTTGTTGGCAATAGCAAATAAACTTTCTTCCTGTAGATGCGTTAGAGTGTCTGTTAAGATGTAAAAACCTCGTCTGATAAGTTGCAGATAGCCTTTTTTTTGCCACTCCACCAACCGCCGATGGTCAAAATCAGGAGCTACTAGCTTGATATCAGCCAGCGAGATGGCCAAAAATTGTTTAAACTGGTGTTGAAACTGTAAAAAACGCATTTTTTGCCTGGTATAGTTGTTATTTTTTTAGACTTGACCGATCTTGATATATCTTGTCAGCCTTAGTGAAGGCTAGCCTGTTTTATCTTGATTTATCTTGTCTGCTCTAGTTAGACCTAACCTATTTTATCTTGATTTATCTTGGCTTAACCCAATCTTATGCTAATATATTTCTAAAAGATGTGGTTAATAACAATTATTAGAAATATAACAGAAAAAAGGAAAAGGAACAATCAGGAATAGGAAAGCGATAGAGTGTGATAATCCAGAAAAATAATCTTTAAACTTAAGCACATAGTATAAATACAATCTTAACCCTTGCCAAAAAATACTTTTTAAAAGTTACACTACCAAGCTCACAATCTTGTTCTTAACGTAAATCGCCTTTTTCACTGATTTGTCTTGACCAGACTCATGCTTAAGCCATCTTGACACGGTGGGTAATAATTGTACTTTTTGTACAACTTGTTCTTGTGTCATCTTGTCTAAAACAGAAGCCTCGATCTTGAGCTCGCCCCTAACTTTCCCATTCACCTGCACCGGAATTGTCTTGATTTGCTCCTGTGCCAGCTCTGCACTGAACTCAGGCCAAGTTTGTAAGTGCACGGTTGTCTTCTCTCCAAGTTGAGACCAGATCTCCTCTGCTAAAAACGGGGTTAATGGCGCAAACAGTTTGACCAACTTGCGCAAATCCTGATGGGTTAACAAGGCGGTGCTTGTTTCAGGCTGGGTCTTTTGACCCAACTCCTTCCAATCATTAGTAAACTCCATCAAGGAAGCAATCGCGGTATTAAACTTTAAAACTGGAATATCTGTAGTTACCTTTTGTATTACAGCATGAAGCTTTTGTACAAGTTGAGGCTCGCTGTTTTCAGGTTCTGTTAAACGTAAGCTCTCTACTGTCAAATCATACAATTTGTGCAAAAATCTAAAAACGCCTTGCACAGCTCGATCATCCCAGGGTTTGTCAGCTTCAAAAGGACCGATAAACATCTCATATACACGCAAAGTGTCAGCTCCATATTTTTTAATGATTACATCAGGATTGATGACATTACCCTTGCTTTTGCTCATCTTTTTGTGATCAGGACCCAAGATCATCCCCTGGTGGCGCATCTTGGCAAACGGCTCGCCACTGGGCAAGTCCAAGTACTCCTGATCCCGCAGAAACTTGGTAAAAAAGCGTGAGTACAACAAGTGCAGAACAATGTGCTCTGGACCAATCAAGTAAAAATCAACCGGCATGAACTGGTTTAAACGCTTGGGGTCGGCAAACTGGTCTGGGTTACGCGCATCTAGATAACGTAAGTAGTACCAAGAGGAGTCAACAAAAGTATCCATGGTATCAAACTCTGGTTGCCAGCCCTTGCCATTGGCAGGCCAACCTTTTTCCTTGATTAGTTGTGCAAACTCTCTAGAAGCATAATCTTGAGTGCGCTCAAGAAACTCAGCAGAAGATTTTAGTGGAGACTCACCAGTAGGTTTAAAATCTACATCAGTGGGAAGCAACCAGGGCAAATCTTTATCTTTTATCGCATGAGGCTGATTATCAGGATCATAAATTACTGGAATTGGCGCGCCCCAATAACGTTGACGCGAGATCAGCCAGTCGCGAAGTTTATAGTTAACGGTTGGGCGCATGATCTTGGGAAAATCCTTTAACAACTGCTCCTTGCCCTGTTGAGAAGTTAAGCCTGAATAGTTCTGACCGTTCACTTGGCTGGCGTCTGCATTGATCATGATGCCATACTCTGCAGTGCAAACCTGAGGTTGATCCTCGGCATAATCCTGCTCAACTCCATCAACCATCACTTTCCCGGTTACTGGCTTGATCACCGGTCTTATCTTAAGTTGATGCTTCTTGGCAAACAACCAGTCGCGCTCGTCATGCGCAGGCACACCCATCACCATACCAGTGCCAACATGCCCCAGTACATAATCACCAACAAAGATCGGTACCTCCTCCTGATTAACCGGATTAATCGCGGTTAAGCCGGTATTTACTCCGGTTTTATCCTTCTCGCCAATCCGTCGCTCCTCCTCTGTTTTCTTAAATGCCTGGTTTAAATACTTTTCTACCTGAGGTTGGCGGTCAGCTGAAACCTGCTGAATCAAGTTTAACTGCTGAAACTTTTCTGGAGAAATCACTAAAAAAGTAATCCCAAAAACCGTGTCCAGACGCGTGGTAAAACAAGTTAGGGTGTGCTGGTTTTGCGTGGTTGTGTTGGCTTGGGCGTGCTGGTTTTGCGTGGTTGTTTTAGCTAGTGCGTGCTGGTTTTGCGTGGTTGTTTTAGCTAGTGCGTGCTGGTTTTGCGTGGTCGTGTTAGCTAGTGCGTGTTGGTCTTGCGTGGTTGTGTTGGCTTGAGTGTGTTGGTTTTGCGTGGTCGTGTTAGCAAGTGCGCCCAGATCTTGCTTAAGTTGCAGATCAATCTCGGCCCCCTCGCTTCTACCAATCCAGTTTAACTGCTGTTGCTTGGTGGCCTCTGGCCAGTCCACCTGAGACAAACCCTTGATTAACTCATCTTTATATTGAGTAATCTTAAAATACCACTGCTCAAGCTCTTTTTGTACAACTTGTGCTTCACACCGTTCGCACAAACCCTCGACCACTTGCTCATTAGCCAGCACGGTTTGACAAGACGGACACCAGTTAACCATGCCCTGTTTCTTGTAAGCCAAG
>Ga0265293_10012534_pt1 | contig 11227 bp, 11 predicted proteins | sample Munlanlewell138R_FD_192505 | JGI IMG/M metagenome (GOLD analysis project Ga0265293, IMG submission 192505) | Leachate microbial communities from a municipal landfill in Southern Ontario, Canada - Leachate well 138R | ecosystem: Engineered > Solid waste > Landfill > Unclassified | place: Canada... | reverse complement strand
AAACGTTTTGAAGGCACTCTAGAAGGTTTTGAAAATGACAAAGTCTTACTAAAATGGGAAGGGGAGACCATAGAGATTCCCCTAGAGCTAGTATCCAAGGCCAATTTGGCTATGGAGCTCTAATACGGGAGGCCAAGACTGATGAATTTGGAATTTATTGGTGCGTTAACAGAGCTAGAGAAGGAAAGAGGTATTTCCAAAGAGCTTCTACTAGAAGCCATCGAGACCGCAATCATCTCCGCTTACAAGAAGAACTACGGAGCGAACTCCTCTGCAAGTGCTCGAGTCGAGTTGAATGATAAGACAGGCGAGATTCACGTTTACTCTAGGCGCCTGGTGGTTCCCGAGGTGCAAGATGATACTCTGGAGATATCTCTCGAGGATGCCAAAGCTTTGGACGCGAACTATGAGCTCGATGATATTATCGAACAAGAAGTTACTCCCGCCGATTTTGGCCGCATTGCAGCCCAGACCGCCAAACAGGTGGTCATTCAGAAGATCAGAGAAGCGGAGCGTTCTATCGTCTACGATGTGTATTCAAATCGTGAAGGCGATGTTGTGACCGGTACCGTACAGAGAGCGGATCAAAGGCAGGTCATTGTCGATCTAGGTGACGTAGAGGCTGTATTACCCTTAAGTGAGCAAATTCCTGGCGAGCGATATGAACATCACATGAGACTTCGTTTCTATATCAATGAAGTACGCCAGAGTAGCAAGGGACCCCAAGTGTTTTTGTCCCGGACCCATCCGGGATTGTTGCGGGCCTTATTTGAGTTTGAGGTACCAGAGATTCAAAGCGGAGAAGTTGAGATCAAGTCTGTAGCCAGGGAAGCAGGCAATCGTTCCAAGATTGCCGTGTACAGTCGCGATCCAAATATTGATCCTGTGGGTGCTTGTGTTGGAGCTCGTGGTTCACGAGTACAAGCGGTTGTGGCGGAGCTTGGCAACGAACGAATTGACATTGTAGAGTGGCGTAGCGACTTAGAAGAGTATATCAAAAACGCTCTGAGCCCTGCCAAGGTTCTGTACGCAATCATCAACGAATCCGGCAAAGTAGCCCATACAGTGGTGCCAAACGATCAATTATCACTGGCCATCGGTAAGGAAGGACAAAATGCCCGTCTTGCCGCACGCTTAACTGGTTGGCGGATCGACATTAAGAGCGAGGAACAAGCAGCTGATTTGCCAGAGTTCCTCCCACCAGTTGTCGAAGTTGAAGAGACGCCAGAAGAACAGTTCGAAGACGTGCCTGAAATGGACGAGGAAGTCGTTGAGGAGGCCCCAGAGACTCCAGCTGAAGACGTAGAGGTTGAAGCGCCAAGAGTGAAAGAGCCAGAAGCAGAGCCTGCAGTTGTGGAGATCAGTGAGGAAGACTTGGCATCTCTCACCAACATCACCAAGCGGAAGAGTTGGCAAGAGCGCTTTGGCAGTGTAGAAATCGAAACGGATGGCAGCACCTCGAAGGAAAAGCAGGAGACGGAGAAATCCAAGAAGAAGAAGGAAAAGGTGATTACGGATTTATCCCAGTTGGATTCCATTGATTTCAACTTTGGCGATAAGAAGTAGGTGATAGTCAATGCGCAAAAAGCATGTTCCCATGCGTACTTGCGTGGGATGTCGTTCATCTAAACCCAAGCGAGACTTAGTTCGCGTAGTGCGCGACCCCGAGGGTAACGTAGGACTAGATCTGACCGGAAAACGGTCTGGACGAGGTGTTTATCTCTGCCCCAGCGAAGAGTGTCTACAGAAGGCTGTAAAAGGTCGCCAACTCGAACGGGCGCTGGAGACGACAATCCACGGGGAGCTCTTTGCTGAATTAAAGAGGGTTTTTGATGAATAAGGTTTATAGTTATCTTGGTTTAGCGCGGCGAGCCGGGAAGGTTGTCTCGGGAGAACAAGCGGTGGTTGGAGGCGTTAAGAGGGGTCAGGTAAGATTGCTCTTGATCTCAGAAGATGCATCTTCGAACACCTACCGCAAGTTTAGTGCACTGGCTCAAAATCACAATGTTCGTTGTTTAGTCTATGGTGAAAAGGATCTCTACGGCCAAGCTTTAGGTCAATCCCCCAGATCAGTCTTGGGAGTCTTGGACCGCAATTTTGCCGATGTGATTCGGGCTCACATCCAGGAGCCAGTGAAGGAGAAGAATTAGGAGTGATGCTATGAAGAAAATAAGGATCTATGAGTTGGCAAAAGAGCTTCAGTTAGAGAGCAAGGTCGTTGTCGATTTCCTCCAAGATCTAGGGGCAGACGTGTCCAATCATATGAGCACGATAGAACCAGAGATCGCGGATATGCTGCGGGACCACTATGCACCCGATGAAGTGGAAGTGATCAAAGAGTTAGTTCCTGATGCAGAGGAAACGTCGCGTGTGACCAAGGTCAAGAAGCGTCCCCAAGAAGAACGACCAGAGAAGAATGATCCCAACAGGCAACGTGATAAGAAGAAGGGCGGTCAAAGAAAGCAAGAGGCAAAGCACCAAGCTAAACCGGCGCCTGAGAAAAAGGCGAAGGAGATCACCCTCGGAGAACAGGTGTCTGTAAATGAACTCGCCCAAAAGATAGGTGTAGCGGGCACCGAAGTGATCAAACAACTCATGAAGATCGGTGTCATGGCCTCTTTAAGTCAGAGTGTTGATATAGATATCGCCACTATTGTAGCCAGTGAGTTTGGGATTACAGTGACACCAGAACAAGACTTAGCAGAAGAGATCTTTGCCGATGTCTGTGAAGACCCAGAATCTCAAGAAACACGTCCTCCCGTTGTAACCATCATGGGCCACGTTGACCATGGTAAGACGACGCTACTTGATTCGATCCGCAAAACGAAAGTCACGGCTACCGAGGCAGGGGGAATCACCCAGCATATCGGGGCCTATCAAATCAACTACAATGGTAAACCCATTACATTCTTAGATACACCAGGTCATGAAGCCTTCACAGCGATCCGTGCCCGCGGCGCCAAAGCCACTGACGTAGCGGTTCTTGTTGTCGCTGCTAACGATGGCGTGATGCCCCAGACAGTAGAAGCCCTCAACCATGCCAAAGCGGCCAATGTGCCGATTATTGTAGCAATAAATAAGACTGACCTACATGCAGCCAATCCTGAGCGTGTCAAGCAAGAGTTGACAGAACACGGGCTTGTAGTTGAGGAGTGGGGCGGAGATACTATAGCTGTCAATGTCTCTGCACTGCATGATGAGGGTATTGACGAGCTCCTTGAGATGATCCTGCTCGTGGCTGAGGTCGAAGACCTGAGAGCGAATCCAAATTGCCCGGCTCGAGGAACAGTCATTGATGCCAAACTCGACAAAGGCCGGGGACCAGTAGCGACTGTCCTCATCTCTACGGGTACCCTTAGAGTTGGTGATTCGTTTGCGGTGGGAAATGTCTGTGGCAAGGTACGCGCCCTGATCAACGACCGAGGCGAGAACATCAAAGAGGCAGGGCCTTCTACACCCGTCGAGGTTTTGGGTATTAGTGATGTTCCCGAGGCTGGAGACATGTTTGTTGTGACGAAGGACGAGCAGACAGCTCGGCAGGTTGCATCCATCCAACAGGAGAAACAGCGCGATCGCGATCTGAGTCGCTTTAGCCGTGTAACCCTCGATGATCTCTTCCAGCGTATTCAAGAAGGTGAAGTGAAAGAGCTTAACCTGGTCATTAAAGCTGACGTGCAAGGATCAGCCGAGGCTGTGCGCTCATCGCTTGAAAAGTTGTCCACGGACGAAGTTCGTGTCAAGGTGATCCATCAGGGTGTCGGCGCTATCTCCGAATCCGATGTGCTTCTAGCCACTGCTTCTGATGCAGTTATCATTGGCTTTAACGTTCGGCCAGAGCCTAACGCTCGCAAGGCTGCAGAACGAGACGGAGTAGATATCAGGGTATACCGAATCATCTACAATCTCCTCGATGAAGTAAAGGCGGCCATGGCAGGCTTGCTCGATCCAGAGTTTAAAGAGCAGGTACTAGGTAGGGCACAAGTCCGTCAAACCTTCAAGATTCCTGGTGGAGTCATTGCAGGAAGCTATGTTCTTGATGGAAAGATCACCCGTTCAGCAGAAGTTCGCGTTCTGCGGGACAATGTGATCATTCATGAAGGGAAGATCTCATCCCTGAAACGCTTTAAGGATGATGTTCGAGAAGTAACCCATGGCTACGAATGTGGAATTGGTATTGAACGATTCAACGATATCAAAGATGGTGACGTGATTGAAGCCTTCGTCATGGTTAAGGTGGAACGAAGCCTGTAGGAAGGTGATTGAACATGGCCGATAGACTCGGACGACTCGCCGAAGAAATCAAACGCGAGTTGAGTAGCATTATTGCCACAGAAGTGAAGGACCCACGCCTAGGTATGATCAGTATCACAGAAGTGAATGTCTCCCGGGACTTATCCTGGGCGAAGGTATACTATAGCCAGCTTGGGAGTGAAGAAGAGAGGGAACAGACCCTTGAGGGTCTGAACCGGGCTAAGGGTTTTGTCCGCACTGAGCTAGCCAAGCGCCTCAGGGTCAGGCATACTCCAGAGATCATTTTCCAGTTCGACCCCTCCTTAGAGAGGGGAGCCAAAATGGATGCCCTCCTCCGTACGCTAAACACCACAAAGGAAGATGAGGGCCGCCATGAAGGCAATGAATAGTCTCCAGGAGGTCGCTGATTACCTCGTTGATCAGGATGACTTTATCGTCGTTGGGCATGAGAATCCAGATCCTGATTGTCTAGGATCTATGTTAGGTTTGTATTTCGGGTTAACGCAGTTGGGAAAGGGGTGCCGGGTTGTTAGTGGTGACCCTGTACCACAAGACTTGAGCTGGCCTGGTCTGGATGTCATTGAGCACATCCCGACAGGCTTCAGCGCGGGTACCAGTTGCGTTATCGTGGTTGATTGTGAGCCTGAACGTACAGGAAGCATCAGTGAAGGTGTGAAGAGTGCACAGAAGCTCGTGAACATTGACCATCACCAGCGAGGCCGGGGGAGCGGAGACATTGTTTACGTGAATCCCGCCGAGGCAGCCACAGTGATTATCATTTATCGTCTCCTGCGCTTGCTCGAGGTCGCCTTTGATGACTCTATTGCCACAGCCCTGTACGGAGGTATTCTTGGGGATACGGGTGGTTTTCGTCACGCTAACACCAACAGTGAGGTACTATTCATCGCAGGCGAACTTCTCAAATTCGACATTAATCCGTCTGCCCTAGCTCGGGAGATCTTTTCCAGCCAACCGCTGGAGTTCTTGAAACTGCTTGGAGCAGCACTTTCGGACCTTCAGACAGCTCAAGGCGGCCAATTGGTTTGGATGGAGGTCAGTTATGAACAGTTTCAAGCCTTCGGAGCAGATCCCAAGATGAGTGATCACTTGGTGAGCTTTGCGCGCATGCTAGATACTGCCGAGATCGCTATGGTGTTTCGAGAGACGAGCCCTGGGGAGATTCGAATTGGTTTGAGGGCTAATCATCTTGATGTCGGTAGCCTAGCTCGGCATATTGGCGGTGGCGGTCATAAACTGGCATCAGGAGCTACGATCAAGGGTGAGCTACATGAAGTCTCCGCCCGGGTCGTCCAAATAGCAGAACATTTTCTCTTAACAGGTGAACTGAATGAATGGCATCGTTAATGTACTCAAACCTCCAGGAATGAGCTCGCACCAAGTAGTGAGCTTCCTCCGTAAGCATTTAAAGCTCAAAAAGATTGGACATGCAGGTACTCTCGATCCAGGTGCAAGCGGAGTCTTGCCTTTGATGGTTGGTAATGCCACTCGTCTCTCCAATTACCTCATGAACGATCACAAGACGTATGTAACAGAGGTGACCCTCGGCATTTCCACATCGAGTCAAGATTCTAGCGGTGAGACCCTCGATTTGAACACTGACTTTTCGCTATCTCCCATCGAGCTTGCTGATGCCCTTGCGGAACTAACGGGAACAATTTGGCAGACGCCACCCATGGCCTCTGCAATCCGGGTGGATGGCACTAGGCTCTATGAACTAGAGCGTAAGGGAATTACCATCCCTAGGAAGCCAAGGCAAGTTCAAGTTCACTCCATCAACATTATGGCTATTTGGAGTGAGGAAGAAGACAAGATAGGATTTGGTGCGAGAATCTTGCTGAGAATTTCTTGTTCGAGAGGGACCTACGTTCGCACCTTGTGCCATGACTTGGGCGAGAAACTCGGTGTTGGCGCTCATATGTCCTTCCTATCACGGGTTGCTAGCGGACCCTATCATAGTAGCAACGCCTATACGCTGGAGGAAATCGAGTCCTTTGTTCGCCAGGGTGATTATAGTTTCTTACTGCCCATGGCCACTGCCCTTTCTGGCTGGATTAACGTGAAAGTTCACCCACTCGTTCAGGAGAGGATCAAGCATGGGAACTTCATTCTTCCCGAACACCTCCTCGATGTTCCTGAAACCTTGACTGTAGGCGATGAAGTGGTACTCTTAAGTCTTGAGGGTGATGTTCTGGCTCTGGCCGAAATCAAGATGACGGACCAGTTGATTTGCCAGCCCTTTAGGGTCTTCATGTAGAATGGTGGGCTGATATGAAATTGCACTGGATGAATCGGCAGAATTCTCCTGCCCGAAGCATAGCCTTGGGTACCTTTGATGGTGTACACCGCGGGCATCAACAACTCCTTAAAGAGACTATCGCACGCAGGCCTGAGGGTGGCACGAGTTCTGTCTTGACATTTGATATCCCTCCTGAACAGTATTTCCGTGGGGAACTCCGATTGCTCAGTACGTTCCCAAGGAGAGTTGAGCTTTTTCGTTCCCTGGGGATTGATGAGGTCGCCTGGCTGAACTTCGGACCCGATGTTTCGTCCATGGAAGCCAGCGATTTTGTGCAACAAATTCTCGTGGGTGAGATGAAGGCCGCTGCAGTCGTCTGTGGATATGATTACCGCTTTGGTAAGGGACGCGCTGGGGATGCTAATTATCTACGGGAACAAGGAGAGCGGTTTGGCTTTTCTGTTACAGTCGTTCCCCAAGTCCAGGCCGTAGGTGGCCACACCATAAGTAGCACAACGATTCGGGGCCTCCTGCAGGAAGGTGACCTGACTCGGGTCAAGGATTATCTTGGATATTACCCGACCTATCAGGTGACAGCGAAGGAGGTTGGAGACGGCGCTTCGTTTCAGTTGGATTATGACCCAGCCCTTGTCCTTCCTAGTGAAGGCATATACTTTGTCTGGTGTCTAGTGTCTCCTAATGAAGGAAGGGCAGCACTAGCTTGGCCAACATCGGCAAAGACGATGATGGCTGTGCTGTTAGAGGAAGAACAAGAGCTTGCAGATGATCACAACGTCTGGCAAGTGCAACTCTTGGCCCAGTTGCGGGCGGGTAAGTGTACTGACGCTACCGAGTCTGACAGGCTTAAGGCCAAGGAAATGTTGACCGGTATTTGTTTACAAGATGCCAGAGTTGTGCTAAAATAGCAGTATCCTTCAGCACGAATGCTGAAGCAAGGAAACCCTTTTCTAGGAAAAACGTATCTCCGGCGTCTTTCTTGGGAAGCGGTATTTCAAAAAAAACGTGGAGGTGGCTTGCTTGATTACGCAAGAAGCAAAAGCCCAAATTATTGAAAAGTACAGTCGTCATGAAGGTGACACAGGTTCGCCTGAGGTTCAAGTTGCAATTCTCACAAAGAGAATTCAAGAACTCACAGAGCACCTCAGAGCACACAAGAACGACCATCATTCCAGAAGAGGTCTCTATAAGATGATCGGGCAAAGACGTGGTCTCTTAAACTATCTCATGAAGAAGGATATTGAACGTTACCGTAGTCTTATTGAGGATCTAGGTTTGCGTCGATAATGAAATGAGCGGGTAACACCCGCTCTTTTTTGAGCTAAGGTCTATGCTTTGACCTTGGCAAAACAGGCTATACTACAGATAGCTAATACAGTTAGATGGAGGTTGAATTATGCTAACCGAGTTTCGTGGCGAACTGGGGGGACGACCCCTGGTCCTAGAGTTTGGTGAGTTGGCGAAACAAGCCAACGGTTCTGTCCTAGTCCGTTATGGTGAGACCGTTGTTTTGGCCACTGCCACTATGAGCAAGACGCCTAGAGAAGGCATAGACTTTTTCCCCTTATTAGTCGATTACGAAGAGCGCATGTATGCTGCGGGCAAGATCCCCGGCGGGTGGGGCAGGCGTGAAGGAAGACCAAGTGAAGATGCGATCCTTTCTGCACGTATGATCGATCGCCCATTGCGCCCTCTGTTTCCCGATGGATTCCGCAATGATGTGCAGATCGTGGCGTCCATCCTGTCGGTGGACAAGAGCAACTCGCCCACCATCGCAGCCTTAATTGGTGCCAGTGCCGCACTACATGTCTCTGACATCCCCTTTGCCGGACCCGTTGCTGGTGTCCAGGTTGGCCTTGTAGATGGTGAGTTTGTCATTAACCCATCTCTGCAAGAGCAGGCCCACTCCGAACTCGATATTACCGTCGCCGGAACCAAAGATGCTGTGATGATGGTGGAAGCTGCAGCCAATGAGGTATCCGAAGAGGTTGCCCTTGACGCTATTAGTTTTGGACATAAAGTCATTCAAGAACTCTGTGAACTACAAGAGCAGATTCGTAGTCAAATCGGAAAAGAGAAAGCGGAAGTCATTGTTTCGCAACCTGATCCTGCCTGCGATGCATGGGTTCGGGATCGCTTTACTGATGAGGTAGCGAAGGCCGTATTGACCACAGATAAACTCGAGAGACAGCAGCTCATTGATGAGTTACAGGCCAAGGTCCATGATGCGTATCTTGAAGCCAATGGCGATGAGCTTCATGAGGAACATAGCAAGACTATCGATCGTGTCTTTGACAGTGTAGTCAAAGAACAAGTGCGCAGATCCATCACCAAAGATAAGGTGAGACCTGATGGTAGAAAACCCGATGAAATTCGACCCATTACCTGTAAGGTAGGCTTGTTGCCACGTGTACACGGTACAGGTCTCTTTACCAGGGGACAGACCCAGGTCTTAACAGCATTAACCCTGGGTCTGAAATCCGATGAGCAAATGTTGGATAATCTCTCGGACGATGAGAGCAAGCGCTATATTCATCACTACAATTTCCCAGCTTTCAGCGTTGGTGAGACGCGTCCTCTACGAGGCCCAGGTCGCAGAGAAATCGGACACGGAGCATTGGCAGAACGCGCCCTCTTACCGGTAATCCCTAGCGAAGAAGAATTCCCCTACACGTTGCGCCTAGTTTCTGAGGTACTAGAATCCAATGGTTCATCCTCCATGGCTAGTGTCTGTGGAAGTACTCTCAGCCTGATGGACGCTGGTGTGCCGATCAAACGGCCTGTTGCCGGTATTGCCATGGGTTTGATGATGCTTGACGATGATTTTACCATTCTCACAGACATTCAGGGTATGGAAGATGCCCTAGGCGATATGGACTTTAAAGTAGCGGGTACGAGCGAAGGCATCACTGCACTCCAGATGGATATCAAAATCGGTGGCGTCAGCAGAGAAATCATGGCTCAAGCCCTAGAACAGGCAAGACAGGGACGACTCTTTATCCTTGGGAAAATGGCTGAGGCGATTTCTGAACCCAGAAACGATTTATCTCGCTATGCCCCTAGAATCATCACGATGGAAATTCCCGTAGACAAGATTCGCGATGTGATTGGACCTGGTGGAAAGATTATCCGCGAAATCATAGCCAAGACTGGCGTCTCCATTGACATCGAAGATGATGGCAGGGTCTACATCGCGTCGGTTGAAGGCGAAGGTGGGCTCCAGGCTCAGAAGTTAGTTGAGAGCTACGTAAAGGACGTTGAGGTTGGAGAGACCTACCTCGGAACAGTGAAAAGGATCATGAACTTCGGCGCATTTGTCGAAATCCTTCCCGGAAAGGAAGGTTTGGTTCATATTTCACAATTGGAGCACCGCCGCGTGAACAAAGTCGAAGATGTGGTGAACATCGGAGATGAAGTACTGGTCAAAGTTGTAGAGATTGACCGGCAAGGAAGAATAAATCTATCACGAAAAGAAGCCTTGCCAAAAGAGAAGGAATTCGAAGCCTAGTAGAGAAATAACTTAATATAAGGGTAAAGAAGCAGGTATAATTCACAACCTGCTTTTTCATTTTTTAACATTGAGAGGAGCATGTGCATGGCCATCCTCGCTATCGACCCCCGTATGGGGACCCTCCAGGTCGCCGTATCTGACGGCAATCGATATGAAACCTCCACATTTCCCCTTCCTTCCATTGAAGACACCGTCCTCGAAGAGCAGCTTCTATCCTGGCTAGAAGCACTTGAGATCAAAAGAGGAACCATTCAGCGGATCATAGCCCCCAATCGCCATCTAGAACTTTCGGACAAGCTCAGCCGCGTGCTCAATGCCCCCGTCCGGATTATGGATCAAGCTCATCTTTCGGGTTCCTATGCTTGTGTGACTGGGACTCCTTGGTTGGAGCGCCGCTGCCTCGCGGAGACCTTCATTTTTACATATCTGGTTAAGCAGGAGTCAAGGATGAGGTCGATTGCTCTAGATGAAGGACGATTTATTGTGGCACACCTTGATGAGAGGCATCAGCTTGGTGCCCTATGCGGTCAAGAAGCGCTCGATGTTCTTACGAGTCTAGATGAAGGACCCTTTGCCCTGAGAGAAAGCGGTGGGCTTCCCTTTGATAGGGTCTTGGATTTGTGTATGGAAGGAAACAGCAGGGACGAGGTTCTGCATATCCTCCAAGAAAAGGGAGGGTTAGCCGGTTATCTCGGTCTGAAGAACCTTGAGGAACTCTGGATCTGCAAGGCCGAGGGAGCGGATCTGATTCGCGAGGCACTCATTTATCAGATAGCCAAGGAAATTGGGGCTCTAGCTACAGTCCTTGAGGGTGACGTAGATTGTATTATCCTAAGCGGTGACTTGACGAAGTACAAACCCTTCGTTAGTGCTCTGAGGGAGCGGATCGACTTTATTGCTCATGTTTCTGTTCATCCTGGAAACCAGACCCTGTCAGCCTTGCTAGCAGACGCTCAAGGTCATGTACCAAACGCAAGAATCAAGATAGAAGAGTGAGGTGTGTGTATGGGATTTTCTAAGCTAAAGAATGACCTAATGAATAGTCCGAAACGAAGTGTGACTGTTGCTTGGGGGTTAGATGAGGGAGTCTTGTTCGCCTGTCGCCAAGCACTCGATCAAGGATTCTTGCACGAGGTTATAGTTACGGGACCTACGGACCGTATCGAAGCCATCGCAGCAGAACAAAAACT
>Ga0265293_10012533_pt1 | contig 11228 bp, 9 predicted proteins | sample Munlanlewell138R_FD_192505 | JGI IMG/M metagenome (GOLD analysis project Ga0265293, IMG submission 192505) | Leachate microbial communities from a municipal landfill in Southern Ontario, Canada - Leachate well 138R | ecosystem: Engineered > Solid waste > Landfill > Unclassified | place: Canada... | reverse complement strand
TCGCTTTCCCATCATGGGCAGCACGTGCGCCGCTGCCATGAGGGCAATCTCGCGATCTTTCAGCAGGCCGCGGGGCGCCGCCTGCATCAGGAACGCCTGGATATCGCCACCCCACAGGCTCGAGTACACGACGTCGGTCTTCTGCTTGCCCAGCACCGAGATCTCGGCGCCATACTGGCCCGCGCCGAACTTGGGCCAGAGCATGTCGGTCACTTTAGTTTCGGGCGCCAGCTTCTCGAGCGCGCCCTTGAAGTCGCGCCAGTTGTCATGGCCGTATGCGTAGTCCTGGTTTATGGCGGCCACGGTGTTGACCGGCACCTTCGCATCGATCAGATAACTGGCGAGCGATACGTTGTCCATCGTCGAATGAGACCCCGCCCGGAACACGTATTGGTAGCTGCCCTCTTCGAACACCCGTTGTGTTCCGCAATCGGACAAAATCGTGAACTTCTTGAGCTGTTCGGCCAGCGGCGCAACGGCCAGGCAGTTTCCAGACGTGATGGGGCCGAGAATGGCATCGACCTGGTCCCGCTGCACGAAACCACGCACGCCCTCGAGCACCCGGGCCGCGCCTGCCGCTTCGTCGATCACGACCATCTCGAGCTGCATGCCGGCAATGCCCTGGCCGGTGTACGGCGCGGGCACTTCACCCTTGTTGATCTTGTCGACCATCAGCTTCACGGAATTGATATTGGGTTGCCCGAAGGATTCGGCGGCAGGCCCTGATAAAAGGCTGATGACGCCGATCTTGAAAGTTTCGGCGTGAGCGGCCGATACGCCCAATGTGGCCACGGCCGTCGCAACACACAGCCGTCGAACGAATGTTTTCCTGGTTACGCTGCTCATTTTGTCTCCTTGATTTTTATCCCACTTCTGGTTTTATCCACCGAGCCACGCAATGGCGGCGGCACTACTTTTTTGGAAGCCCCATCGACGATGCAATATTGTTTCGTTGAATGGCCGATGACCCACCCGCTATGGGCAGAATCAGAATGTCGCGAACATAACGTTCCATGTTGTATTCACGTACGCAACCGTAGGCGCCGAAAACCATCTGACAATCCAATATGATCTTCTTCGCCCGTTCGCAGACGAAGAGCTTGGCCATGGCGCTCTCGGTGCGACACAAGCGGCCTTTCTGCGCGACCTGCGCCGCATGGGTCAGCAGAAGGCGGGAAGCCATCAGATCGGTCTGCGCATCGGCCAGCGTGTGGCGGATGGACTGGTGGCTGCAGATCGGCACGCCGAACTGCTTGCGGGTCTGGCTGTATTCCCATGCCTCGTCGACAGCGGCCGAAGCCAGCCCCAGCGCGGTTGCGGCGACTTCGAGACGCTCCACATCGAGCCCCGGCCCTGCCATCATCGACCAGCCATTGTTCCAGCCGGCTTCGCCGCCGACGATGAGTTCCGGTGCAAGACGAACGTTGTCAAAGACCACGTCGGTGGTATAGGCGCCGCCCCTCATGCCCAGGCTTTCAATCTTTTCGATATGGACACCGGTCGCGGTTCGGGGAATCAGAATGATGGAAAGATTCTTGTATCTGTCCCCCGGCGCACCGGAACGTACGATCGTGTACAGATAGTCGGCGATGTTGGCCCCGGTAATGAACCGCTTGCTTCCATTGATGACGATCTCCTGCCCCTCGCGCTTCGCCGTCGTGAGGACGCCGGCCACGTCGGCCCCGATATCGGGTTCGGTAACGGCGAAGGCAAGTTTCAGTTCGCCGGTGGCAAACCGGGGGAGAAGCTCCTCTTTCTGCTGGGGACTGCCGCATTCCTCGATGTTCATGCCACCGTAGAAAGTGCTCATGATATAGGGCACCGCCAGCGCAAGGCTGCAGCGGGACAATTCCTCGACTACGGCCAGCGCGGCGGGAATGTTCCTGCCTGCGCCGCCATACTCCTCGGGTATCGTCAGCCCGCACAGCCCCAGCGCGTTGAGCTCTTCAAGGATATGGCCGGGATAGATGCTCTCGGCATCCCATTTCCCGGCGTCTCCCGGCTTGACGTTGTCGGCCAGCACCTTGCGTACTGTGGCGCGGATAAGTTCGATCTCGGTGTCGTCTAGGGTTTCCATGATGTCTTTGTCGCCTTCCCGGTCAGTCATCCAGGGCTCGAGGGAGATCCTGCTTCTTCACCTTCCCGCTGCTGGTGGCCGGCAGTTCCGGCACGAACCGGTAGTGCTTCGGCCGCTTGTATGACGCCAGAAGATCTTTCAAGTGATCGTTCAGCGCTTCGGCCGCCAATTCGCGGCCGGGCTTGAGTACGACGAACGCCTTGCCGACTTCGCCCCATTTGGGGTCTTCCACACCAATGACCGCGACCTGCAGCACGGCTGGATGTTTCGATATGGCGTTCTCGACTTCGGTCGGATAGACGTTCTCTCCGCCGGATATGTACAGGTCTTTATATCGGTCGACGATATACAGACAGCCTTCGGCGTCCAACCTGGCGACATCACCGGTGCGGAACCAGCCGTCCACAAATGTTTCCTCGGTGCGTTTCGGGTCATTCCAATATCCGGACATCACCACCGGACCCTTGACCTGCAGTTCGCCTACTTCGCCTGGGGCGACCGGACGATTGTGTTCATCGGCGATCCTGACCTCCATGTTCATGACCGGATGCCCCGACGAGCGCAGCTTGCCGGCTACCTGATCCGCATTGGAGATGGCAATGGCCGGCCCGATCTCTGTCATGCCATACGAAGGCTGAAGGGGAACGCCTTTCGACAGCCACCGGGCCACCAGGCTTTCAGTCGCGGGAGCCCCACCCAGACCGGCCACTTCAAGCTTCGCAAACCGGGCAGTCTGGAACCGCTCGCTTTCCGCGATCATGAGATATATGGCCGGCACACCGAAGAAATGAGTGATATTCAATCGAGTATCGATCAGAAGGTCCAGAGCGGCTTCCGGCTTGAAATCAGCCATTACCACAACCGTTCCCCCACAATACAGAACGGGGTTGGCATAGCAGCTCAGGCCCCCCGTATGGAAAATCGGCATGGCGCACAGGAAGACCGAGTTGAACGAAACACCGCTTACCGGAATGAAATTCAGAACATTGAAATACATCATCCGGTAGGAGATCATCACGCCCTTCGGTTTTCCCGTGGTTCCCGAGGTGTAAAGAATGGTCCAGATGGATTCCCAATCGAGTTCTTCAGGAACAATCTCGACATGCTCCTCACTCCCGATTCCCTCGCTCCACGACGACGCCGCTTTGTCATCAAACGCCAGCGAGCTGCAGTTTTCCCGGCTTCCCAGGGCTCGTGCAGCGTCACGGAACTCCTTCTGGTAGATCAGGACAGCCGGCTGCGCATCATCCGCGATCTTTTCCAGTTCGTTGATCGACAGGCGCCAGTTCACCGGCACAAATATCGCCCCTAGCCGTGCACACGCAAACTGAACCTCGAACGCCTCGACCGTGACGCGCGAAAGCAGCATTACGCGGTCGCCCTTCTTGACGCCCGCGCTGGTGCGCAGCCAGTGCGCCAGCCTGTCTATACGTTGGTGCACCTCAAGATAGGTGAACGACTGCCCGCTGTCCGCCGAATGAAACGCCTTGGCATTGGGTCGGTATCGCGAATGAAACCCGATCCAGTCTGGTACGCCGATACCGGTTGCAAGCGCGTGAGAAGGAGCAAGGGGTTGTTGCATGACTATTTCCCTACGAATACGGGAGCACGCCGCTCGACGAACGCGTTCACCGCCTCTTGGTGATCTTGCGATTCATTGGTAAGGGTTTCATAGGCCAGCGCCGCATCACTGATGGCCGAGTTGATTCGCCGCAGCTCCAGATTCATGACGGTCTTTGTCCAGCGAATGGCCAGCGTGGCACCTGCGGCCAGTTCGTTTGCCATTTCATCGACCACCGCATCCAGCTCATCGGGTTCGACAACGTGATTGACCAGGCCCAGATCATGCGCCTCGGTCGCACTGAGCATACGGCCGGTGAGCAGCATCTCCTTGGCTTTGTTCAACCCCACCAGATACGGCCATATGATGGCGCCGCCGTCTCCGGCAACCAGGCCCATCTTCACGTGCGGGTCGCCAATCAGCACATTCTTGTCCGCGTAAACCAGGTCGCACAGCAACGCGATTGATGCGCCCAGACCGGCCGCGGGCCCGTTCACCTTCGCAATGATCGGTTTCTCGAGTTCGAGAAGGCCGTTCATGATTCTCTTGGCGTCCACCACCATGGAGCGCCATTTGTCCTTCTCGTCGATCAGTTCCTGAAACCAGCTCATTTCCCCACCGGCGCAGAACCACTTACCTGTACCGGACAAGACGATCACATCGGCCATTGGGTCTTGATTGACCTCGTAGAACACGCGGGCCAATTCAGTGTGCAAGGGGTCGTCCACGGCGTTCTTGCTGGTGGGGCTGTCGATGTTTACGTAAAGCACCCGATCGTTGCGATGGAATTTCAGCCGTGAATAGCCGCTGTAGTAGTCGGCGCCAGCAGGCGTCAACTTGGTACCCTCATTCTTCATCATTTATCTCATGTTGAAGCAGCCCAGCGGCCGCAAGCTTCGATGAGCGACTGGCTGAACCGTTGGCCGATCCGCCAGTCGCTCAAAACACGAGAAAATAATATGATTTATGAATCACCGTTCATATAAGTGGAAACCCCTAAAGCGGATTGAATCACCCTTCCAGGCTGCGCCCGGTATCCCATACCCATGGGCGTTCCTGCCGATCGCGCGCCTGCCACGACTTTATGGCGCCGGCATGCCGCATGGTCGAGGAAATGGCATCCAGGCCCTCCAGCATGGCTTCGCGCCGCAAAGGGTCTATCTCAAAAGGAACCACCCTGCCGCTGGGGGTAATCACACATCGCTGCCGCAGGTCAACGGCCATGTCCGCGCCGCCCGTCAGTTCACCCGCCAAAGCCTCTACATCAGCCCTCGATAAAACGACTGGCAGCAAACCGTTCATGAAGCAATTGTTATAAAAGATGTCGCCAAAGCTCTCGGCGATGACGCAGCGTATACCCGCCTGCATTAACGACCACACGGCGCCTTCACGCGATGAACCGCAAGCGAAGTTACGCCCGGCGACCAGAATGCGCGTATTCTGGAAAGCCGGTTTATTCAAGAAGAAATCCGGGTCCGCGCTTCCATCCTCGCGATACCGAAAGGACTCGAAAGCGAATTCACCGAGGTTCGCATGCGAGACACCGGTCAGCCTCTCGATGCGGATGATGATGTCGGTGTCGATATTGGGCAGCATCAGGGCCGCCGCCCGGCCCTCGAGCACGACGAAGGGTGTCATGCCACGAACCTCCTTACATCGACGATTGCGCCGGCGAGAGCCGCGGCTGCCGCCATGGCCGGACTGGCTAGATGCGTACGAGCCCCGGGCCCCTGCCGCCCGACGAAATTCCGGTTTGACGTGGAGACGGCGCGCGCGCCCGGGGGAACCCGTTCTCCGTTGGCCGCGACGCAAAGGCTGCAGCCCGGCTCGCGCCATTGAAAGCCGGCTTCAAGGAAAATCTCATGCAGGCCCTCGGCTTCAGCCTGGCGCTTCACACGTTCGGAGCCCGGCACCACCCACGCTGTAACGCCAGGCGCCACTTTCCCCTTCCTGGCAATCACAGCGGCGGCACGCAGATCGGATAAACGCGAGTTCGTGCATGAGCCGATGAACACCCAGTCGATCGGTGTGCCGGCAATGGGGCGCCCCGGGGTCAGCCCCATGTACGTCAAAGCCGCCTCGCACGCCCTGCGCTTTACAGCGTCTTCGAAAGACTGCGGCAGAGGCACCGGCCCATCAACCGCCACGACCTGTTCGGGGCTGGTTCCCCATGTCACCATGGGTGCAATGGAGGCTGCGTCGATCGACTCGTCCAAATCGAAATGTGCGGATTCGTCGGTGGCCAGCGCACGCCACACGGCGACCGCCTGATCCCAATATTGATCGCGAGGCGCAAACGGCCGCCCACGTACGTAGTCGAATGTTCTATCGTCGGGAGCCACCATGCCAATCTTCGCTCCCATTTCAATGGACAGATTGCACAGCGTCAACCGCTCCTCGATAGATAGCGCCTGCACAGCCGTTCCCGCATATTCGACAGCCCTGCCGTTACCCGCCCCGGCCCCCAGGCGCCCAATCATGTGCAGCGCCATATCCTTGGCCGTAATGCCGAATCCCAGGTCGCCATCGAAGCGCACGCGCATGGGTTCAGGACGCCGCAGCAGCAGCACTTGCGTGGCCAACACATGTGCCACCTCCGACGCTCCCACCCCGAAGGCCAAGGCGCCCAACGCACCATGAGTACACGTATGGCTGTCACCACAAACCAGTGTGGTTCCCGGCAAGGTAATGCCGAGCTCCGGCCCCATGACGTGAACGATCCCCTGACCGTCCTCGCCCAAATCAAAAAAACGGATTCCGGACTCCCTGGAGCGCCGCTGAAGTGTGCGCCAGCCAGGCTCGCCCGCCGGGAACGACGCGCCCGTACGGCCGGTCCGCGTGGACACCACATGGTCTGGCGTTGCGAAGGCAAGCTCTGGCGTGGCAGGCTGAAGGCGCCTTGCCTCGATCGCCGACAAACCTTCCGCCCCCGACATGTCGTGCAGCAAGTGGCGGTCGATATGCAACAGATCCCAGCCCCCGGCGAGCCGTTCAATCACATGGTCCTCCCAGACCTTTTCGAAGAAGGTTCTAGGCCTCATGGGAAGCTGTATCCTTGGAGCGATCATGAACATCAAGCGCCTGCCATTCATCCGTGCCGAAGCGCCTCAGAATCTCGCGCAAAGTGGCTTTACCCCTGGACGATGGCGGTGCTCCCGTAGCTCGCAGTTGCTCGAGCGACGCATCACACGCCTCGATCGTGGCAAACAGCAAAAGACTGGGAAGAATCGCGACCCGATACCCCATGGACTCGGCCAATGCCAGATCGAGGTCCGGTGTCCTGCCTCCTCGTACGACATTGAGCATGCACGGGCCTCGCACCTGCCGGGGCACGGCGCATAACTCGTCCAGGGTTTCCAGCGCCTCTACGAACACCATGTCGGCTCCTGCCTCCAGCGCGGCGTTGGCACGGTCGACCGCCTCGGTCAAACCCAGCACGCTGCGCGCATCGGTACGCGCAATCACCATGAAGTCCCGATCACGACGCGCGTCCAGCGCGGCGCGGATCTTCGCCAGAAACTCTGTTACCGGAACGAGCTCCTTGCCTTCCTGGTGTCCGCAGCGCTTTGGGGTGACCTGATCTTCTAGGTGGATACCCGCGACGCCACGCGTCTCGAACTCGCGCACGGTTCGCGTCACATTCAGCGGATTGCCGTAGCCCGTATCGGCATCCGCGATCACGGGAATCGAGACCGTACTCGCTATGGCGCCGGCGTTCTCGACCATTTCGGTCATCGTAATCAGCCCGAGATCGGGGTAGCCGCGCGCGAACGAGGTGCCCGCCCCCGTCATGTACACCGCCGGGAAGCCCGCCTGCTCGATCAAGCGCGCCGTCATCGCATCGAACGCCCCCGGAGCGACAACCATATTTGGTGTGGCAAGCAAAGCACGCAACTGCGCTGCCCGGGTCATGCCTGGACCTCCAGGACTTCCTGAGGAAAGTAGGCGAGCCCATCCATGATCCGGCGAGCGGTACGGCCAAAGCCCAGCCGCTCGAACACGGGCTGTGACGGGTTGCCGCAGGCACGAACCTGTACGGTCATGATCCCCATAGGATGCGCGATTCTGAGTACGCCGGATTGCGGCGCACCGGCGGCGAGCACCTGATGGACCACGGAGCCCTCTATACGGGAGGCGGCGGCAATGCACACCGAGCCCGTGCCGGCCATACTCTCATGACAGCGATTGAAGAATACAAAACGCGCCACGACGTCCATGGCATCCGCCGTCAGAAAACGATGATCCACTGTCGTACAGTCTTGTGGGCGACCCACGAACATGACTACCGGCAGATTGGCCGACTCATTGTCCACGTCACGCCAATCACTGCAAAACCCGATCAGCTCAGCCGCTTTACCGCGCAGCTCTCGCAACGTTTCTATTACGGCTGCGTCGGCATCGACATCCGACGGACGCTCCGTCGCAGTCAGGCCGATATCCTCGGCCCGCACAAAAACCACAGGATTGCCGACATCACACAACGTGACCTTGATTCGGCCATAGCCTCTGATCTCCAGCTCGTCGACCACTCGACCCGTCGGCAGCATCCGCCCTGTCTTGGCGCCGACAGTTCCAGCGTAGTCCATGAATACTTCCGCCCCCGTACCGGGAACCCCGGGTATAGAAAAATCGCCTTCGGTTTCCGCTTTGCTTCCTCGTACCGGCACGTACGCCACCAATATTTTTTTTGTGTTGGTGTTGAAGATGCGCACCGCAGTGACCGGCTCCGACAGCACGACCAGACCTTCATCCACCGCGAACGGCCCGACCCCCGCCGAAATATTCCCGCAATTCGCGTCGTACGCAACGAGATCGAAAGAAGGGTCGATCTGCGCGAATGTGTAGTCGACATCCGCGTCGGGATGTTCCGACCGCGTTATGATCGCGATCTTCGATGTAATGAGACGTGACCCCCCCAATCCGTCGATCTGGAGTGGGTCGGGAGAACCCATCAAGCGCCGCAGCACCGCATCACGCGAAGGGCCGGCCGCGGGCAGGTCTTCCTCGTGGAAATACAGCCCCTTGCTGGTGCCCGCGCGCATGATCGTGCAACGGATCGGCAATTGGCCAGGCAGATTGTCCGGCATAGGAACTCCTTTCATGAGATGCATTGATCCTTGCCGGCAGGCAATTGCGGATCGGTAGAGGGTTGTGACTTCAAGATGCCGACCAGATCGCGCATGGACGTTTCGTCGGGCAAGCCTTGAATACGCTGCGCGATGCGGCGCGCGTGGTTCATGCCGTAGACCGGTTCCGCAAGCGCAAGGAACTTGCGTTCCAGCATTCCCCAGCTCAAGGGCTGTTCCGGCTCGCCCAGGGCCTTATCGACCCTGAGGACCGAACGTCGGCCATGTAGCTCCAGTACAACTTCGGCGCCCGCCATCGGCAACGACGCATCCACTTCGACCGAAATGCGTTCCGACATCCCTGCCACGTCGGCCGAGCCTAAACGGCGGTAGCTGCTCCAGTCGTTCCAGCCATCCAGCCAGGCGATCGCCATTTGGAAGTAAATGCTGAACTGTGCCTCGATGGTGTTGGAGGGATGCACTTTATTGGCGTGGCGCTCGCCCACGATCCGCATGGCCGTGGCGGACAGACGAACGGTAAAGACCGCCGCCCGTCGATCCGATGTGGAACTCTCTTTTCGAAGCCGCAGGACCGCATCGATCGCCGCATGCGTCATGCGGCAGCCCGGATATGGCTTGAACGCCGTACCCAGGAGCAACCATCTCGCGCCGAGGTCCTTCGTCATCAGATCAGGACGGGGCGCATTGCTATAACCCGTCAATAAGCCGAAACCGCCCTCGACCGGCCGCTCGGCGCCAAGTACTCCCGCCTCGGCCAACGCGACACACAGGAACGCATCATGCGATGAGAAACCGGGATGCAGCCGCTTGTTCCATGCGCCATTGGCCAGACACTGCATCGACCCCGCCGCACGGCTGCCGGCAATACCCAAAGCGCTGCACATCCTCTCGTGGTCGAACCCACGCAGTCGCCCAATCGCAGCCACCGCGCCGAACAACCCGGCGACGGAGGTGACATGAAAACCTCGTTCATACGCGGTGGGGCCCAAAGCGGCACCTATCCGACATGCAACCTCGTAGCCGGCCCCCATTGCCTGTATGAATGTCTCGCCATCGCAATCGAGCCGCTCCGCCTCCGCCATGGCTGCCGGAATGACCGCCACTCCCGGATGCAGCACGCCTTCCTGGTTGGTATCATCAAAATCCAGCGTATGTCCGAAAGCGCCATTCAGTAATGCCGCATATTGAGGCGGGTATCCCCTGGAATCGGCAATGACGGTTGCCTCCCCGGCCTGGGGCGCAAGCGAAATGACAGCGGTACGAAAAGGGCGACTGCTTTCGGCGTCTTTTGCGGCGAATGCCGCCACCCCGACAAAATCCAGGAAGCATTCTCTCAGGCGCTCCTCACAGCAATGCGGCATGGCCGCTGGCACATTACCCACCGCAAAATCGGCAAGCATCGAAGTGGCCGCCGTTTGCACGGATGAATCAAGACTCATCGTATCCATAACGCACCTGTCGTTACTGCGGTTGGATGCCCGCCGCCTTGATGATCTTGTCCCAGCGCCGCATATCGCTCTTCATGATTTTTTCAGCCTGGTCCGGTGTGACGCCCAGGATGGGATCTATGCCCAGGCCGGCCAGGCGTGTCTGCATTTCCGGCTCTTCCATGATTTTCTCCATCTCTGAATGGAGGCGCTCGACCACAGGCTTCGGCAGCCCCGCCGGACCGAGCAGAACGTACCACACCTGAATATCGTAGTCCGGCAGCCCCGCGGCTTCGGCAATGGTCGGGACATCCGGCATGGCGGCGGTGCGGCGCGGCCCCGTCACGCCCAATACCTTCAAGGACTTTGCCTTATATAAAGGAGTTGTGGAGATCGACGTCAATACTCCCAGCGGGATATGACCGCCCATGACATCCGCAGCGGTCGGCGCGCCACCTCGGTAATTCACTTGCTCGATATCCAGATCCGCCATCGATTTGAGCATCTCGCCCGCCAGCACTGTCAGCGAGTCCGAGCTTCCAATGGAGAGTTGCCCGGGATGTGCCCTGGCGTAGCTCACCACATCCCGTAAATTGTCGAAAGGCTGCTCCGACCCGGCTACCAATGCCATCGAAAGACTCGCGAAGATTGTGATGGGAGTGAAGTCCTCTATTGGATCGAAGGGCAGTTTCTTGACAAAGCTGGTATTGACCACATGGGTAGACGGCACCAGCAGCAGCGTATAACCATCCGGCTCGGCCCTCGCCACGGCTTCCGCCCCGATCACCGTACTTGCTCCGGGCCGATTCTGCGCAATGACCGGCTGGCCCAGCGCTTCACCCAGACGCTCGCCCACCAGTCGGGCGGTCGCATCGACTCCACCGCCGGCCGCATAAGGCACTACAAGCGTTATCGGACGGCTGGGAAAATCCTGTGCAAGGGCGGGTTGCACCAAGGCGAGCATGGCTGCCACACAGCCGCTGATCATCAGTTTCATTATGAGTGTCTCCTGGAAATAATTACCCGCTGGCGCCCTTCGCGGACGGTCGCTAAAATGTAGCGAGGCGGGCGCATCC
>Ga0265293_10012532_pt1 | contig 11228 bp, 6 predicted proteins | sample Munlanlewell138R_FD_192505 | JGI IMG/M metagenome (GOLD analysis project Ga0265293, IMG submission 192505) | Leachate microbial communities from a municipal landfill in Southern Ontario, Canada - Leachate well 138R | ecosystem: Engineered > Solid waste > Landfill > Unclassified | place: Canada... | reverse complement strand
TTTTTCATGTTTGTTTTACAAAATATTTTAATAAATAATATGAATTCCAATGTTTTTTGAATGTTTTTGAGATTAAAAATCGATGATGGTTTCGTATCGATTTAATAGCAAAATCATTCTTATTATTTTTGCCACAAATTTGCAAATAAAATTTAATTTTCACTTGTATATTTCTTTTTTTTTTATTGATGTTTAATAAAAGTTCATTTTAATTACCCTCAATTTGTTCTACTGTTGATTTTTAAAGAATTTTAATAGTAGTATTCTTCTTTTTTATCGTGTGTTTGGTGTACGAAATTTGTTTTCTCATTAAAGATAAGAATGTATTTTCAATCATAATAAAAAAACACCTGCTACTTTTTACCTATATTTGTTTTTAATTCATAAAAAACAACGATTTTCATGAACACTTCGTTTTTGGCACAATGTGCTGCTCATGTTTATGCTCAACATCATGCTCGTTTTCCTCAAACAACGGTTGTGTTTCCAAATAAACGTGCTATTATTTTTTTTAAGCAACATTTAGGTGAACATATTTCAAAACCTGTGTTTACACCAAATTGCACTACTATTCAAGATTTGTTTGTTGCACAATCTGCCGCATTTGTTCCTGATACTATTGTGCTTATACACCTATTATATACAGTGTATGTTAAACATACCAAAAGCACCGAAAGTTTTGACATGTTTTTTTCGTGGGGTGAAATGCTTTTGCATGACTTTCATGATATTGATATGTATAGAGTTAATGTGGATTTGCTGTTTGAAAATATATCGCTTATTAAAGATTATGAACAAACATTTCATTTTTTATCTCAAGAGCAAATTGCTCACATTTCGCGATTTTGGAATGTTATATCTGTTGAAAGTGAATCTGAATCAAAAAAGAAATTTATTGAAATTTGGAATGTTTTAGGGGCTATTTATAAAGAATATACTCATGTGTTGCGACAGCATAATTACGCCTATCATGGAATGGCTGCCCGTGATTGTATTGAAAAATGTGAAAAAAATAAGGCATTCGGCGACCCAGATATGCATTATTGTTTTGTTGGATTTAATGCACTTACAAAGTGTGAACAGGATTTATTTACATTTTTAAAATCACAAACACGTGCTACATTTTATTGGGATTATGATGTAATGTACACAAACTGTTCGTATGAACATGAAGCAGGATATTTTTTGAAAAAGTATTTGAAGAAATTTGGAAATGCACTTGAAGAAGATTTTTTTACATCATTTTCAAAGGAAAAAAAGATATCTATTGTGTCTGTTCCCCAGTCGGTTACGCAAGCAAAGTTGAGTGCTGATTGGATTTCTCAGCGAGATTTTACCGAACAATCGGGAACAAATGCAGCTATTATTCTTGCCGATGAATCTATAATAACTCCAATGTTAACATCTATTCCAGAGCATGTTCAATATAATGTTTCGTTGGGATATCCTATTACGGCAACACATGCATATGCCTTGTGTATTGCCTTGTTGCAAATGCAAAGTAATGCAAAAGGTAAAGCGGTGTATTATAAAGATATGTTTAGAGTTTTCGAAAACCCTCTTATTCCCTATGAAAAATCTCAAGCGTATGCTTCGTTTCGTTTTAATATAGCAACAAAAAATTATCTCTATATTTCATCTACGCAATGGGAGGGAAGGGCTGAGTTTTTACCTTATTTTGAATTAGTTTCAACGCCAGAAGAGTGCATTGCATATATGGAACGATGTATTTTACATACTGTGGAATATGCTGCGGTAAGTGAGATAGAAAAAAGTGTTTTGTATTTGATACACAAAGAATTGAAACAGCTTTCGTTTCTATTGCAAACACATGAAATTCGTATTGATTCTTTGTCGTTTCTTGTTTCACTTATCACAAAAGCAGTGTTTTCAAAAACGATAGCAATTCAAGGAGAGCCCTTGCATGATTTACAAATAATGGGGATTCTTGAAACACGAACACTCGATTTTTCGCACATTTTACTCTTATCGGTTAACGAAGGTGTGTTTCCTAAAACAAGCGTTGGTTCATCGTTTATTCCATATAGTTTACGTATAGGATTTGGAATGCCTACTATAAAAGAACAAACTGCAATTTATTCTTATTATTTTTATAGACTTTTACAGCGTGCACAAGATGTTACGTTAGTGTATAGTACAAACGTTACTTCTGATGGAAAAGGAGAAATGAGTAGATATATTATGCAACTGTTATACGAACAATCAAATCCATTGCATACTATAAAAAAGACTGATGTGTCTTTTCCTTTATTAGAACAACAAACGAAAACAATTGAGGTTGAACAAAGGCAGGAGACAATTGATTTTTTTAACAAGTATAGTGATGGAAATCATGCTCTTAGTCCCTCTGCTATTACGTGTTATTTAACATGTAGTTTGCAATTTTACTTTAAATATATTCAAAAATTAGAATTGCAACAAAAGCAGCAAGACCTTCCGAATGAGGCTGATTATGGAAATTTTTTCCATACTGCTATGGAAACATTGTATGCTCCATTTGTAGAAAAAAGTGTTGAAAAATCAGATATTCAATCTCTTCTTGACGACAAGGCAAAACTTAAAAAATGTGTGGAACAAGCCGTTCTTACTGTATTGTATGGCGAAAAACATAATACAATTGTTGGTGGAGTAGAATCCTTAGCCATACATACTACGTTAACGTATGTAGAAAATACATTGCGGTATGATTTACAACGAACTCCATTTTTTTTATGTGGTATTGAAATGCGGAAAACGCATAACATCAAATTATCACATGGGAATTTTTATATTGGAGGAATAATTGATAGATACGAAATATATAAAGAAGTTCATACAATTATTGATTATAAAACTGGTGAATCTAATTATTCCGTTTCTTCGCTTTTTGATTTATTTGATAGAACAAAAGCAGAAAGAAACAAAGCGGCTCTTCAATCGCTTATATATGCGTACGTAGTGTCAGAAAGCGAATCGGTGCGAGCTACAATTCTTTTATATTTTATTCGCGCAATCCATACAAACACAGATTCTCGAATCATTATCAATAAAAACCCATTGCTTTTGTTTGAAGAAGTGCGTGAAGAATTTGTTGATTTATTAACGGAACTTCTCGAAGAAATGATTTCTGCACCATTTATACAAACCGCACATCAAGCTGCATGTGCATATTGTGATTTTAAACGTATTTGTGGAAGACTATAATATGGTATATAAAAAAGCCCGTACATGTTACAGGCTTTTTTGTTATATATGTTTGTGAATTTATAGACTATCGCCAAAATCTTTCTTAAATTTTGCAATAAGTTTTTGGGGCCAATTTGATGTAGGAGCAAGTCTGCCCGTAAAAAAGCGTAATACTGTTGGTTCTTCAACAAATTTTAATCCACCAATAAGTTCTCTGTTTTGATATAACCAATTCATGCGGTCTATTACATACATAGTTTGTGAAAGCGTAAATACTCTTCGTGGAAACGCCAAACGTAATAACTCAACATCAGCCAAAACATCTTCTCCATTTTCAAGACGAACACTTGATATAGTTCCTCGTTCCATTCCTCTACACCCAGATATAATATAAAATGCCGCAGCTAAAGCTCCTGCAGGATATTCTTGTTGAGGCACATGTGATAAAAATCCGCCTGCGTCAACATGGCAGCCAAGCGCTCCGGCAGGAGTTACTACAGGTATGCCTAATTTATCCATTTCGTCAACAGCATATTTAATAAATGAAGGCGATTGCGAAATTACCGTTTCATCAAGCGTTTCATATAAACCAACAGCCATTGCTTCAACTTCTCTAATTGACATTCCGCCGTATGTTAAAAATCCTTCGTAAAGAGTAACTAAATCACGCATTTTCATATACAAATCCTTGTCGTTTGTGCAAATTCCACCACCGCGTGTAGAACTAACCTTACGACTTGAAAAATACACAACATCTGATAAGTTGCTCATTTCTAAAAGAATATCTTTTATGCTTGCGTTTTTAAATTCAGCTTCACGTTGTTTTATAAAAAATGCATTTTCTCCAATTAAACTTGCATCAAGTATCATTAATATTCCATTTTCTTTTGCAATTTTATGTACATCTCGCATATTTTGCATAGAAAAAGGTTGTCCTCCAATTAAATTTGTAGATGCTTCCATGCGAATAAATGCAATTTTGCCTTTTCCGTATTTTGTAATAATAGTTTTTAATTTATCTAAATCTATATTTCCTTTAAATGGATTACTGCTTTTTATTTCAAGTGCATCTTGACCAAAAATTTCAAGAATGGTACCTCCATTTAACTCCATGTGAGCTTTTGTAGTGGTAAAGTGATAATTCATTGGAATTACATCACCTCTTTTTATAAATGCCTGAGAAACAATGTTTTCTGCGGCTCTTCCTTGATGCACCGGAAGTACAAAATGTTTACCAAACACTTCGCGTACAGCGTTTTCCATTTTGTAGTAACTTTGTGAACCAGCGTATGCATCATCAGCTTGCATCATTGCCGAAAGTTGATTATCACTCATAGCATTTGTGCCACTGTCAGTTAACATATCCAAAAAGATATCATGGGTGTTCAACAAAAAAGTGTTGTATCCACCAGCTTCAATAGCTTTATATCTTTCATCAATTGGACGTAAATGTAGTTTTTGAACAATTCTTACTTTATGCAATTCCACAGGAATTTCTTGTCCGTTACAGAATTTTACTTTTGGTGATTCGTGTTCCATAATTTAATAAGAAAGTGGCTCGTGTTATTGAATTATATTAAAAATTAAATGTATAATTATAAAGAAATGGAGAGCCAATTATCCGTCTTTTATAATAATTGCACAAAATTAATTTTTTTTATGAGTTCTGTATCCTTTTTTATAAAAATTATGCAATAAGTTTTATTTCACTTTTTGTATGATAGATTTTTTTGTGAAGATATAGCTAATCGTATTGTTTGTTTTTTTATACTTGTGGTTTTTATGTATGATGTAAAAATCGCATACTTTACCGTGAAAATGAAATATTACATTGATTCGTGCAAAATGTTTGTTGAATTTATAAATTTTATTACTTTTACTATTTAGAAACTAATTACTAACTTGTGTAACACAAACATGAATTTTACCATACTTATTATTGACACTACAAGTATTTCGCCTATAATCCGAAATATCTATGATTCTATATCATTAGAGCACACTATTATTGAAGTTTCTGGTTCTGAAATTTTAACAGAAGCATGTACAATAACACATCTTGATTATATAATAATTGATTCAGATAATGAGAGTTATATTCTTAAACTGCTTCATTATTTCCGTAAACGATGGTCATATAAACATATTCCTATTTTAATAGTATCGAGCGATGCAATTATTATGCACACCGAAAAACTTTCAAATTTTGGTGTTGTTGAATTTTTACAGAAACCAATTGACGAGTACTTGCTCACGTATTCATTATTATACACTTACAATTTGTGTAATGTGTTTAGAACAATTAAAGGCGAAAATTTAATTTTTAAGAAAAAACTTATTGAATTAGAAAAATTACGTATTCGCACTATTAGTTTGGCGGCAACATCGCAAAAACTTGCCGAAGTAAATGCTTTGCTTGAACTTCAGCAACAACAAATTAAAGAACAACAAGTAGAATTAATACAATCGAAACGAAAAGCCGAAGAGCTGCTACTTAATATTTTACCCGAAGAGGTTTCGCGTGAATTAATGATTAATGGTGAGGCTAATCCGCAATTTTATAAAAAAGTTACGGTTATGTTTACTGATTTTGTTGGATTTACAAGGGTTTGCTTGAATAAAGATCCACAAGAAATGACAAAAGAATTAGATACTCATTTTTCATATTTTGATGATGTGTGTGAGGAGCATTACTTAGAGAAAATAAAAACAATAGGAGACGCATACATGTGTGCGGGAGGCATACCAATTAGAAACAACAGTAATCCTTTTGATATTATTTTAGCAGCATTAAAAATTGTAAAATATATGAATGCGGTAAATCAAGAAAAAATAAAACGTAACGAACCTGTGTGGCAAATTCGTGTGGGAATACATACAGGAAGTGTGGTTGCTGGAGTTATAGGGAAAAAGAAATTTGCATATGATATTTGGGGAGATGCGGTAAACACTGCTTATAGAGTGCAAAGCACAAGCGAACCCGACCGAATAAACATTTCGGGAGAAACGTATATGGAAATACGTAATTTTTTTGATTGTTCGTATAGAGGAAAAATTTATGCCAAAAATAAAGGTGAAATCGACATGTATTTTTTAAATGGTATTAGAAAAGAATATGCCGATGAACATGATGTGTTACACCCTAATAAATTGTTTAATCAGGAGATGGCAAAACTGTAAAAATAGTATGTATTTGGTAAATAGAGATTTATGACGGATGCTGATAAAATTCAAGCTCTTGAGGAGCAGATTGAAAAATTAATGAGTACGAATACGTCGCTTGAAAATGAAATTGTGCATGTGCGACAACAATTGCATCGATTTATGGTGCTGGCAAAACATACCGACAACTCGGTTATGATTTTTGATAAATCGTTAAATCTTGAATGGGTTAATGTGAGTTTTCGAAAATTATTTGGTTGCTCGCTTGTTAAATATAAAGAATTATTTGGCGATAATTTATTGAATATTTCTTTTGATGAAAATATGAAAACAATAGTAGATCATTGTGTACTTTCTCGAAAAGCAATGGTGTACGAAACATTTATAGTTTCATTATCTGGAAAAAAACGATGGGTGCATAGGTGTGTAACGCCAACGTTTGAAAGAAATGGAGCACTTGATAAAATTGTGATTATTGACTTTGATATTCACATGCTTAAAATGGCTGAGGCTGAAATTTTAAAACAAACACAAGAGCTTGAAAAACAACAAAATATAGCTCAAAAACATTTTGATGAACTTAAAATTCAAAATGCAGAATTACAGAAAGCATTTAAAAAAAATAGTAGCTATAGTGTTAAAATGCAGGCTCTTATTATGCAAATGAATGAGCAAAATGAGGAACTCGAAAAAGCTCGAAAACTTGCAGATAAAGCAAATGAGGAAAAATCACAATTTCTTGCAAATATGAGCCACGAAATTCGTACGCCTATGAATGGTGTAATAGGCATGACACAGCTTCTGCTGAAAACAAAACTTGATGAACGTCAACTTGATTATGCACAAACGGTGCAAGATTCTGCTGAATCGCTTTTGACAATTATTAATGATATTCTTGATATTTCTAAAATTGAATCAGGAAAAATTGAACTCGAATATCATGAGTTTAATATAAAAACAATTGTTTCGTCTATAGAAAAATTGCTGTATCCTAAGTTTGAGGAAAAAGGGGTGCGTTTTATTATTGATGTTGCCTCTGATGTGCCTCTATATTTTGAGGCTGATTCGGTGCGTATAAAACAAGTACTTATAAATCTTATTACAAATGCTCTTAAATTTACTCATAAAGGTTCGGTTACGCTTTCTGTTAAAAATCTAAATCCTTTAGAAACTTCTCCATACATACATTTTAGTGTGTTAGATACGGGGATAGGAATACCAAAAAACAAACTTGAAACGGTGTTCGAAAAATTTATGCAGTCTGATGTGTCAACTACTCGTAAATATGGAGGAACAGGTTTAGGACTTTCTATTTCGTATGAATTGGTGAATATGATGGGGGGACGCATTGAACTTGAAAGTGAAGTGGATGTTGGAAGTAATTTCTTTTTTACTATTCCGCTTAAAGCTGTAAGTGAGGAGCGTACAAAAGAATTAATAGAGCACGAAGCTCGTGAAAAGCAGATTGATTCTATAGTATTCGCGCCGGGTTTACGTATTCTTGTTGCCGAAGATAATCCTACAAATCAAAAATATATTCGAAACCTTTTATCGCTCTATAATTTGAATGTTACTATTGTTGATAACGGAAAACAAGCATGTTCTATGGTTGAACAGCAGGATTTTGATTGTGTGTTAATGGATATGCATATGCCAGAAATGAATGGTGTTGATGCTACTATGGCAATTCGTGCAATGAATGATGCACATAAATCCTTGTTGCCAATTATTGCTTTAACTGCTGCTGCGTATAAAGAAGATGAAGAGAAAATGATTTCTGCTGGTGCAAATGCGTTTCTTACAAAACCGGTGAATGAAATTAAATTGCTTCGAACATTAGAGTCTATAGATGAAAAATTTACCATGGTTAAAACGCATACACCTCAGGAACAAATACAGGAACAAACACAGGAACAGATTCAGGAACATGATACTGATATGCTGCCTGAAATGTCTAACAATTCATCTGCTCATGCTGAGGCGTTAATTAATCGTGATGAATTTCAAGAAAGTTTTGGTATGTTTGGAGCCTCTGTTTTGAATGAAATAATAGACGATTTTTTGAATAATGTTGATCAAAAACTGTTGAAAATTAAATCGAGAATAGATGATGGGGAGATGCGTAAACTTATGCTTGATGCTCACTCTTTAAAAGGCGAGGTTGCTATGTTTGCGGCTCCTTTAGTTCGTGATGCTTTGTTTGTGCTCGAAGATAAAGGGCGAAATCAGCAACCCGAAGGCTTACATAAAGATTATGAGCTTGCGTATGCTTTGCTTATGCAATTTAAACAAGAAATTGATACATATAAAAAATAAAAATCTACATGGGCTTGTTATTAAAAGAAATTCCTATTTCAAATATATTATTTGTTGATATTGAAACTGTTCCACAGTATCCTTCATATATTGCAGTTCCTAATTTTGAACGAGATTTGTGGAACAAAAAGGCGGCTCGTTTAGCTGCAAAAAATACACCTCCAAGTGAATTATATAAAAAAGCTGGGATTTTTGCGGAATTTGGAAAGATAGTGTGTATTTCGGTTGCATATATGCCTCGTTCTAAAAACTCTGAAACTGTTCGTGTGCGTTCGTTTTACGGTGATGATGAAAAGGAAATACTCTCTGGTTTTTCGTCTTTGGTTTCTACGTATTTTAACACTTCTAAAACGTATATGTGTGCACATAATGGAAATGAATTTGATTTTCCGTTTATTGCTCGTCGTATGCTTATTCATGGTATGAGTATTCCTCTTGCACTTGATACACGAAGACAAAAACCATGGGAAATTCGCCATATTGATACGCTTGATTTGTGGCGATTTGGCGATTATAAAAATTATACATCTTTGTCGTTATTAACTCATATCTTTACTATTCCTACTCCAAAAGATGATATTGATGGGAGTATGGTGTGCGATATTTACTGGAAACATAAAGATTTATTGCGTATTATGACGTATTGCCAAAAAGATGTGGTGGCGGTATTGCAATTATTTAGAAAGTATAGAGGACAAGAGCTTATATCTGAAGAAAATATAGTGGTTGTGAGTGAATAAATATATGGAATCTATTGTGTTACCTGCCGAATGGCATCGCCAATGTTGTGTGCAACTTACATGGCCTCATAAAAATACTGATTTTGCTTCTCGATATGATGAAGCTGTTGCGTGTTTTGTAAGGCTTGCACAAGAAATTAGTGCTCGTACATCTCTTATTATTGTATGTGCTCACGCTCATGAGGTTCGTGAACAGTTGCAGGAACATATAAATAATGCTATTACTTTCTATGAAATTCCATCAAATGATGTGTGGGCACGTGATCATGGTGGAATTTCTGTGTTTAAACATGGTACGGTGTATCTTCATGATTTTCAGTTTAATGGATGGGGACAAAAATTTCCTGCTGATTTAGATACTCGTATTACAAAACAATTGATGCAACAGAATGCATTTCCACATGCTGAATATATTGATTGTAACGATTTTGTGCTTGAGGGTGGGGCTATTGAATCAAATGGAAATGGTGTGTTGCTTACAACTTCACGATGTTTGTTAGAAAAGCATAGAAATCCTCATCTTTCGCGTATGCAAATAGAAGAACGTTTGTGTGCGTATTTTGGTGTGCATACAATATTATGGCTTAATCATGGATATTTAGCTGGCGATGATACTGATGGACATATAGATACTTTGGCGCGCTTTGTAAATGAACATACTATTATGTATGTGCAATGTACTGATATTCATGATGAACATTATGAAGAATTACATGCTATGGAGCAAGAATTACAATCATTTAGAACACAAAATAACAGTCCGTTTACGCTTGTTGCTTTACCTATGGCAGAGGCTGTGTATGAGCAAGGACAACGATTACCAGCAACGTATGCAAATTTTTTAATTTGTAATGATGCCGTGTTGGTGCCTTTGTATAATACCGAAAAAGATGCTGTTGCATTGCAAGTTTTTAAGTCGGTATTTCCTGATTATGAAATTGTTGGGATTGATTGTTCTGTTCTTATAAGTCAACATGGTTCGCTGCATTGTGTTACTATGCAATATCCAGAAATAACATTCTAAACTACTGTTTTTTTACAAATATGTATAAAATTGTTTTTTGTATAGGGTAAAGCATGCTGTTTTTTGTTATATATATGTGATGAATAATAAAATCTTATTTTGATGTTGAAATATATATATAAAATACTATCAATTTGTTTTTTGTGCTTGCTAATTGCATGTGATCAGCCTGCTATTGAGCCTCAAAATAGTGATGATGATACTATGACAGATACATCGAATAGTACAGATTCGAACCAAGATACAGTATCGTTTGAAATTGTGAATTTAAAGTTGACTACTCCGCAATTGGTTGCTTCGAACAATCAATTTGGATTTGAGTTATTTTCTCATTTGTTTGCACAATCAAATGGAAAACAAAATATTTTCATTTCGCCTATGAGTGTTTCAATGGCTTTAACAATGGCGTATAATGGTGCTGCTGGTAGCACTAAAACGGCAATAGAAACAACCTTAAAACATTCTGGTTTATCAAATACCTCATTAAATCAAACAAATCAATATCTTCTTAATGCTCTTGTAAATGCTGATGATGACGTATTGTTAACAATTGCAAATGCTATTTTTTATGAGCAAAATTTTTCTGTGCTACAAAGTTTTATTGATACAAATAGCACTTATTTAGATGCAAGTGTGCATCCCTTAGATTTTATGAATCCAGAATCGTCTGAATATATAAATCAGTGGGTTTCTGAAAAAACGAATGGATTAATTCCAAAAATGATTGAGGGAAGAATTCCAGCTGATGCGGTAATGTATCTTATAAATGCTCTGTATTTTAAGGGAATATGGAAATATCA
>Ga0265293_10012531_pt1 | contig 11228 bp, 7 predicted proteins | sample Munlanlewell138R_FD_192505 | JGI IMG/M metagenome (GOLD analysis project Ga0265293, IMG submission 192505) | Leachate microbial communities from a municipal landfill in Southern Ontario, Canada - Leachate well 138R | ecosystem: Engineered > Solid waste > Landfill > Unclassified | place: Canada... | reverse complement strand
ATATTTAATGGGGCAGCTATGGTACAACCGGCAGCACGCTTATGTCCGCCACCATCAAAAGCTGCCGCAATCTTACTTACATCAACATATTTTTTTGATCTTAGACCAACTTTAATTTTATTATCATTTGTGAGTTTGAAAGAAATAGCAACTTCTACCCCTTCAATACTTCTGGGATAATTAACAAGTCCTTCAACATCAGCTTCTACAGAACTCTTATCATTCTCATTATTAGAATCCAATACAACAGTAATCCATGCAATTTTACCTGTTTTATGTACTTCTAGAGTAGCTAATGATTCGCGAATAGTTTTTAATTGATTAATGGAATTGGTTTCTAGAATTCTATCTGCTACGTCATATACGTCTATGCCATAATCAATTAATTTAGCTGCAACTAAATGTGACTTTGCAGTTGTATTTCCATACTTAAATGATCCTGTATCTGTCATTAGACCAGTATATAAGTTCACTGCTATTTGATAATCTAATTCAAAACCACATTGTTCAAACAAATTATATATAACTAATGTAGTTGATGCTGCATTGGAATCAATAATATTTAGCGTGCCATAAAAATCATTAGTAGGGTGATGATCAATATTAATAAATACTTTAATTGTATCCGCAATCTTAGTACTTACTTGTTCTCCAATTCTTTTTATATCAGCACAATCAACTGCAATAATACTATCAAAATAATTTGATATTTTATCCGGAGTAATAAATTGGTCTGCCAATGGAAGAAATAAGTATTTATTAGCAATCACATGTTCATTAATTATTACAAACTTCTTATTAAGGCGTTTTAGAAAATGAGCAATTGCTAAGGCAGAACCAATTGTATCTCCATCTGGATTTACATGAGAAATGATTAGAAAATTATCATTAGCTCGTATAGTATCTAAAAAATCATTTTTTCGAAAGTTATTCATGGTCTGATTCTACTTTAGATTCATTATTAATTTGTGATAATATTTTTTCTATTTTATTACCGTATTCAATTGATCCATCAAATACAAATGAGATTTCGGGTGTATGTCTAAGGCGGATTCTCTTTCCTACTTCTCTACGTATAAATCCTTCCGCTTTCTTTAATCCTTCAAATGAATCCTGTTTCTGTGATTCATTACCTAATATAGAAATATAGATTGTTGCTTCCTGCAAATCTCCAGTTACCTCAACATCAGTAACAGTTATAAATCCTACTCTCGGATCTTTAAGCTCATTTTGAATAAGTTGCGATACTTCCTTCTTGATCTGTTCAGCTACACGATGTATGCGAACATTACTCATTATTATCACCTCAATTAGGTTCTTTCTACCTTTTGCATATCAAATACTTCGATAATATCCCCTTCATTGAAATCATTATACTTCTCTAGGGTTATCCCACATTCATAATTAGTAGCGACTTCTTTGACATCATCTTTGAAGCGTTTTAAAGAATTCATTTCACCTTCGAAAATAACTATGCCATCGCGAATAATCCTAGCTTTCTTATCTCTAATAATCTTTCCATCTATAACATAACAACCCGCAATACTACCTATTTTTGAAACTTTAATAACTTGGCGAACTTCTGCATGACCAAGAACTACTTCTTTATATTCAGGATCTAATAAACCCTTTAAGGCAGATTCTATTTCTTCAATTGCTTTATATATTATGCTGTGTAAACGGATATCTACATTTTCATATTCAGCTGTTTTCTTAGCATTTGGTTGCGGACGAACATTAAATCCTATAATTATTGCATTAGATGCAGCCGCAAGTATTACATCAGATTCTGTTATCGCACCAACACCAGTGTGAACAGTACGAACCTGAACTCCTTCAATATCGATTTTTTCAAGTGCACCTTTTAATGCTTCAACAGATCCATGCACATCAGCTTTTAATATTAAGTTAAGATCCTTAATAATACCTTCTTTGATTTGTTTATATAAATCATCTAAGGTAATTTTATTTGAAGCTTTTAATGTCTGCTGTCTTTCCTTCATGTGTCTCTTTTCTGCAATAACTCTAGCTGTCTTATCATCTTCTACAACTATGAATTGGTCACCAGCATTTGGAACTTCAGACATACCGGTAATTTCCACAGGCATAGAAGGCTCAGCAGTACGGACTCGTTTTCCTTGATCGTTAATCATGGCTCGAATACGTCCATATGCATTCCCTACAATAATAGCATCCCCAATCTTTAGGGTACCATTTTGCACTAATACTGTAGCAAGCGAACCTCTTCCTTTATCTAGTTGAGATTCAATAACAGTTCCTCTCGCCCGTTTAGATGGATTAGCTTTTAATTCTTCCACTTCTGCTACCAGTAATACCATTTCTAACAACTCATCTATACCTTCATTCTTTAACGCAGATATAGGTACAAATATTGTACTACCGCCCCAATCCTCAGGAACAAGTTCGTACTCAACTAGTTCGTTTTTAACACGATCTGGATTTGCTGTAGGTTTATCCATTTTGTTTACAGCAACTATTATAGGTACTCCTGCTGCTTTAGCATGATTTATAGCTTCAATTGTTTGCGGCATTACTCCATCATCGGCAGCAACTACTAATATTGTAATATCGGTAATTTTCGCCCCTCTAGCTCGCATACTTGTGAAAGCAGCGTGACCAGGAGTATCTAAGAAAGTAATTTTTTTGTCGTTAACCTTAACTTGATATGCTCCAATATGCTGAGTTATACCACCGAACTCACCTTCTGTAACCTTGGCATTTCTAATAGTATCAAGTAATGTTGTTTTACCATGGTCAACATGCCCCATAATCGTAACAACAGGTGGTCTTGTTTTTAAATCTTTTTCTTCGTCTACTTCTACAATAGTTTCAAAATCCTCTAAAATCCGTTCTATCTTTTCTTCTACAGTTGCTCCATACTCTTCAGCAATTAGAGTTATAGTATCTAACTCTAATTCTTGGTTAATAGTTGCCATTACTCCTAAAAACATCAATTTCTTAATAATTTCTGACGGTTCTTTCTTTAGCGCTTTCGCTAAATCACTAACTGTCATTTCACCTTTGTAGGTAATTTTTGATGGTGTTTTAGGTGGTTCAGTATTGACCTTTTTAACGTAATTACTTCTAGAATTATGCCTTCTAGACTTGTTTTTCCTTAAGCCATTTATATCTCTTGTGTCGCTAAACTTATCAAACTTCTTTTGCGGTTTTTCTTTTGTGCTTTGAGTACCTTTGTTATTAGAATCCATAGTATTTTCTGTTTTATTCTCTTTCCCAAGGTTTTTTTTCAAATCTTCATTTTTATAGACTGGTTTTTGCTGATTATTAAAGCCCTGCACAGGCTTTGATTGAGATGAAGATTGGTTTGTTCTTGGATGCTGATTATTAGATCTTTGTTGTGTTGATGATTGACTTGTTCTTGATTGCTGGTTGTTAGGTCTTTGTTGTGTTGATGATTGACTTGTTCTTGATTGCTGATTATAAGGTCGTTGTTGAGTATTTATACTGTTATCTTCCTTTTTATATGATTTAGTATGTGTAGTTGAAGCTTCATTTATTTTATTCCGTTCATTATTGTTGCTTTGTTCATTTTGTACTTTAGGTTTAGTTTGTTTATTTATATTTTTTTGCTCGCTTTTATTTTTTAATTGCTTAATATAGTTTTCAATATCGTTAATATCCGATTCTTCTACTATACTCATATGATTTCCAACGTTTTTATTCAAACGTTTTAAGATTTCAATGATTTCTTTCGAACTCATGCTAACTTGCTTAGCATATTCATAAATTCGAAGTTTGCTCATAATTATTCACCTCCATAATTTTGCTCGATCATTGATAATATTTTATTTCCGAAACCTCTATCTATAATCGCGCATGCACTTCTTGGGCTTTTACCTATTGCTTTTCCGATATCATCCTTAGAAGTAAACATTCTATAAGTAACTTTGTAAAAATCGCATTTATCTTTAAACATCTTCTGAGTTTGTAACGAAGCATCTTTCGCTACTAATACTAATATAGCTTCGCGTTTCTGAATTTTTTTGATTACTGTTTCTTCGCCACTTATTAATTTGCCAGCTCTATTTGCTAATCCTAATAAATTCAAAATGGACTTCATTATACATTCGGCCCTTTATTTAAAAGTAAATATCTCTTTATCGTATATGAAATTTTATCATATAATTCTGTCGTAATCTTTGTCTTCAAGCTTTTTTCTAGTCCTTTATTTTTCATTACTTGCATAAGACATTCTTCGTTATAACAAATATAAGAACCTCTACCACTCTTCTTACCATTAGTATCAACGTCTATTTCGTTTTCAGGAGAAATCACTACTCGAAGCATAGTTTTCTTAGGTTGCATGTCTTGGCAACCCACGCATTTTCGCATAGGAATTTTTCGTTTCTTCATCGATCTCACTCCTTAACTAAATGCTCTTTGTCAAGAATATCATCGGTATTCCCGTTTGCTATAATTGGTTGTATCTTTCCATCTTTAATAGCTTGCTCGTATTGTGATTCACTCTTAATATCTATCTTCCAATTCGTTAATTTAGCTGCTAATCGAGCGTTCTGGCCTTCTTTGCCAATTGCTAATGACAATTGATAGTCTGGAACAACAACAAATGCTGATTTCTCTGCTTCATTAACTTTTACGTGAATTACTTTTGATGGGCTAAGTGCGTTTGCAACATATACTGTTGGTTCTTGCGACCAACGAACAATGTCAATTTTTTCACCTTTTAATTCGTTAACTATCGTCTGTACACGCATTCCTTTGGGTCCAACGCATGCTCCTACTGGGTCTACTTCCATGTTATTGGAATGTACTGCTATCTTTGAACGCTGACCAGCCTCACGAGCGACAGATTTTATTTCAACAGTTCCATCATATATTTCTGGAACTTCTAATTCGAATAGACGTTTTAATAAACCAGAATGAGTTCTAGAAACTATTATTTGTGGTCCCTTTGTTGTTTTCTCAACTTTTGCTATATATACTTTGATACGATCATTAGGTTTATAGCTTTCATTCTGCATTTGTTCTGCAACAGGTAGTACAGCTTCAGTCTTACCTAATTCTATATATACATGTTTGGCATCTTTTCGCTGAATCAATCCAGTAATAACATCGTCTTCTCTATCGGAATATTCTTCGTAAATAATCCCTCGCTCAGCTTCTCTAATGCGCTGTGTCACAACTTGTTTTGCAGTTTGAGCAGCAATCCTACCAAAATCTTTAGGCGTCACTTCTACTTCAATGATATCATCTTCTTGGTAGACAGGATTTATATTTCTTGCCGCATCTAGTGACATCTGGGTATTTGTATCCGTAACATCTTCAACGATAGTTTTTCTTGCAAAGACTTTTACTACACCAGTATCATAATCTAATGATATTCGAACATTACTTGCTTGATTGAAATTTTTCTTATATCCAGTTATTAATGCTGCTTCAATTGCTTCTAATAATATTTCTTTATTAATTCCCTTCTCTTTCTCTAAATCATGCAATGCATCTAAAAAATGAATTTTCAATTGTATTCACTCCTTTCTATATCCTAAAACTTAATCCCTAATCTGATTTTCGTAACATCTTGATATGATATTTCTAATTGTTTCTTTTCAATATTTAATGTAATAATATCATTGTTAAAATCAATTAATATTCCTTCAAACTCTGTTTGACCTTCAATAGCGATATTAGTTTTAATATGTACATATTCTCCAATAGCTTCAATTATATCATGAACAGTCTTTAAAGGTCGTTCAGCGCCAGGTGAACAAACCTCAAGGAAATAGCTTTCGTCAATTGGATCTAAAGTATCAAGCTTTTTACTAATTTGCTCACTAATTCTTCCACAATCGTCAATATCAATTCCACCGTCTTTATCTATAATCACTCTTAAAAACCAGTTTTCGCCTTCTTTTGTAAACTCAACATCAACTAGCTCTAACTGATATTCTTGGACAATTGGTTTAGCAATTTTTTCAACAATTGCAATTATTTTATCTGCCTTTGACATAAAAATTCCTCCTGCAATAATACTAAATAAAATGTATAACTTCCCTTATGTATGAACAAAAGAGTGGGTAGACCCACTCTTAAGTAGTTGTGTATATAATATCTCACATAAAATTATAGCATTGGTATATTCCTTTTGCAACTATATTCCTCAAGTACCTCCATTATTAACATTAATCCATTAAAATAAACTTAATTGATTAGTGTCTGGTAAATCATTTAAACATCCATACTCTTTCAATAATTCTATTACTGTCTTTGATATCTTGCTGCGTTCTTGAAAATCTTCTATTGACAATATTGTACTACCTTCACAGGTGGCAGCAATTCCTTGAGCGGCAGCTTTACCAACACCACTTAAAGACGAAAACGGCGGAATTAAACCGTTTTCATATATAATGAATTCTGTAGCATCTGATTTATATAACTGAATTGGATGGAATACAAATCCCCTTAATGTCATTTCATAAGCAACTTCTAATACAGTTGCCAGATTCTTTTCCTTTGTTGTTGCTAAATTTCCTTGGTCTTGAATATTTTTTAAAGCATTCTTAATAGCATCTTTACCTTGCATCATAATATCGATTTCAAAATCATCAGCACGAACAGTGAAGTAAGTTGCATAAAATGCTAACGGATAATGTACTTTAAAGTAAGCTATTCGCACAGCCATTAATACATATGCCACGGCATGGGCTTTCGGGAACATATACTTAATCTTATTACATGATCCTATATACCAGTCTGGTATGTTATTTTTTTTCATCTCTTGCTGATCTTCTTCAGCTAGTCCTTTACCTTTACGAACCTTCTCCATTATTTTGAAAGCTACACTAGGTTCTAAGCCTTTATGAATCAAATACACCATTATATCATCACGTGTGGATATTACTTCAGCAAGTACGGCTTTTTTGTTCCTTATTAATTCTTGAGCATTATTTAACCATACATCTGTCCCATGTGAAAGACCACTTATTCGAACTAATTCGGCAAATGTTGTCGGTCTGGTATCCTCCAGCATCTGACGGACAAATTTAGTCCCAAATTCCGGTATAGCAAATGTAGCTACTGGTGATTGTAACTCTTCTGGGCTTATGCCAATTGATTCTGTTGAACTAAATAAAGCCATAGTTTTAGGGTCATCTAGTGGTATTGACTTAGGTTCTATACCTGTTATATCTTGCAACATACGTATGACCGTTGGATCATCATGACCTAATATATCAAGCTTTAGTAACCTACCGCTTATAGCATGATAGTCAAAATGGGTTGTATAATGTTGTGAATTTTTATCATCTGCCGGGAATTGTATTGGCGTGAAATCATGAACATCCTTATAATTTGGTATTACCATTTGACCACCAGGATGTTGCCCAGTAGTTCTCTTTATTCCTGTGCAACCTTCTATAAGTCTTTCTATCTCGGCATTTCTAAAAACAACATTGTTTTCTTCTGCATATTTCTGTACATATCCATAGGCAGTTTTTTCCGCAATTGTAGATATAGTTCCAGCTCTAAATACATAATCACGTCCAAATAACTCTTCCACATATTTATGCGCTTTAGGTTGATAATCTCCTGAAAAGTTTAAATCTATATCTGGTACCTTATCACCTTTAAATCCCATAAATGTTTCAAATGGAATATCATGTCCTTCTTTAATCATAACCTGATTGCATACAGGACAATTTTGGTTAATTAAATCAAAACCTGATCCGATAGATCCATCTGTAATGAATATGCTTTTTTTGCAATCTGGGCACACATAATGCGGCGGTAATGGATTCACTTCTGTGATATCAAGCATTGTTGCAACAAACGAAGATCCAACTGATCCTCTAGATCCTACTAAATATCCATCACTTAGTGATTTCGTAACAATCTTTTGCGAAATTAAATATATAACAGCAAATCCATTCCCAATAATGCTATTTAACTCCCGCTCAAGACGATCATGCACAATCTTTGGCAATTCCTCGCCATATATTCTTCTTGCTTTTTCATAACTCATTGTTCTTACTTGCATATCAGAACCTTCAATTACAGGTGTAAATAATTCATCAGGGAATGGTTTCAATTGTTCGATTTGCTGATTTATATGCTCAGGATAATTTATTACAACATCTTCTGCGGCCTTTTCTCCTAAGTACGAGAATTCTTTTAACATTTCCTCTGTTGTTTTTAAATATAATGGTGGCTGTTCATGTGCATCTACAAATCCTTTACTAACCATCAATATTTCTCTGAATTTAGCATCAGCAGGATTTAAGAAATGTACATCACCAGTTGCGACAATCGGCAAGTTGAGTTTTTTCCCTAATTGATAAATACTGGTGTTTATATTCCTTAAATCTTGGTAATCCTTAACCATGCCTTTCTTTACCATGAATTCATTGTTGCCAAGTGGTTGTATTTCTAAATAATCAAAAAATTTAGCTATATCATCTATCTCAGATGTCGATTTGTTTAATAGAAAAGCTTGATATAACTCACCTGCTTCACAAGCTGAGCCAACAATAAGCCCTTCTCTATGTTTTATTAGTTCACTCTTGGGAATTCTAGGTAATCTATGAAAATATTTAATATGTGATAAAGATATTAATTTATAGAGATTTTTAAGACCTGTACTATTCTTAGCAATGATTATAGTATGATAAGCTTTTAATTTTTGTAAATCTACATCCACAACTTGTTGATTCAATTCTATTAAATTACAAATATTTTTGTCTTTTAGAAAAGATAATAAATTAAAGAATAGTTTAGCAGTAGCGGTTGCATCGTCAAGAGCGCGATGATGGTTCTCAAGTGTAATATCAAAATGTTTAGTTAAAGCACTAAGTTTGTAAGATTTAAGACCAGGTACAGTAAATCTAGCTAAAGCAACAGTATCAATTACAGGATTATTTAGCGGTTTTAGATTAATAAGATTTAAACTAGTATTAATAAAACTCAAATCAAAATTAGCATTATGAGCTACTAGAATTGTATCTTCAATAAATTCCAAGAATTTAATCATAACACTTTCTAGAGCTGGTGCACCCGACACCATCATGTTAGTTATACCCGTTAGCTTTTCAATCTTTTCAGGAATTATATGCCGTGGTTTAACTAAAGATTGAAAACTATCTACGATAACATTATTTCTTACTTTTACTGCTGCAATTTCTGTTAAGGAGTTCTCTATTGCTGATAAACCAGTAGTCTCAGTATCAAATACAACATATGTTGTGTTGTCATTTAAATTCATGTCAGCAATATTATAGACAATCGGAACTCCATCATTGATAACATATGCCTCAACACCATAAATCAATTTGATATTATTCTTAGCTGCGACTTCATAAGCATCTGGGAATGCCTGAACTACTCCATGATCAGTAACTGCTATAGCTTTATGTCCCCACTTGGCTGCTGTAGTTATTAGTGACTTAACACTACTTACCCCATCCATTGGGCTCATTGGAGTATGTAAATGTAGTTCTATACGTTTCTTATTAGAATGGTCTTGTCGCTCTGCAGGTGAAATCAGCATTACATCTTTAGCCATCATAATCATCTGTTTTTCATATGTATCGTACTGGATTAAACCTCTTACTTTGGCAAATGGATTTTCAATAAGATTCTCAAATAATGCAGATTGACTCTCATCCTTAGCAAAGACCTTTATTTTAATAGAGTCCGTATCATCTGTAATATTGAAACTAACAAGTATTTTACCGCTTTTTAGCGGGCGTTTTTCAAAACTAAAGACCTTACCTTTAATAATTAATTGATCAGTGTTCTCATTAATAGATTTAATATCATAAGATGGTAAATCATTGATATTTTTACCTAGTAAAATCGAATTAACGGATTTACCTGTAGATATTTCTTTAGTAGCTTTAGCATTCGAATCAGTTGCTTGTTTGCATTCTTTGAGAGCTTGTTGAACGTATGTTTGTTCGATTTGTTGTTGAGTTTCTATATACTGTTCCATAGAAGCATTATTGTCAGTCGTTTTAATCTTAATATTAATATCAAGTCCCAAGTATTTGTTAATCATTTCTATAATATCGTTGATAACATTTTTAGATGAGAGTGTCTTTTTACCCATTTCGTTAGCTATAGTAAGCTCTAATTGATTGTCCCCAAAATACTTCACATCTGATAATAATCCTTGTAAATAAGGGTGAATTATAACTAACTGTGGCTTGATTAAATGTTCCCAATATTCTATTATGTTATCTTCAATTCTATTATCTATACCATGATTTTTTTCATAACAAAAACACCAATCTAGTTGGGCTGTATTGGTATACACTAATTGTGTTCTTTCACAAAACTCTTTTAAAATTGCCACAGGTAGTACCTGTGGCAATTTTATATGGAGAGTCCATAGCTTACTACTTTTATTTATCTGTACTTTTTCTAAACATGCAGTTTCAAATAATCTAACATCTATATGATCCCATTGAACTGTTCTAGTTAAAGAAATAAAATTTTTGCGACTTTGGGTAACCATATAAATACTCCTTATGTTAAGTTATTATTTTAATGATATTTCCTGTAATATGGCATTTATACTATTCTTTACTTCAATATCGACGCTTTCATTAGTTTTACGATACTTCATTTCGACAAATCCATCATCGACTTTGGCGCCTACCACAACTCGTAATGGTATGCCAATTAAATCAGCATCTTTAAATTTTACTCCAGGGCGCTCAGGACGATCATCAAATAATACTTCTATGTTATTTTGTAACAATGAATTATAAATATCTAAGGCAGTTTCTCTTTGTAAATCATTTTTCATATTTACAGGTATAACGTGGACTTGGTAAGGCGCCACCTCTTTAGGCCATATAATTCCATTCTCATCACTATGTTGTTCAACAATAGCAGCAACTGTCCTAGATACCCCTATCCCATAGCATCCCATAATCATCAATTGTCCCTTGCCATTTTCATCTAAAAATTTCGCACCTAGAGCTTCACTATATTTTGTACCTAACTTAAATACATGTCCCACTTCAATTCCTCGATCAAATTCAACTGAGGCTTGGCATTTAGGACAAGGATCTCCTAATTTAATGTTTTTAATATCTGCAAATTTTTGCACATGAAAATCCCTTGGAAAGTTAACATTTTTTATATGGTAATTGACCTTATTAGCACCTGTAATCGCATTATTTATAAATTGCACCTGCAAGTCAGCAACTATTTCAATATTATTAGGT
>Ga0265293_10012530_pt1 | contig 11228 bp, 11 predicted proteins | sample Munlanlewell138R_FD_192505 | JGI IMG/M metagenome (GOLD analysis project Ga0265293, IMG submission 192505) | Leachate microbial communities from a municipal landfill in Southern Ontario, Canada - Leachate well 138R | ecosystem: Engineered > Solid waste > Landfill > Unclassified | place: Canada... | reverse complement strand
GCAGCTATTCAGGCTGGAGTCCTTAGTGGAGAAGTTAAAGACTTATTGTTACTTGATGTTACACCACTATCATTAGGGATTGAGACATTAGGTGGAGTATTCACTAAACTAATAGAGAGAAATACGACAATACCTACAAAGAAAAGCCAAGTTTTCTCTACAGCTGCTGATAGCCAAACTGCAGTGGATATACATGTACTACAAGGAGAAAGACAAATGGCTAATGGAAATATTACATTAGGAAGATTCCAGTTAACAGGTATTCCACCAGCTCCAAGGGGAGTACCACAGATAGAAGTTGCTTTTGATATAGATGCAAATGGTATAGTTAATGTGTCAGCTAAGGATTTAGGAACAGGAAAAGAGCAAAAGATAACTATAACTGCTTCAACTAACTTATCAGAAGATGAGATTCAAAGAAAAGTTAAAGAAGCTGAACAATTTGCAGAAGAGGACAAAAAGAATAAAGATAGTATAGAAATCAAAAATAATGCAGATTCACTAGTATACCAAACAGAAAAAACACTTAAAGATCTTGAAGGAAAAATAGATGATAATGAAAAGACAACAGTTCAAAGTAAGTTAGATGAACTAAAGAACGCTCTTGAAGGAACTGATACAGAAATTATTAAAAAGAAGACTGAGGAACTTACAACAGAATTCCATGCAATATCTCAAAAATTATATGAGCAGACTTCACAACAAGGGGCTCAAGAAGAGCCAGAACAAGGCAACAACCAAGATGATAATGTAGTAGATGCGGATTATGAGGTAGTAGACGACGACAAATAATTGTATAAAAGCTAAGTCCTTATGGATTTAGCTTTTATATTGGATGTTGACATATTATTAGAAATAAATTAAACTAATAATCGTTTATAGTAATAATGCAATACCCCAATAGAAGGTGGTGAAACATTGAGTAAAAGAGATTATTATGAAGTGTTAAATATTAATAAAGATGCAACAGAGCAGGATATTAAAAGAGCCTTTAGGCAATTAGCAAAAAAATACCATCCCGACTTAAACCCTGATAATAAAGAGGCAGAACAGAAGTTTAAAGAAGTAAATGAAGCATATGAGATATTAAGTGACCCTGACAAGAAGGTTAGGTATGATAGATTTGGTCACGAAGGAGTAAACGGCCAAGCTGGTGGCTTTAGTCAAGGCTCTGGAGGCTTTGGAGATATCTTTGAAGATATTTTTGATATGTTTGGTGGTGGTTTTTCTGGTAGTAGCAGAAAAAATGCACCTCGTAAAGGACCTGATATTAAATACAGATTAGATATTGAGTTTGAAGAAGCTGCATTTGGAGTTGATAAAGAAGTTGAATACACTAGGACAGAAGATTGTTCAAAATGTAGTGGCACAGGAGCAGAGCCAGGAACTAATAAATCTAGATGTCCAAAATGTAATGGCGCTGGAGAAGTAAAATATGCTCAATCTACTCCTTTTGGTCAGTTTGTTAGAGTAGGAGCTTGTGAAAATTGTAATGGTTCAGGAGAAATAATTGATAAACCATGCAGTAAATGTAATGGTTCAGGAAAAGAAAGAAAAGCTAAGAAAATTAGTATAAAGATTCCAGCAGGTGTTGATACTGGTTCTGTTATTCCACTTAGAGGAGAAGGGGAGGCAGGAGAAAAAGGAGGACCTTATGGTGATTTGTATTTTTATATTAATGTAAAACCTCATAAGGTATTCAAGAGAGAAGGAAATGATATTTTTTGTGATATACCTATATCTTTTGTGCAAGCAACACTTGGAGCCGAAATAGAGTTTCCTTCACTTGAAGATAGTATTAAGCACATAGTGCCAGAAGGAACTCAAACAGATACAGTATTTAAATTTAAGGGCAAGGGCATACCTAATGTAAGAGGTTATGGAAGAGGAGATCAGTACGTTAAGGTTGTAGTTCAAGTTCCAACAAAATTAGATGATAAACAAAAAGAAATATTGAAACAATTTGCTGTAGAAAGCGGAGAAAATATTTATGAGCACAAAAAAGGTTTTTTTGATAAGGTTAAGGATGCTTTTACAGGATAATAATCACTCCATTTTTATGGAGTGATTATTATGTATGTAACTGTAAACCTTTGTGTTATTTCTAACATATAGGGTATAATATTTTTGAATACTATGTATAGGAGATGTGAAAGATATGAAATGGATCGAAGTACAAGTAAAGACCACTACTGAGGCGGTGGAAGCTGTTTCGGGCATATTATATGATGTAGGAGCAGGAGGCTTATCAATTGAAGATCCGAACGATATTATTTTGCATGCCAAGAGTAATGAACACTGGGATTACATAGATACAAGCTTATTAGAGCAACAGTTTGAAGGAGTAATACTAAAAGCATATTTTCCTGAAAGTGAAGATTTAATAGATAAGATAGAGTTAATTAGACAAAATGTTGAAAAAATTCCTCAATACAATTTAGATAAAGGGCTTGGTGAAGTAACTATATCAGAAGTATATGAGAAGGATTGGGCAGAAGCTTGGAAAAAATACTACAAACCTAAAAAAATAGGTGAAAGAATAGTGATAAAACCTTCATGGGAAGAATATGAGAAAGATGAAAGTAATATAGTAATTGAGCTTGATCCAGGGATGGCTTTTGGTACAGGAACTCATGAAACCACCATATTGTGTATTAGACAACTGGAGAAATACATTAATTCTGGACAGACTGTTTTCGACCTAGGATGTGGAAGTGGGATTTTATCTATAACAGCTGCAAAATTAGGAGCTGAAAGGGTTATAGCTGTAGACTTAGACGAATTAGCTATTAAGATTACTAAAGAAAATTCTAAATTAAATCATGTTGAAAATATCGTAGATGTTAGACATGGAAATTTATTAGATGTAGTTAATGAAGAGTCTGATATTATTGTTGCAAATATAATAGCCGAGGTTATTGTTGTATTAACTAAGGATGTTACTAAATTCTTGAAAAAGGGTGGAATTCTTATTACATCCGGAATAATACATGAAAAGGTAAACATGGTTAAAGAAGCAATGATATTAGAGGGCTTAGAAATAATTGAAACTATAACCTTAGGCGAATGGGATAGTGTAGTAGCTAGGTTGGGTGAATAGAAATATGCATAGATTCTTTATTAATAATGAAAATATTCAAGATAATAAGATTATTGTTATAGGTGAGGATGTAAAACACATTAAAAATGTTTTGAGACTTACTGAAGGTGACACTATATCTTTATGCGATAAACAGGGAACAGATTACATTGTAGAAATTTGTGATTTATTAAAAGAAAAAATAATTTGTAGCATTTTAGAAACTAAATTGTCAAGTACAGAGCCTCCCATTGAAGTAATATTGTATCAGGGAGTTCCTAAATCTACAAAAATGGATTTGATAATACAAAAATCTACAGAGCTAGGAGTAGCAAAGATTGTTCCAGTCATTACTGATAGAACTATAGTGAAAATACAAGATAGAAAAAAGGAAGAGAAGAAGCTTGAAAGATGGAATAAAATTACTGAAGAAGCTGCCAAGCAAAGTAAAAGAAGTCTAATTCCAGAGGTTTCTGAGATACTTACTTTTGAAGAGATGCTAATAGCTTTAAAGAATGATGGACTCACAATAGTTCCCTATGAAAATGAAAAAAACAAAGGTATTAAAGAAGTATTAAAGGATAAAGTATGCAAAAAAGTAAATATTATAATTGGACCAGAAGGTGGATTTGAAGATAAAGAGATAGAGGCATTACAGACAATTGGCTCTAACATAGTATCTCTAGGACCGAGGATATTGAGGACAGAAACAGCAGGATTTATTACATCTGCAATAGTACTATATGAGTTAGGAGATTTAGGAGTGAGTTATAATGAATAAAGCAACTTTTCATACTCTAGGGTGTAAAGTAAATCAATACGAAACTGAAGCAATGTCTGAGCTTTTTGAAAGAGCTGGATATGAAATAGTGAATGAAGATGAGACCGCAGATGTTTATGTAATTAATACTTGTACAATTACAAGCCTTGGAGATAGAAAGTCTAGACAGTTTATTAGGCGTGCAAAAAATAAGAATCCAGAGGCTGTCATTGCTGTTGTAGGATGCTATGCTCAGACAGCACCAGAAGAAGTGATGGGCATAGACGAGGTAGATATAGTCATAGGTACTCAAGACAGGAATAGAATTGTTGAACTTAGCCAGCAGGTAATAGCCAATAGAGAAAAAATCAATATTGTAACTGATATAATGAATCAACATGAATTTGAAGAGATGAAGATTGAGAGTATTGATGGAAAAACTAGAGCTTTCTTAAAAGTTCAAGAAGGTTGTAATCAATTCTGTTCATATTGCATAATACCTTATGCACGTGGTCCAATAAGGAGCAGAAAAGCAGATGCAGTTATATCAGAGGTGGAGAAGCTTTCGAAAAATGGCTTTAAAGAGGTTGTATTAACAGGTATACACGTAGCTTCATATGGTAAAGATATTGGAGAAATCAGGCTAATAGACCTTATTGAAAAAGTACATCAGGTTTCTGGAATAGAAAGAATTAGGTTAAGCTCCATAGAACCTACAATTATAAACAAGGATTTTTTAGACAGACTAATTAAGCTTCCAAATGTGTGCGACCATTTTCACCTTTCTTTACAAAGTGGAAGCGATTCTGTTTTAAAGAGAATGAATAGAAAATATAAAACTGAGGAATACAGAAATATTGTAGAGTTAATAAGAAAATATATGCCCAATGTTGGCATTACTACTGACATAATAGTGGGTTTTCCTGGAGAATCAGAGGAAGAATTTCTTGAGACATGTAAATTTGTAGACGATATAGGTTTTTCTAGAATACATGTATTCCCTTATTCCCCTAGAAAGGGCACTCCTGCATCAAAACATAAGAACCAAATTTCAGGAGATACAAAGCATCAAAGAAGCAAAGAACTGATTAAGATAGGTGAATATAATACCATAAGATTTAACAGTAAATTTATTGGTGCTGATCTAAATGTTTTGTTTGAAGAGCAATCAAAATCAAATAAAGAATTCTTAGAAGGCTACACAACAAATTATATTAGAGTTTTATCCCAAGGAGACTCATCCTTAGAAGGCAAGATATTGCCTGTAAAACTTGAAAGAATACAAGGCGATAATTTGATTGGAAAATTACTTACGTAAGAAGGATTTTTTTGCTAATCTGTTGAATAGTAATATGTAGTAATGTAGAAGGAGGTGAAACGGGTGTCTGAATGCATTTTTTGTAAAATTGCTAGTGGTGATATACAAGCAAATGTAACATATGAAGATGATAAAATAATTGCTTTTAAGGATTCAAACCCGCAATCTCCTATCCATGTTTTGATTATACCCAAGGAACATATACCTTCTGCAAACTATATAGATGAAAACAATTCTGATATAATAGGTGAAATTTTTGTTCTGATAAATAAGATAGCAAAAGAGATGGGATTAGATAAGCAAGGCTATAGAATAGTTAATAATTGTGGAGAATTTGGTGGTCAGAGCGTAGACCATATACATTTTCATTTATTGGGAGGGAGACAATTACAGTGGCCACCAGGCTAAAAATTGGGTTGCATAATTCTGATATATAATGTATAATAATCTAGTGCCGAATTCCACTTACTGCATATAGTATAGTAAGGGCCTGTTGTAGTGGTTGAGGGGAGGGAGAACGAATGTCAGAAATCAAAGTCGGGGAAAATGAATCATTAGATAATGCTCTAAAAAGATTTAAGAGACAATGTGCTAGATCTGGTGTATTAGCAGAAGTTAGGAAAAGAGAGCATTATGAAAAACCAAGTGTAAGACGTAAGAAAAAATCAGAGGCTGCAAGAAGAAAGAATACAAGAACAAGATAAGAGGTGAAACATATGTCCCTAAAGGTTAGACTAATGGAAGAATTAAAAATTTCTATGAAAAACGGGGATAAACTTAGAAAAAATGTTATCACAATGGTAAGAGCAGCTATTAAGCAAATAGAAGTTGATAGTAGAATTGAATTAAATGATGAAGCCATTATTGACGTTATCTCAAAACAGGTGAAACAGAAAAAGGATGCTATTGAAGACTTTGAAAAAGGTCAAAGGCAGGATTTAGTGGAATTAACAAAAAATGAAATTGACATACTGTTAAATTACTTACCCCAGCAATTAACTGAGTCTGAGTTAGATGAAATAGTTAAAGCAGCTATTCAAGAAGTAGGAGCTATTTCAATTAAAGATATGGGCAAGATAATGTCAAATGTTATGCCTAAGATAAAAGGTAGAGCAGACGGCAGCATGGTGAATAGTATAGTAAAGCAATATTTGAAATAGATGAAAGCCTGAACATAAAAGTGTTCGGGCTTTCTTTTGTGTGACCTAATCCTTTATTAGTATGATTTTTTCCAGAAATCCATGATAGATTAAACCTATGTCAGTACTAAATTTATAGAGGGTAATTTAGCAAATAAGTTTTGTTGTGAGATTTAAAACATGTTTTTAATTATTATCTTCATGAGGATGTCTGTAATTACCAAGTCCTTACTATTGTTATAATATTTTAGAAGTGTTATAATTTTTAGAACAATCAGAATTCATAAGGGGGATAGGCTGTGGCAAAGAAAATTTTTATAATTTTAACTATAATTTTAACTATAATTAATCTCCCTCCCTCTTATGAGGATACTTTTTCACAATCAAATGTCGTCCTTAGAGCAATAAGAAAAAATGAAGACTTTTTTGTACAGATATTAGCGCCTTTAGATGTAAAGACAATAAAAGTTGAGATTGTATCTGAGAACGGTGCTGTTAAAAGCATTATATACAAGGATTACTATGGAATTAGAAGCTATCCTAGAAAAAAATATAATGAATTTATAATTTCTAATAGAAAAAATGATATTCTTGATGGTGATATTATAAAGGTTTTTTATAAGGCAACAATTATTGCTGAAGGTACTATATCTTCTATACCTTATATTACTATAGTAAGCAATGAAAATATTATAAACGAAGAAAGCAAGTTAATTAGGATAGCAACTTATAATATACATCGTGGTAGGGACAAGACTGGATATTCTAACCTTAAGGAAATTGGAGAATTTATAAAGTATTATGACATTGACATAATAGGTTTACAAGAAGTGGATAAGAATGTGCCCAGAACAAATTTTGAAGACCAGCTTAAAAAACTAGCAGACAAGCTTTCTATGTATTATTATTTTGGCTCAAATAAAAGCTTTTTAAAAGGGGAATATGGGAATGGTATATTAAGCAAATATCCCTTGCTAAATCCTGAGAATATTTTATTGCAGGGGAAAGAGGCAAGAGGATTATTGAAAACCACTATTTTGATTGGACAAAACAAAAAATTGAACTTTATGGTGACACACTTAGGTCTAGACGTTGATGAAAGACAAAAACAATTTAATAATTTATCAGATTATATAGATATTTATGAGGAAGATTTAATATTAGTCGGAGATTTTAATGTAACTGATATTGACCCTAATATTTTAAGCATTCAGCAGAAGCTTAATGATATAGGAGAAAAAACCATGCATAGGAATGTAAATACACTGAATATTTTTAGAAACGAATACAGAATAGATTATGTATTTGCAAGTAAGTCCATGGGAGTTAAAAAATACAATGTAGAAAAAGTACAATATTCAGATCATTTTCCAGTAATTGTAGAAATAGAGTATTAGAATAAATTTTGATTAAGAGTATGCTTTAGAAGCCTACTCTTTTTGTTGCTTATTTTAAAGTAAGGTGCTATTGCTATTTACTTATTATTAAGAATACATATATTTTAAAGCGCATAGATTTATATATGGAGGAGGATTACTGTGAAAAAAAAGATTGATGATATGAAAAAAAATTTCTCAGAAATACTTGAACTTCCTAAGGAGATTATGTTGGACTTTCCAAAGATTACCTTTATAGGAAATCTTCAATTATATATAGAAAATCATAAAGGGATTATAGAATATGGGAGTTTAAGGATTAGAGTAAATACTAATGCTGGAATATTAAGAGTAGTCGGAAAAAATATGGTGATAAAGACTATAGTTATGGAAGAAATAGTAATAGTTGGTGAAATAGACTCATTAGAATTTACATAATAGGGGGTGAAACCTTGTTGGTTATTCGTATATGGAATTATTTTAGAGGATATGTTATTATAAAAATTGAAGGGTTTACTTTAGAAAAATTTATAAATTTAGCTATATCCAAAAATATTATTTTATGGGATATTACTAGAGTAGACTATACTACTCTAAGTGCAAAGGTCAGTACAGCTGGTTTTAAAGAGTTAAGAGATGTTGTCCAAAAGGTAGGTTGCAGAGTAAATGTAATAGAAAAAAAAGGATATCCATTTCTTGTTAGTAAGTTTAAGTATAGGAAAATGCTTTTTATTGGTGCAATACTATCAATAAGCTTAGTTATTTTTTTAACCTCTTTTATTTGGAGTATAGATGTAATTGGAAATGAGAGAATAAAAGATGAAGAAATAATCAAAGTATTGCAATCCTTAGAAATTAGTGAAGGTATTAGGAAAAGTACTGCAAAAAAAGCGGATATTAGTAACACATTATTATTAAGTATTCAGGAACTATCATTTGCAAATATTGAAATACGTGGTACTAAAATGATTATAGAGGTTAGAGAAAGGTCTTTAGCAAAGATAGAAATAGAAAAAGATGTGCCTTGTAATATTGTGGCCTTAAGAAAAGCCGTTATAGAAAAGATAATAGTTAAAAATGGAAGGGCTTTAGTTGATAAAGGCGAAATTGTAAATGAAGGTCAGGTTTTAATATCTGGAACCATAAATAATGAGAATTCTGATTTTCCTCTTTTAGTACATTCCCAGGGTAACATATTAGCAAGAACTAAGTATAATCAAATAATTGAAGAGCCAATAATTAAGACAATTGATGAAGAGACAGGTGAGGTTTTCACCACAAAAGAAATTGTAATTGGGAAAAAAAGAATTCAGTTAATGAATGGAGAAATACCCTTTAAGAGCTACCTAGAAGAAAAGAAAATAAAGGAAATTGGTGATTTAGGGTTAATAAGACTGCCAGTTGTGACAATCCAACACACTTATAAGGAAGTGAAAAGGATAATAATAAAACAAGACATTGATGCCTTAAAACATACTACGGCTGTACAGGGAACACAGGAGTTAATGTCTAGAATTCCTTCTGAATCAAGTGTAGTTTCTAAAGACGTTAGATATATGGTTGAAGAGCAAGTGCTAATTACAGAAGTAATTATTGAAGTGATTGAAGATATAGGAGTAAAAGAAAAATTGACTAATACACATTAATTTAGGAGGACTTATATTGGAGAGAGAGACGCAGGAAAGAAGAGTAAGCATAAATAAAAATGATTATATACAAGAACTCTTCGGAAACTTTGATGAGAATATAAAATTAATTGAAAGAGAATTTGATGTAGATATTGTATCAAGAGAAGGTAAAATAAGAATTTTAGGTGAGGAACATAGAATTATTCTTACTGAAAAATTAATTAATAGTCTTCTTGAGATAATTGAAAAACAAGGAAATATAACAAAGCAAGAAATTATTTATGCTATTCAGCTTGTTTTAGAGGGACAAGAAGAGACTTTAAAAGAATTATTGGATCAAACTGTTTGTATAACTGCAGCAGGTAAATCTATTAAGCCGAAGACAGTTGGACAAAAGATATATATAAATTCTATTAGGGAAAATGACATAGTATTTGGTATAGGACCAGCGGGTACAGGAAAGACCTATTTAGCTATGGCCATGGCTGTTGCCGCTTTTAAGAATAAAGAAGTCAATAGAATAATATTGACTAGACCTGCTGTAGAAGCAGGAGAAAGTCTAGGATTCCTTCCAGGTGATTTACAGGAAAAAGTAGATCCGTATTTAAGACCATTATATGATGCATTATACGATATACTTGGACCAGAAGTATATGCTAAGTATATGGAAAGAGGATTAATTGAGGTTGCTCCTTTAGCCTATATGAGAGGGAGAACACTAGATGCTTCTTTTGTAATACTTGATGAAGCTCAAAATACTACAAACGAACAAATGAAGATGTTTCTTACAAGATTAGGTTTTGGCTCAAAGGCAATAATAACAGGCGATATTACTCAGATAGATTTACCAAGAGGAAAAAACTCTGGATTAAAGCAGGTAACAAATGTATTAAATAATATTAAAGGTATTGATTTTGTATATTTAACTAAGAAGGATGTTGTTAGGCACCAACTTGTACAGAGGATTATTGAAGCTTATGAAAAATATGACATTAATGAAGACACAAAATAAGAGAAGAGCGGGAGGGGTTTTATGGTTTCTAATAATAAAAAAGAGGACAAACTACAAAAAAAACATGTATTAGCTATCTTTAATAAAATCATTGTAAAGCAAGTAATATTAGCTATTGTTTTTACAATAACTATGTATTTTATAGTGGGAAGCAGCATGGCACCTGAAAGAGTAGTAGTTAAAATAGGAGACTTAGCCCCTGATGATATTAGAGCAACAAAGGAAATGATAGATGAAATAAAGACTGACCAACTAAAAGAAGAGGCAATAGAGAAAATTGATACTATATACAGTGTTGAAACCTCAGTTCAGGTGAAGATTAAGAATGATATAAATAGATTCTTTATAATTTTAAAAGAAATTAGAAGCATGGAAGACGAGACCCACGCTAATAGAATGGAACATTTTCAGAAAAGGTCCAATATTAACCTTGATATTGAAGAATATAGCATTGCTTTGTCAATTTCTGATGATGCTTTGGGAACCTTAGAGAACAATGTTCAGGACATGGTAAGTCAAGTTATGGGTATGGGAATACTTGAAGAAGAAATTGAATCTAAAAAAATAAGCATATCTAGAAGCTTTGAGGAGTTAGAATATCTATCTGAAAATGTAAAGACTTTAGGAATAAGTATTATAGAAAAAACTATGCAGCCCAATAAGTTTGTGGATGTGGATACCACTTTTCAAAAAAGACAAGAAGCTTCAGATCAAGTAGCACCTGTAGTTATCAAAGAGGGACAAATAATAGTTGAAAAGAAACAGTTAGTGGATGAAAGGATTTTTTCTTTAGTAAAAAAGACTGGTTTGCTTAAGGAGACTGAAGGCCCTGATTATAGACTAATCATAGGAACCATAATTTTTATTTTGATACTAGAGGCTTTAATAGTAGCCTATCTATATATTTTTGACAAGA
>Ga0265293_10012528_pt1 | contig 11229 bp, 7 predicted proteins | sample Munlanlewell138R_FD_192505 | JGI IMG/M metagenome (GOLD analysis project Ga0265293, IMG submission 192505) | Leachate microbial communities from a municipal landfill in Southern Ontario, Canada - Leachate well 138R | ecosystem: Engineered > Solid waste > Landfill > Unclassified | place: Canada... | reverse complement strand
GGAGCGATCAGCACGCCCGTCGATAGGCGGATACGGCGGGTCCCCCCGGCGATCGCCGCCAGCACCGTAAGCGGCTCGAACCAGGGGTAATCCAGCGGCGCAGGAAATGGCCCGTAGGGGTATTTGTCGACATTCTCCCCCATCACCACGTGATCGGTGATGCTCACCTGATCGACACCTGCCTCCTCGGCGCTGCGGGCCACTTCGACCACCGGTGCGAAATCACCGCCAAACCATTGCTGAAGACCGTAGAGCCCGATCGCTACCTGTACCATTCTGCATCACTCCTGAAGTCGCGCGAATCGCTCGCAACGATACCTCATGCACGGCCCGCCGCGCGCGGTCCTCGTGCAGCCGCCGCCCAGGTGCCACGCCCGGAGGCGCTACCATCCGCCCGGTAGCCCGACCGGCGGACAAGGGGACGGGGTGTATGGACGCCCGGCCGCCGCGAGCGGCACGAATGCGCGAAAATATGAATGCGCTATACTCGAGCCGTCCCCATTTCAGTGTGAACCGCTTCGCATGCATCTGGCGAGGCATCGGGCGGGATCGCGACGGCCAGTCGCAACCCGGACGCCGTAAGGCTGCCAAAGCCCGCTGTCGGCGTGGATGAGTCTGAAAACTTCGCTCGCCTGCGCGAGCAGGCCGGCGACCGGTTCGGTTTCGAATACGCGACGGAGACTTGTAGAATGTCGACTGCGCAGAAAGCGATTGCCGTGGCACGCGAGGGCACTCGGCTCGATGACGCCAAGGCGCTCGCCCTCGTCGAGCTCACGGATCTGCGCCCGCTGCTGGCGGCCGCCGAGGAGATGACGCTGGAGGGTCACGGGCGGGCGGTGAGCTATTCGCGCAAGGTCTTCATTCCGCTGACCCAGCTCTGCCGCGACGTCTGTCACTATTGTACGTTCGCCAAGGCCCCGCGCTCGCTCAAACAGGCCTACCTCAGTCCCGATCAGGTCCTGGAAATCGCCCATGCCGGCGCTGCCGCTGGTTGCAAGGAAGCGCTTTTCACACTCGGCGACAAGCCGGAGCTTCGCTATTCGGCCGCCCGGCGCGCGCTGGCCGAACTCGGGCACGCGAGTACCCTCGAATACCTCGAAGCGACCGCCCGCTCGGTTTTCAAGCAGGTCGGTCTGCTCCCGCACCTCAATCCAGGCGTCATGACCCGTGAAGACCTCGAGCGGCTCCGGCCCGTCTCGGTCTCCATGGGCCTCATGCTCGAGACGGCCTCGGAACGCCTGAGCGCACGTGGCGGTCCACATTTCGGCTCGCCCGACAAGTGGCCGGCGCGACGGCTCGAGACGATCGAGTGGGCTGGCGAGCTGGCCATCCCCTTCACCACCGGGCTGCTGATCGGGATCGGCGAGACGCGGCTCGAGCGGCTCGAAGCGCTGCTCGCACTGCGGGCGCTGCATGAGCGCTACGGGCATCTGCAGGAAATCATCGTGCAGAACTTCCGTGCCAAGCCCGGCACGCGCATGAGCCAGGCGCCCGAACCTTCGCTCGAGGAACACCTCTGGACGATTGCGGTGGCACGCCTGGTACTGGGCCCGCGTTTTTCAATTCAAGCGCCACCGAACCTGCAGCCTGGGGCGCTCGCCGCTCTCGTGCAGGCGGGTGTAAACGACTGGGGCGGAGTGTCGCCGGTCACTCCCGATCACGTGAATCCGGAGGCGCCCTGGCCGCATCTGGAGAAGCTCACGACCGAAACGGCGGCCGCAGACCGCGAACTCACCGAACGTTTGGGAATCGCCCCGCCGTTCGTGCGCACGCCACATCGCTGGGTCGATCCTGCACTGATCAGCGCGGTGCGTCGTGCTGCCGATACACGTGGCCTGGCACGCACCGATGTCTGGCACGCGGGCGCGGCGACGCCCGTACCGGCAGTCGCCCGCACATGGATTCGCGAAGCGGTGCGCGACACGGGGACCGGCGCCTCGCACCGCTCCGGTCTATCGCGCCCCATTGCCCGCGCACTGGCCCGCGCGGGCCGCGGTGCGTCGCTCGAGGAGAGCGACATCGAACGGCTGTTCTACGCCGCCGGCCGTGATTTTCACGAGGTGCTGCGTGCCGCGGATCTGGTGCGCGAGGACGCGGTGGGTGACGAGGTTTCCTATGTCGTCAACCGCAACATCAACTACACCAACATCTGCACTTATCGCTGCGGATTCTGTGCCTTCTCCAAAGGCCGCAGCGCCCGCGATCTGCGCGGACCGGCCTATCGCATCGATACCGATGAGATTGCACAGCGAGCCGTGGAGGCGCACGCAGCCGGTGCAACGGAAGTGTGTCTGCAGGGCGGGATTCACCCCAGCTACACCGGCGAGACCTATCTTTCGATCGTCGCGGCAGTGAAATCGGCCGTGCCCGACATGCACGTGCATGCCTTTTCTCCACTCGAGATTACACATGGCGCACGCACGCTCCAGCTCTCGCTCGTGGATTATCTGCGCCGGCTCAAGGCCGTCGGCCTCTCGACGCTGCCGGGTACGGCCGCGGAAATATTGGACGATGAAGTACGGGCGATCATCTGCCCGGACAAGCTCTCGACGAATGAATGGCTGCAGGTCATGCGTGCCGCCCATAGCGTGGGACTGAAGAGCACCTCCACCATGATGTTCGGGCACGTGGAGGAGCCTCGGCACTGGGCGCGTCATCTGCTGCACATCCGCACGCTGCAGAAACGTACGGGTGGGTTTACCGAATTCGTGCCCTTGCCCTTCGTGCACATGGAAGCCCCGATGTGGCGCAAGGGACTTGCCCGGTCCGGGGTGAGCTTCCGCGAAGCGCTGCTGGTGCATGCGATCGCGCGCCTGGCGCTGCATCCGCTGATCCCTAATATCCAGACCTCATGGGTGAAGATGGGCCCCGAGGGCGCAGCCCTCACGCTGCAAGCCGGCGCGAACGATCTCGGCGGTACGCTCATGAACGAATCCATCACCCGCGCCGCCGGCGGGGTGAACGGCCAGGAACTCGACGCGGCAGGCATCGAGCGCCTGGCACAAACGCTCGGACGCCCCGCCTTCCAGCGCACCACGCTCTATCAGCGCGCACATACGAATGCCGCGATGCCGTTCGTCGCCATCGCCCAATAATCGATCCCTGGGGAGAAACTCTTGTCGGAAGCGCAGCTTTCGGGCGTCGAGCGCGACGTCACGTTCGATGTCATTGTCGTGGGTTCAGGGGGCGGAGCGCTACTCTCGGCCGTGCGCGCGCATGACCTAGGGTTGAAAGTACTCGTCATCGAGAAGAGCGACCTGTACGGCGGTACCTCCGCAACCTCGGGCGGTGCCGTCTGGATTCCTCTGAACGGCCAGGCAAAGGACGATTACGACTCGGCCTACGGCTATCTCAAGGCCGCCGCCGGCGACACGGCCACGGAGGGCAAGATCCGCGCCTACCTCGAAAGCGCCGCGGAGATGGTCCGCTTCATCAACGAAAAGACCGCTCTGCGCTACAAGGTGAGCGACGGGTACGCCGACTACTATCCCGAGCTTCCCGGCGCCCTGGACAGCGGCCGGGCCATGGAGCCGGTGCCCTTCGACGGGGCGCTGCTGGGCGAGGAACTCCAGCGGCTGCGGCCCAGCCATCCAGGCGTCATGCTGATGGGGATCGCCATGACGATCCCCGAGTCCAACGCCATGGCCACCAAGGCGCCGGGCTGGATCGGGATCACGCTCAAAATCCTGGCGCGCTACTGGCTGGATCTCCCGTGGCGTTTCAAAACGAAGCGCGACCGGCGGCTGTGTCTGGGCAACGCGCTGATTGGAGGCTTGCGCCAGGCAATGCTCACACGCGGCATTCCGCTATGGCTGGAGTGCCCGATGGAGTCCTTGATCGTCGACAACGGCAGGGTTCAAGGGGTGGTGGCACGCCGCGGCGGGCAATCGATCACGCTGCGCGCCAGGCGCGGCGTGATCCTCGCGGCCGGCGGCTTCGAACGTAACCAGACGATGCGCGAGCAATATCTGCCGCAGCCTACTCGCCAGGAATGGTCGGTGACGCCGGCAAACCTGAATACGGGTGACACCATACTGGCCGCACAAGCCATCGGTGCGAAGCTCGAGAACATGGCAATGGCGTGGGGCACTCCGTCCGTGCGCCATCCCGACGCGCCCCAGGGTACGCAGGCGCTGTTTGCCGAGCGAGGTTTTGGCGGCCTCATCGCCGTAAACCAACAGGGCCGGCGTTTCGTGAACGAGTCGATCTCCTATGACCGCTTCTACGAGGCGCTCTATGCCGATCACGCCAAGACCGGCAGCAGCATTCCTGCGTGGCTGGTCTTCGATGCGCGGCATCGCAAGGATTGCCCGCTCGGACCTCTGCTGCCCGCTTCGGCGATGCCGGACTCCAAGGTCGCCAAGGAATGGTGGGGCGACTTCATCTTCAAGGACGCGAGCCTCGAGGGCCTGGCGCGCCAGATCGGCGTGGATCCGGCAGGCCTCGCGGAATCGGTGCGCCGCAACAACGAATACGCGCGCACCGGCGTGGACCTGGACTTCCATCGAGGCGAGAGCGCCTTCGACCGCTACTGGTCGCTGAAGAACGTCAAGCCGAATCCTTGCCTGGTCGCGATCGAGAAGCCGCCGTTCTATGCCGTAAAGATCCAACCTGGCGACACCGGCACCAAAGGCGGGCCCGCCATCACGGACGACGGACAGGTCATCGCCGAGACAGGCGAACCGATTCCCGGCCTCTATTGCACCGGCAACAATGCGGCTGCACCGCTAGGTACGGTCTATGGCGGCGCCGGCGGCACGCTCGGACCTGGTATGGTCTTCGGCTTCCGTGCCGTGAATCACCTGGCGAGCACGGCGGCGTAAATCACGCGCCGCCCGCAATCACGCTGCAGCGAGTATCAGTCCGCTCGTCGGCACGCCGGTGCCGGCGGTGACCAGAACGTGCTGGACGTCCTTCACCTGGTTCACGGAGGTGCCGCGTACCTGGCGCACACCCTCGGCGATGCCGTTGACGCCATGGATATAGGCTTCACCGAGCTGGCCGCCGTGAGTATTCACCGGCAGGCTTCCGTTCATGCCGATATGGCCATCCTTGATGAAGTCCTTCGCTTCGCCACGCTTGCAGAAGTCGAAGGCCTCCAGCTGAGGCAGCACGAAGGGCGAGAAGTGATCATAGAGCACTGCCGTCTGGATGTCCTTCGGCCCGATGCCTGACATGGCGTAGAGCTGCTTCGCCACGAGGCGCATCTCGGAGAGCGCCGAGATATCCTTGCGGTAGAAGCTCGTCATGTTCATCTGATCGTCGCAGGCGCCCTGGGCCGCGCCACGGATCAGCGCGGGCTTCTGCTTCAGGTGCCGTGCTCGGTCGGCGCGCGTCACGACGATCGCCACCGCGCCGTCCGACTCCTGACAGCAGTCCAGAAGCCGCAAGGGTTCCACGATCCAACGGCTCCTCTGGTGATCCTCGAGCGTAATCGGCTTCTGGTAGAACCAGGCCTTCGGATTGTTCGCTGCCATGCGCCGGCCGGACACGGTCACGCGGCCGAAGTCTTCGGTAGTCGCACCGAAATCGTGCATGTAGCGCTGCGCAGCCATCGCCACCCAGGAGGCCGGCGTTGCCAGTCCGAAGGGCACGGTCCAGCCAAAGGTGGCAAGCGCCGCCGAGGGCATGGGCGGGGGCACGTAGGATGCACCGAAACGGTACTGGGAACGCTCATTCATGGCGCGATAGCAGACCACCACGTCCGCTACGCCACTGTGCACGGCCATTGCCGCCTGGTGCACGGGCGCGCAGGCGCCGCCGCCGCCGTATTCGATGCGGCTGAAGAACTTGAGATCCTTGCCGCCGATACTGCGGAAGATCTCGATCTCCGGGTTGTTGTCCATGGTGAACGTGGACATTCCGTCGACATCGCTGGTCTTCAGGCCTGCTTCGTCGAGCGCGGCCTTGATCGCCTCCACGGCGAGTTGCAGCTCGCTACGCCCGGAATCCTTGGAGAACTCCGTGGCGCCGATGCCGACGATTGCCGCCTGATCTTTCAACGGATGAGTCATGTGTGTTCGCTTCCCCCGTTCTTCAGTCTCTTACGACCCGAGTCTTGACACATCTGGCGAAGGCTCTCGATTGATCTGGTCTTTCGACGGGTGGTGTCATTGATCTTGGGGTACTCCACCTGTTCGGTTGAGGTTTATCGCCTTAGGGCAGTGCCAGGCGCACGGTCGCTGTGACATGCTCCCCGAGGCTGTTCTTGCCGCTCACCGCGACTTCCACGATCCTGTCCGTGCCGATCACTTCCTTGTTCGCGACCGTACCGGACATCTTCATCACGTCACCGGGGAAATTCGGCGCGCCGAGCCGCATCTTCACGCCCTTGATGCGTGCGCCGGGGCCGGCCCAGTCGTTCACGAAACGCTGTACGAGGCCGTTGCTGGTGAGAATGTTCATGAAGATGTCGGGCGTACCGGCCGCCTGGGCATGCGCCTTGTCGTGATGCACGAGCGAGAAATCGCTCGTCGCGATCGCGCCGGCGACGATGAGCGAGGCAGTGATGGGAACGTCCAGGCCGGGCAGTTGCTGGCCGGTCTGGACGCTGTCGAAGGTGATCGGGGCCGCCATATAGTCCTCGTCACTGGGTCAGGTCATGGGCCGCACGGTGCCGCTCGCCAGTTGCTCGCCGATTTTCGCAAGCATCGGTGCGGCGCCGCCGAGCGCCAGTTCGATCTGCTTGGCTCGCAGGAAATACGCATGGATCGAATAGTCGATGTCTGCACCGATGCCGCCATGCAGATGTTGCGCGGTGTGTGTGACACGGTGGCCTGCACGCGCAGCCCACCACTTGGCCGCAGCAACCTCGGCGGTAGCCGAGATGTCGTTCTCCAGCGCCCACACGGCTCTTAGATAGGCCGAACGCAGCGCCTCGACGTCGATGTAACCGTCGGCGAGCCGGTGCTGTACGCCCTGGAAACTCCCGGTCGGCCGGCCGAATTGCACACGCTCGGCGGTGTAGGCTGCGGTACGCCGCAGTGCCTCCGCCGCCAGGCCGAGCTGCTGGGCAGCGAGTGCTGCCTGACCTCGCTCCACGATCCAGCGCACGATGGACTCGCCGGCCTCAGCCTCGTCCAGCACGTGGGTCGCGGGCACCTGCGCGTTGGTCAGCTTCAGGAGTGCCTGGGGCTCGCCGCTGGTCGTGGCCTGCGCTTCGATACGCACGCCCTTGGCCTTCGGATCGATCAGGAACACGCCCACGCGCTTGCGACCGGTGCGCGCCGTGACCAGGATGGCCTGCGCCTGGGCGCCGTAGGGTACGCAGGACTTCACGCCCCGAAGCCGCCAACCCTCGCCGCTGGCGGTCGCCTTGACGGCGGGCTGCAGCGGATCGCCGCCGCCGGCTTCCTCGAGCGCCGCGGTCAACAGGATCTCGCCGCTGGCCACGCGGGGCAGGAGCGCGGCACGCAGCGTGGGACTGCCGAACTTCTGGATGGGCATCGCGCCCAGCACCAGCGTCGCGAGCAGCGGTACGGAGGCAAGCGTGCGGCCCTGCTCCTCGAGAACCAGGCAGAGTTCCGTCAGGCCGAGCCCGGTGCCGCCGTGCTCCTCCGCGATCGCGGTACCGAGAAGTCCTGCTTGCGCCAGCGTCGTCCACAGCGGCCGGTCGTAGGGTTCCCCCGAACGGGAGAAGTCCCGGCGGAAATCGTCCGTCATACGATCGTCGAGAATCTGCGCTGCGAGTTGGCGCAGGCTCTGCTGTTCTTCGCGATAACTGAAATCCATGTGCTTTCTCCGTTCAGCCCGCTCGCCGTTCGCGGAAGGCCGGAATCACGAAGTCCTTCTCGACCTCGACGAACTCGACCTCGACCGGCATGCCGATGCGAACGTTCTCAGGCGCAATGCCGCGCAGGTTCGCGACCACGCGTACACCCTCCTCGAGATCGACGAGCGCCACGGGCAGCGGATACTGGAATCCCGGAATCTGCGGCTGATGCACGACGACGAAGCTGTGGATCGTGCCGTGTCCCGAGCATTCCCGCGTCGTCCACTCGAGCGACTGGCATTCCGGGCACATCGGACCGGGCGGATGATGCAGCCGGCCACAGCTGCCGCACTGACGCACCAGGAGTTTGTGCTGGTTCAGTCCCTCCCAGAAGAACGCGCCATCCTTGGTGATCGCCGGGCGAGGATGCGGCGGCTTCTGGGCTTCAGGCGCCGTGGTAACCGGCGCCACCGCGTTCTTCGCCTGCGCCGGCGGACGGAATTTGAGTATCCGGAAGAGCATGCGGCCGACGAGCGCTCCCTTCTGGTCGGTGAACTCGTAACGGTAGGTTACGAAGTGCCCGACACCGAGACCGGTCTTCTTCTCCTCCGAAATGCCGTCCAGCGTAACGTGCTGAGTGACGACATCCCCGGGGCGCAGGTAGCGGACATATTCATGCTCCAGGTTGGTCGCGACGACCGAGGTGAAGCCCGCAGCATCCACGAGGTCGAGCCCCAGCAGGGTGTCGCCTTCGCCACCGGGATCGGGCCGGAAACGGCCCATGGTCCATACCTCCATCATGGCCGGCGGCGCGATCAGGCCATTCAGCTCCGTCTTCGCCAGCTTCTCATCGAGATACAGCGGGCTCGTCTCGCCCATTGCCTCGCACCAGCGACGGACCATGGGCAAATTGACGGAGTCGATCGCAGTCTGCGGCGGCGCTGCCTGCCGGCCCACCAGCGCCTGCACCTTCGACAGCCAGTTCTGCGTTCCAGCATCGGACATGGAATTCACCCTTCAGCGTCCGCGCGGCAGACCGAGACCCATCTGCGCCACCATGTCGCGCAGCACTTCGGTCGCCCCGCCACCAAATGTATTGATCTGACAACGCTGCCATTCGGTCTCCAGTCGTGCCTGCAGCACCGCGCCGGGCGAGCCGTTCTTGACGATGCCCGCGGATCCCACGACGTCGAGCAGCAGCTGCAGTACCTTGATGTAGCTTTCGGTGCTGAAGATCTTGCAGGCGCTCGCGAGATCCGCGCGCACGCTCCCTTGTGAAATTTCCCATGCCACGCGGTTACCGAGCACGGTGTTGGCTTGCAGCAAGGCATACGCCTCGGCGAGCGCGAGTTGCGCCCAGGACCGGTCGATCACACGGCCGCCCTCGGGTGCCGAGGTAGCGCGCGCCCATTCCACAGTCCTGTCGAAACAGCCCATCGCTCCATAAGCCAGCGCCGCCAGGCCGACCCGCTCATGATTGAGCTGCTCGGTGATCAGACGCCAGCCGCCATTCAGCTCACCCACGATCATGCTGGCCGGAACACGCACGTTCTCGTAGAAAGTGACGTTGGTGCGGCCACCGCCGACCGTATATATCGGTGTCACGGAAAAGCCTGGCAGACGGGTATCCATCACGAAAATGGTGATGCCCTTGTGCTGGGGCGCGTTCGGATCGGTGCGCGCCGCAAGCCAGACGTAGTCGGCACCTTCTGCACCGCTGGTGAAGATCTTTTGACCGTTGATGACGTAATGCTCGCCGTCGCGTTCGGCGCGGGTCCTGAGCGAAGCGAGATCGGAGCCTGCCGTGGGCTCGGTATAACCGATGGCGAAAATGATCTCGCCGCGAGCGATGCGCGGCAGGAAATCGCGCTTCTGCTGCTCCGTACCGCGGCGGATGAGTGCCGGCCCGATGGTGTTCACCGTAACGAAGGGGAACGGCGCCTCGGCCAGCCACAATTCCTCGAGCAGGATCTTCTGGGCCAGTGGATCGAGGGCGCGACCGCCATATTCCACCGGCCAGCCCGGAGTGAGCCAACCGGCGTGTCCCATGCGACGGATAACGGCGCGATAGATTTCGCCGCTCTCCCGATTGTGGCGAAGTTGTGCACGCTCTTCCGGGTCCATGAGACTGGCGAGATAGGTGCGGAACTCGCGCCGCAGCGCGATCTGCTGGGGCGTGTATTCGACGTGCATGGGCAGTTCAATCTCCGGCAAAGGGCAGGATGCCGAGCGTCTGCAGATTCTCGTTCGTAACCGGGATGTAGGTGCCTGCCTTGGGGTCGCGCACGTACACAGGATCCGCGGTGCGCTTCGGGTCGTAGCCTTCCCGCTGCAGATCCACCTTGCGCAGCTTGAAGGTCGAGGTGAGATCGGCCTCGCGTGAAATCCTTACGAACAACGGCACGGCGTAAGTTGCGAGTCGGTCCACCGCGAATTCGTGAAAGGCCGCGGGATCGAAGTGCGATGGATCGAGGTAGGTGAGCGAAGCCATGCCGGCTCGGCCCTCTTCGCCGGCGACGCGCACGCCATAGACGTTGACGCTCGCCGGTCCTGGGAACTGCGCGAGCACCTCGGCGACTTCCTCGGTGGAAACATTGTGGCCCCGCCAACGAAAGGTATCCCCGATACGGTCGACGAAGTAAAAGTAGTCGTCCTCGTCGAAGCGCACCAGATCGCCTGAGCGCACCCAGCGGTCGCCGGGCTTGAAGACGTTGCGCAGCAGCTTGGCTTCCGTGGCCTCGGCCGAGGTATAGCCCTCGAACATGCCGGCCGCGCCGGGGCCATCGAGAACTTCACCGACCAGCTCGCCGATTTCGCCCGCCTTGCAGAGCACCAGGGTACCGTCGGGATTACGCACATAATCGCCGGCCTCGACGTCGTAACGAACCACCCGCATGTTGGTTGCCTCGGGATACGGCAGGCGCCCGATCGAGCCGATCTTGTTGTCGACGTTGGAAATGCCGTAGTTGGCTTCGGTGGCGCCGAGACCCTCCACGATCATCTCGACGCCGAAGCGATCGAGAAACTGCCGCCACACGTCGGGCCTGAGGCCGGCGCCGGCCAGCTTGCGCAGCGTGTGATCGCGATCGTCCGGCCGCGGCGGCTGATTGGCGACGTAGCGGCAGATCTCGCCGATGTAATACATCGCCGTGACCTTGTGGCGGCGAACATCGTTCCAGAACTCGCTGACGCTCAGCTTGCGCCGCAGCACGATCGGCACGGCGAAGCGCAGCGCGGCGGACACCACCACCATGCCGCCGGCGCCGTGAAAGAGCGGCAGCACGTTGTAGATCACATCGTCCGGGCCCAGCTGCCAGATCCCGCCGATCACCTCGCCGGCGTTCACGAAGCGCAGGTGGCTCATCACCGCGGCCTTGGGCAGTCCTGTGGTGCCCGAGGTGAAGATGTAATAGAGCGTATCGCCGAAGGTCAGCCCGGCGCGCGCACTGCGCGGCAGATTCTCCGGGCTTGCCTCTGCCATTGCCGCCTCGAGGCTGAGCGCCGGCACGAGCCCGCTC
>Ga0265293_10012527_pt1 | contig 11229 bp, 9 predicted proteins | sample Munlanlewell138R_FD_192505 | JGI IMG/M metagenome (GOLD analysis project Ga0265293, IMG submission 192505) | Leachate microbial communities from a municipal landfill in Southern Ontario, Canada - Leachate well 138R | ecosystem: Engineered > Solid waste > Landfill > Unclassified | place: Canada... | reverse complement strand
AATACCGGAATACAGTGTAGCAGTCAAAAGCATGCTACACTGGACAAACTACAGACAAACTTTTTCAGAACTGATGATATACCATTTTAATATGAACCCAATTTCAACGATATTATTTGGAATATTTGCAATAACGATTGTTTATGTTATCTACAAAGCCATTTATTGACTTTATCTAATTTTCAGTTAAAGGTAAACCAAGCTCATCCGAAAACTGCTTTAACATCGTATCTATCCAATAACCCGAATAACCTAATTTCTTCGCTTTAAGCAGGTTCAAAATGGCCTTACCCTTTTGTTCTCGTTGTGACCAAGCCATAGCCAAAACAACGTAAGCCCAACCTGACTTATGGTTGTAACCTTCAAGATATGAAATGGTTTTGTGCGGCTCATGCAATGCAAGATGCAATGTTGCCAAATCACAAATCAAAAATTCATTTGTAGGATTAAGAGATAAAGCCAAAGTCAACTCCTCGTAAGCATCTAAAAAAGCTCCGCGGCCGGCCAATATTAAGCCTAATGAACGATGTGCGTCTGAGTCTTCGGGATTCTTCGCAATAGCATCTCGCGCTTGTTGCTCTGCAAAAGAAAAATCTTGCTCCGTGCTTTCTCCTAATAATGATAAATAAAAATATATACGACCCAATTCAAGATAAGCATGATTTGTTTTATTGTCTAAAATCGCTGAATTTTTATAGTGCTCCCATGCGCGTCTGAGCATTTCAATATTGCCTAAGCGCATACCCTCTTCAATCATTTGAGACGGAACCCCCAAAGGCACCCCGCCCTCAACCACAGTAATTGGCAAGGGATAAGCGCTCAAACGATTTGTAAAGAAGAAAAATGTTAATAAAATAAAACCCCCGAAAAAAACGGGCGTGCACAATCTTTTCAACATACAATAAGCCTCCCAAATAACTATTTACTATTATCTAACATGTAATCTTTGCAAAATCTATATATTTGTTATACTCTGTACTATAAACTGATTACTCGGAACATTATGGGAAAGAATACAAAACATTTCTGCAAAGCTTTCACGTTAGTGGAAATCCTGATTGTTATAGTTTTGGCTGGCATGGTAGCTATGCCATTTACTAATATGTTCATTTTTGGCGTCAGAGGAAGCAATGACAACGCCGAGCAAGTCCTTGGATTTAACCTCGCCCGAGAAAAAATCGAGGAAATTAAAGGCCTGCCCTTTGAGCAAATTAAATCTGACTATGAAAACTTCAGAGATGTCTTCCAAGACAGATATAAATATGATGAAGCTTACTTCAATGAAGAGTCTTTCGAAAAATATTTCTCAGATGTATTCACTGAGCCTATGCTCGTAGACAGCGAATACAAAACAAGCCACACAAGACTTAAACTACTCTACCCAAAAGTGTTTTTAAAGACCCTGCCTTTTTATCCGCCGGAATACTCAAAACTGCGAAGAGTTACAAAAGTAGAACAAATAAGCGAGTCCGCTATGCCGTCAAAACTAAAAAGAATCACTGTTATGGTATTTGATGAACAAAATAAAAAAATAGCAAACCTCGTGACCATAATCGGATTGCACAAATGACAAAAAACTCTAAAGCATTTACACTTGTCGAAATACTCATAGCAATGACCTTGACCGTGTTAGTTATCGGCGTGTTGTATCTTTTACAAACAACAGGAATGTCAACAGTCAGAAAAGGCACCTCTCAACTGCTTTTAACCTCTGAAATAAGAAATAAAACCGAAAGAATAGTATCAGATTTCAGAAACGCAAAAGAAATACTCGAAATCTCGCCGGATTCGGTAAAAATGAGAACTTACAAATACTCCGCCGAAAAACCTGATCCGGGCGAAGAGGCCTTAGTAACAGTTATGTATGAAGTCGAGCGTCGCGAAAGAGAGTGCATTCTCTGGCGAAGCGAAAACAAAGAAAACCCAAACAAGCTTTTATCTTTGCAAAAAATCGGTGAAAACCTTTTCGAACCTTATTATGAATTTAATGACGAACAATCACCGACAGGCTGGTCTTATTATCCGTTCAACATGAAAACCAATGATTCACAACAAAGAAAACAAATAACCTTTGTCAGAATTAAACTCCAATTCGAAAACATTGGCGAATCTGCAACCCTAGTCACATCAACAACCCTGCGCCCCGCCGCCGCCAGAATAAGACAACCTAACTGGAAACTGAGATGAACCTTTACGTATTCTTAGGTTATGCGGCAGCAGTTATTCAGACAATACTTGCACTGGTTGTAATAGCCAAAAGACCCAAAAGAATAGAAAACAGACTCTTTTGTTTGCTGCTATTGCTTTTTGTCGCGTGGAATATCGGCGAAATAGTTATTTTTTACGAAGGTGTTACCTCAAGTAATATTAAAATATTGCTCACACCCGCAATTTTACTCTCATACGTATTTTGCATATTTACGGCAGTCTTTCCCGAACCACAGCCCGATGCCCACATAATCAAAAGTCTCAAAAACACCTTTCTGTTTGCCTTACCCGCACTTTACCTATTAATATTGTTGTTTACAGATAATTTTTTCGCCTCATACGAAACAATAGCGAACGGTTTCACTATAGTATTTGGGAAAAATGAATTCGTGATTAAAGGGATAATTATCGGGTATCTGCTGTTATCGCTACTCACACTCTCTAAGTCAAATAAAAACACACAAACCCCCACACAGTCTCTTAGGCTTAAATACACATTTGCCGCGATGCTGTTGCCAATTGCAGCAGGCTCAATAACAATCGCATTGAGTAAATTCTTCTTGGGCGGACAAACTATTTACGGGCTGGGCTTGTTTCCGGTATTGGGAATAATCATGAGCCTTATTCTGACATATACAATGCTCAGATATAACCTAATGGAAATAGATCTGATTTTTTCTATAGGTCTTGTTTACACCCTCACAACAGCAGCACTTGCAGGATGCATGGAACTTGTTCAAGAGTTAATGCAAACCGTCTTAGATTCATCAGACGGTTGGGCAAAAATCGTAACAATTTTAGTAATTGCTGCAATATTTTCGCCGATTAAAGACGCATTAACAAAGCTCGTAGACAAGTTCTTCGGCAGAAAAGACTTTGACGCGGCACAAGTCATGCAAAAAGCCCTTGAAAAACTCAGAAATCAATCTGACTCAGATAAAATGTTAAAATGTTTTATTAACGAAATTAACTATATAACAGGCGCAAGCAGCATAGAATTCATAAAACCGAATCAAGACCCCAAAAGAGAATTAGACAATTTCCCCGAAAACCAATATGACATAGACGCTATTATTTTTAACTACAACACTCTTGATGACAAAACTAATGAACAAAAAGCAATTTTCCTAAAAGAAAACGATATTAAACTATATTACCCGATTGCAGCCGCAAACAATTACTACGGCAACATTTTAATCGGAGCAAAAAAAACCAAAGTCCCTTACACAAAAGCTGAAATTAACCTCATTAGCGGCTTAGCTAACGAACTGCCCCATATAATTGAAAATATTAAAATGATTAGCCAAATACTTGAACAAGAAAAATCAGCACAAGAAATCACAATTGCAGAAAACCTCTTAAAAACAATAGCGCACGTCCCCGGCGCAAACTTTATCGAAAATCATTCCATAGTATCTTATGTGAACTTGACCCACGGAATTAAAGGCGACATGATAGATCTGAATGATGACGAAAACAATAAATACATAGCTATTTTTGACGCCTTTCACAGCGGTATAAAGGCTGTTCTCACTCTAAATATAGCCTATTCGGTATTTAGAACCACTCAAGATAACGACAAAAAGTTCATAAAATCCCATGAACTCCTAAAAACCTTTTCTGAACAAGATTTATGCTTTGCGGCAACTTTATTGTCGTTTGACAAAGATTCGATTAATGTCAGAAATTACGGAAACCCCGTTCCACTAGTTATTGCAAACAATTCTGTTCAACCCCTAAAAGAACTGACAAGCTCACCAATAGGAATTAAAAATGAACTCGAGCAAAACAAAGTTGCCGTAACATTAAACGACAATAATCTTTTATTTTGCTCTACCAACGGATTATACAAGGTTTTTGAACAATTCAAGGGTGTTTCCTTAGAAAGCTTTCTCGAAAAACAAAACTTTGAAAACGCGCAAGATTGCAAAAATACAATTTCTCAAGCTATCGCTACTCATGTTTCCGAAGGTTTTTCGGATGACATAACTTTTATAGTTGTAGGTTTAAAATAATGACTAACAGAAGAAAAAGCAAATGCCTGTCAATAGGAAAAATACCGGTCGGAGGAAAATCTCCGATTACAGTTCAAACAATGACTAAAACAGATACAAGAGACGTTCAAGCAACCCTCTCCGAAATTAATAGACTCGCGTTGGCAGGATGTGACATAATAAGACTTGCAGTACCGGATAACGCAGCTGCCGCTGCCCTTAAAGAAATTTGCGATAAAACACCGATACCGGTAATTGCAGATATACATTTTGACCATAATCTCGCATTAACCGCAATAAATAACGGAGTTCACGCACTCAGAATCAACCCCGGAAACATCAGAGCCAAAGATAAAATCTTAGAAGTTGCAGCTGCGGCAAAAGATAAAATGATACCAATAAGAGTCGGCGTAAATGCCGGTTCACTGGACCCTGAAATCAAAGCAAAGCATAGCGGAGTTACATCTGCTGCACTTGCCGAGTCTGCACTAAACGAAGTTAGGCTTCTAGAAAAATGCGGATTCGACCTTATTAAAATAGCTGTCAAAGCATTCGATATAAAAACAATGTGCGACGCGGTTAGCATTGTAGCAAAAGAGTGCGACTATCCACTACACCTGGGAGTAACCGAATCAGGATTACCGGAAGAAGGAATAATCAGATCATCAATAGGAATCGGAAATCTATTATTAAACGGAATAGGAGACACAATAAGAGTGTCTTTGACAGGAGACTCCGCAGAAGAAGTAAAAACAGGAATTTCAATTCTCAAAACGCTTAATTTAAGACAGTCGGGAATCACGATTGTATCTTGCCCAACCTGCGGAAGAACACAAATACCGCTTATAGAAATAGCAAAAGAAGTCAAAAGAAGGTTATCCGGAATCAAAGAAAATCTTGTTATTGCTGTAATGGGATGCGCGGTAAACGGCCCGGGAGAGGCCGAACAAGCCGACTTCGGAATTGCCGGCGGCAAAGACAGCGGCTTAATTTTCCGAAACGGAAAAATACTTAGAACCTTACCCTCAAACCGGCTTGTGGATGGCCTGGTAGAAGAAATTTTCAAATACTTAAACAAATAATCCGGAGTGAAGTTATGAAACGTTTACTGTTTATTATACTGCTGGTTACCTTCTGTATCAGGCTTAATGCACAGATTCCCGATAAGAACATAAATTTTTATACAGGAAATATTGAGCTTATTTTTCAACCGCCTCTGCAAAAATCTTTTAACACACAGCACCCTTTAAACAAAGAAGTTCCTCAAATCAATCTGACTCTCATTTTGTTTAACAATTATATAGAATATTTAAAAAGAATATCAAAAATATCACAAAAGACCAGACTGACAATCCTATATTCACCGGATTTGGCAATTGATGAATATGACGATAACCTTAAGCTTATAAAAATACATGAACTCGGTTATAACCACATACTAAAAAAAATTAATGATTTTTTAAAACTTCACAAAGAAACAGACGAAAAATTCCTGCTTGATACAGCAGAAGCATTATTCACAATAACTGATAAAATTGAATGTAAAGTAAGTGAATTAGCTGACAATCTTAAATTAAAAAATATTTCCGCTGACAATAAATGCCTTGAACCTGACAGCGATTTTTGCTTAATTACAAAGAACAAAATTGCGGTAACAAGACCTGCCATACAAAACAATAAGATTTTTATTCTAACAGAAACTGACACCGGCTACTATTCTGAATTATTATTAGACAGGTCTAATGGCTATTATGAAAACATTACCGCTTCTCATAAAGGAGAATTCCTGGCTTACACGATAGACATGGCACCATTTGTTATAAACTTAAATACCAAAAAATCTGAACGCATAATTGATTCAAATTCTGAGAAAATTTTACTTAATATGCAATGGGCGCCAAATAAAAATATCTTAGCAGGACTAGTTCTCGATAAAAAAACCCAAGAAAGAAATATCTTCATATACAATGCTGACAAAAATGAAAATGTTAAAATTAAAAATAAGAGTGAAGTTCTGCCTGAAAACCAATTATTCGCTTTCCCATACTGGTCGCCGAACTCTGATAAAATAATTTTCGCATCTGCAAAATCAGCCCACCTGATAGACTTGAACAACAATTTGAGTATATCAAACCTGATAAGATTAAACGGTTCGCTGAGCGAACTTATGTGGGGACCTAATGCTGATTCATTCGCCATAACAGAAACCATTGGACAAGCACGAAGCAGAACAGAATTTGACGACTTGGATTTTAGAAAAACTTTAATAAGAAGATTCAGAATCACACCAAATTATGAAACAACTGAAGACTATGCGCAAAAAATCGAGTCAAGAAACACGCTAAAGCTGGTTGAATTTTCAAGCAACGACCGTATACTCTATCTTGAAGGAAGACTGACAAACAAACGCCTTGACAAGCCTCAAATAAATCTTTCTAATAATTTTAAAGCTTATCTGAGCCCCTTACCGGCATCTTCTGTTAAACGAGAAGAAGTAAAAAAAGAAATTCCTGATGAACCGACAGAACTCCCAATTAAATACCTTTACGTATTCAGAAACATGAACGGCAAACAAACCCATGTTTTTGACGCAGGCTTTAACCATACAAATCACCTCTATTTAGATCAGCAAACCAACTGGTGGTTTATCGGACTCAGAAATACAACCCAATTTGACAAGAATAAGAATTTATATAACCAAAGGCCTTATCCTTACCCATTCTCAGAAAACAACAATTTTTTATTCACAACCATGGAAAAAGACAAAATGGAAAGTTTTACTAACTTTATTACAAATTACAATCTTAGAAAGTTTACATTTTCTGAGAATGCCTCAGAAATTACAATGCTGGCAAATTTTAACGGTCCATTAAATGTCTGGTCCGGAAAACTGATAGAACTTATCTCAGGATTAAAAAAGGATAAAGATGCCGTCAATAAACACAATGAGTAGCTAAACTAGTTAATTTTTTAGTTGCCTCTTATTTATTTTTTGGTATACTTGGAAAACCCAATACACTAAGGGGAGGCAAAATGAAAAAAAGTTACGTTTTGTTATTTGTCTTATCAGCACTTTTATTGTGTACAAACATATACGCAAAAACAGTCTTATATGATGACACCCATGGCCAGACAGCCGGAAACGCCGACTGGGTCACCAACGGGGCATACTCCGAAATGGCAGATATGCTTAAAGATAACGGTTTTACCATTGAAGATCTGAGCAAAGTGTCCCCAAACAGAGTGTTCACAAAAGACCTTCTTGCCGGATACGATGCAGTAATTCTTGCTGAGCCGAATAACCCTTATTCTCCGGCAGAATGTAAACACCTTACCGAATTTGTTAAAAATGGCGGAGGAATGTTTATTATCGGAGATCACCACAATGCCGACAGAGATGGTGATGGCTGGGATGCCGTCAGAGCACTGAACGAATTTTGCCCCGCGTTTGGTTTTAAATTCCAGCAAAACACGGTATATGAAGCTCCGGTTGCAGGACCAATCAATCAAAACCACCCCGCAATGTTTGCATTCAGAGCCGTTGGAATATGGGCAGGAGCAACATTTGATATTATTGAAGCTCCCGATGCAAAAGCAGTCAGCCTGATTGACAGCCGAGTATCGAAATCCCCATATATGGTGGCTTCTGAATACGGAGCCGGAAGAGTCTTTGCAATTGGCGACAGCTCACCGTTTGACGACGGCGTTGGAAGCGGCGGAAAAAACAAATTGCACGACAGTTATGACTCTTTTATGTTTTCACACCCCCAAATTGCCTACAACGCAATGAAATGGGTAACCAAAACTAACCCCACAAAACGCATTCCCTCAAGAAAAGTGGCCTTTTATAACGAAGCAAATCCCGGCGATAAAGCAATAAATATCCTGATTGATGCCGCTCACGGTAACGCGTCTTCAGATAAAATGGAAACATTTGAGCGCCACATGGTTAAAAATGGTTTAAAAGTATACTATACATTAAACCTCGTCAGACCTGAAATGCTTAAAAACTTCGGAATTTTAATGATTCCTGATCCCAGCCTAAAATATATTGACAGCGAAGCTAAGGCAATAGCGGAATGGTTTATGGCCGGAGGCAATCTCGTAATGGGCGGAGCCTGGGACTCATCAAAACTCAGAGGAACAGCCACAATGAATTACATACTCGCCCAACTTGGCTCAGTCATGAGATTCAATGATGACCAAGTACACGATCCAACAAATAAAACCAATAAACCTTGGGGCGTCTTAGCTCACAACATCAAAAAAGGACACCCAATAGTTGAAGGTGTAAAAACAGCAATTTTCTGGGGCTCTTGCTCACTTATCAGCAGAGACAACAAGCCCCTCAAAGAACAAGAAGGCCTCGAAATAATTGTAAGAGGCGATGACGACACTTTTAACAAAGACGGCTTTCCAAAAGTTCCGGCAGTCATGTATGAAAAAGGCTCAGGAATCCCACTCATGGGAATCGAAAAAATAGTTAACGGAACTCTTGTTCTGATAGGTTGTTGCAATTTTACAGATTATCAATATCCGGACAGTGACATTAATATGGCACAGCCCGGTCCGGCTCCATTCAAACATGAAACTCCGCAATTATATGACAATCTCATGAAAATGCTTGCCGGCAAAAATCGCAAAAAGTAATTTTATTTCGTTGAGGGCAGTGTTTATACTGCCCTCATTTTAAAGGAAAGAGTAATGCCAAACAAAACAAAAGTTGACTGGGGAGCATATCTGTATTTAATGCCGGTGGTACTGATTCTTGTTGCTTTTCATGTGTTACCCATTTTTTATTCTCTTGCCGTAAGTTTTTACGAATGGGATCTGATAGGCTCACCGGAATTCATCGGAACAAATAACTATAAACAGTTGTTCCATGATCCGATGTTTTTTAAATCAATATGGAATACCATCAAATATGCTGTAATAAGTGTTCCTCTTTCGATTTTTTTATCAATGGGAATCGCTATTCTCTTAAATAACCCAATCAAAGGAATAGGCGTTTACAGAACGATCTATTTTATTCCCGTTATTACCTCTATAAACGCTGTTGCAATAGTATGGAACTTTATCTATCACCCCGATTTCGGCTTGCTAAATAAAATTTTGTCTTGGTTCAGTATTGACCCGGTCGCTTGGTTACAAGACCCGGACTGGGCACTTCCGGCTATTATTTTTATGAGCGTATGGAAAGGGTTGGGACATAATATAATTATTTTCCTGGCAGGATTGCAAAACATACCTAAACACCTTTATGAGGCCGCCCGAATCGATGGTGCAAGCAGATGGCAACAGTTTAAGCACATCACTTGGCCATTACTAACCCCTACAACATTTTTTATATTTACAATGTCAACCATAGGATCCTTTCAGGTGTTTTCACAGGTCTACATGATGACCCCAAGAGGCGGACCCCTTAAAAGCACCATGGTTGTTGTTTATTATTTGTATCGAAAAGCTTTCGAACAATTTGAATTTGGCTATGCTCTCGCAATGGCATTTGTATTGTTCATGGTTATCTTTGCTTGCACTCTTTTCAATAAGCTATACCTTGAAAAGAAAGTACATTATTCTTGAGCGAGGCAAATAAAATGAATGAAATTAAACATCCCGAATATATACCCGTTCACGTAATACTTATTCTTGGTGCTATTTTTATGCTCTTTCCCTTCATATGGATGATAAGCACTTCTTTTAAAAGCCAAGATGAAATATTGAGCACAACAAAAGACATAGTGCTCTTGCCCGACAGCGTCAGACCCGAGTTCTTTAATGGCCCGGAAGAAGCAGACAGGGTCGAAAGAAAAAAGGCTGATGCCAAAAGATGGGAAGAAGAACAAGCTAAACCTGAATCTGAAAGAGATAAAAGAGTGAGAAAACCATTCCAATGGTTAGATAACTATACATATGCCCTAACCGCTCAACCGTTTTACAGGTTTTTCTTAAATACAATTTTTGTTACGATTACAGTAACCTCTGTCTCACTTTTTTTTGCTTCACTCGCAGCTTATGCCTTTGCATTCTTTAAGTTTCCGCTTAAAGATACAATCTTCATGATGCTTCTCGGAACAATGATGCTTCCACAACAAGCACTGTTGATTCCTAACTATATTTTTCTCTCGAAAATTCATTGGGTGAACAGCTACTTAGCTCTTACGGTACCTTGGTTGGCCTCTGCTTACGCCGTATTCTTTTTGCGACAGTTCTTTATGCAATTACCTAAAGATCTATTTGATGCTGCGGTTATAGACGGCTGCACCAGATTTCAGTTCTATTATAAAATAGCATTGCCTCTTTGCAAACCCCCCATGGTAACCTTGGCGATATTTACATTCCTGTCCAACTGGAACGCCTTTGTCTGGCCGCTTATCGTCACAAATGACACAAACTTACGTGTTATTCAAGTGGGATTAAGTTACTTTTCATCTGAAGCAGGCACCAGATGGGGTCCTCTGATGGCAGCTTCCACAATGACCATTCTGCCTTTGGTAATCATGTATTTCTTGGCTCAAAAACAATTTGTGGAATCTCAGGCGACATCAGGAATGAAGGAGTAAAATCATGAGAAACTTTCTCATCGGAGTTTTTATTTTCTGGCTTATAATAGTCGGTTTAATAATAGATCACGAAAAAAAGACAACCGGCCCTACACTTATAAAAGGCAAAAACAATAGCAACAAAACTGAAATAGTTTTCTGGCACGCAATGGGCGGCCCCCTCGGAATAGTAATGAACCGAATGATTGACAGATATAACGCCGGACAAGATAACTACCATGTCAAAAGCGTTAATATGGGCGGATATGATACCTTGGCAAAAAAGGTTTTGGCATCTCTGGTTGCAAATGAAGCACCCGATATTTCTCAAAATTACGAAACACTCACTAAAAAATTTATCAGACACAATAAAATTGTCTGTCTGGATGACCTTATCGAAGCCGACATAGCAAAAGGCGGGGAAGACATAAAAAAAGATATTATTCCCGTGTTGTTAGAAAACAACACATTTGGAGGAAAACTAT
>Ga0265293_10012526_pt1 | contig 11230 bp, 5 predicted proteins | sample Munlanlewell138R_FD_192505 | JGI IMG/M metagenome (GOLD analysis project Ga0265293, IMG submission 192505) | Leachate microbial communities from a municipal landfill in Southern Ontario, Canada - Leachate well 138R | ecosystem: Engineered > Solid waste > Landfill > Unclassified | place: Canada... | reverse complement strand
TGCAAAATGGATTGATTTGCGCTTTACCGATATTGGTGGGCAACAGCACCATATCACTATGCCAGCTCGTGATGCTGACGATGATTTTTTCGAGCAAGGTAAGATGTTTGATGGCTCTTCTATGGCGGGCTGGAAAGGTATTGAAGCATCGGACATGATTCTACTGCCGGATGACAGCACTGCAGTCATGGATCCTTTTACTCAAGAGCCCACTCTGATTTTAGTCTGTGATGTGATTGAACCATCGACCATGCAAGGCTACGATCGTGACCCTCGTGCGATCGCTTCGCGTGCAGAAGAATATTTAAAATCAACAGGTATTGGTGATACGGTTTTTGTTGGCCCTGAGCCTGAGTTTTTTATCTTTGATCAGGTGAAGTTTAAATCTGATATTTCTGGCTCGATGTTTAAAATCTATTCTGAGCAAGCGGCCTGGAACAGTGATGCAGATATTGAAGGCGGCAATAAAGGCCATCGTGTGGGTGTTCAGGGCGGCTATATGCCAACCCCGCCAAACGACTACGATCATGAAATCCGTACTGCGATGTGTAATGCACTAGAAGAGATGGGGCAGTTTGTTGAAGTGCATCATCACGAAGTCGCAACCGCGGGTCAAAATGAAATTGGCACTAAATTTAATACCCTTGTCGCTAAAGCAGACGAAGTACAAGCGTTAAAGTACGTTGTGCATAATGTGGCTGATGCTTATGGTCGTACTGCGACCTTTATGCCAAAACCACTGTACGGTGATAACGGTTCTGGTATGCACGTGCATATGTCGATTTTTACCGGTGGTAAGAACACCTTTTCCGGTGAGGGTTATGCTGGTCTGTCGGATAGCGCCCTGTACTTTATCGGCGGTATTATTAAGCACGGTAAGGCATTGAATGCGTTAACCAATCCGTCCACCAACTCCTATAAGCGTTTAGTGCCAGGTTTTGAAGCGCCGGTGATGCTGGCTTATTCTGCGCGTAACCGTTCTGCGTCGATTCGCATTCCTTATGTGACCAGCCCGAAAGCACGTCGCATTGAAGCGCGTTTCCCTGATCCATCGGCGAACCCTTACCTAGCCTTTGCCGCGCTATTGATGGCCGGTTTGGACGGTATTCAAAACCGTATCCATCCGGGGGATGCCGCTGATAAAAATCTGTATGACTTGCCGCCTGAGGAGTCCCAGCAGATCCCGCAAGTGTGTGGCAGTTTAAAAGAAGCACTGCAAGCGCTGGACGCCGATCGTGAATTTTTATTGCGTGGCGGCGTGTTCAGTAATGAGTTCTTAGATGCCTTTATTGCTCTGAAAGCAGAAGAAGAGTTGCGCGTACGCACCTTTGTTCATCCGCTTGAGTATGAGCTGTACTACAGCTGCTAAGGCCTGAGTTTTGGAGTAGGTAGAGCCGTGTGACGGACGTTACACAGTGCTTTGCCTGCTTTATGAGCATTTTATAGAAAAATATGCTATCATTTTTGCCCATTTTCGGTTGCTTTGGTAACCCATCTTAGCGACCTGTTTGCATCATGAAATTAATTCTAAAATCTTTCCCTGAAATTACCATTAAAAGCCGCCCAGTGCGTAAGCAGTTTTTGCGCCAGCTGGGTAAAAATATTCGCACTGTGCTGCGCGATCTTGATCCTGATGTAAAAGTGGTCGGTGAGTGGGATAATTTAGAATTATTTACCGCAATTGAAAATCCTGTACAGCTGCAAGAGCTCTATGCGCGCTTACGCTGCACACCTGGAATTGCGCATTTCTTCCAAATGCTGGAATACCCTTTAGGTGATTTGGACGATATTGTTCAGCATTGTAAGGCGCATTATGCCGAGCTGTTAGCAGGTCGCACCTTTGTCGTGCGGTGTAAACGAGCCGGTAAACATCCTTTTTCTTCGATGGATGTTGAGCGCTATGTCGGTAGTCAGTTGCGTCAGCAATGTGGCGCAGCCGGTATAGATTTACACCACCCTGAGGTGACTGTGCGCTGTGAAGTGCGTCACCAGCGGCTGTTAATTGAATATGAGCGTCATCAGGGTATTGGTGGTTATCCGCTGGGTTCTGTTGAGCAAGCACTGGTATTAATGTCTGGTGGTTTTGACTCCACCGTGGCGGCATATAAAATGATGCGCCGAGGTTTATTGACGCACTTTTGTTTTTTCAATTTAGGCGGCTATGCTCACGAACTTGGTGTGAAAGAAGTTGCACATTATTTATGGAAAAAATACGGTAGCTCGCACCGTGTTCTGTTTATCAGCGTGCCATTTGAAGAAGTGCTCGGTGATATTTTAGAGAATGTTGACAATGGCCATATGGGTGTCGTGCTCAAACGCATGATGCTTAAAGCAGCTGAGCAAATCGCCGATGACTTGGATCTTGATACCTTGGTCACCGGTGAAGCGATTTCGCAAGTGGCCAGCCAGACTCTGACCAATCTTGCAGTGATTGATAAAGCCACCAGTAAGCTGGTCGTGCGCCCACTGATTACTGAGCATAAGCAGGATATTATCAGTACTGCTGTCGAGATTGGCACTGCTGAATTTGCTGAAAACATGCCTGAGTATTGCGGTGTTATTTCGGTAAATCCGAAAACCCGCGCTAAATTGGGCCGTGTTGAGCATGAAGAAAGCCGCCTAAATGCCAGCGTCTTAGAGCGCGCAGTTGAGCGAGCGACTCGGGTCACCATGGATAAAGTCCTTGATGAACTGGGCAAAGATGTCCATGTCGAGGAAGTTAGCCAAGCGCTTCCGGGGCAGATTATCGTTGATATCCGCCATCCTGACCAAGTTGACGATCAACCATTAATCTTGGACGGTATTGAGCAGGTGACGGTACCTTTTTATGCGATTAATAGCCGTTTTAAAGAGTTTGATCCTAATCGGCAATATCTACTGTATTGCGATCAAGGTATGATGAGCAAATTGCATGCACATCATTTGTTGCATGAAGGCTATGCAAATGTGCGAGTTTACCGTCCTGAGCCAGTGCCACGGCCGCGCGCAAGCGGTCACACATGATGAGATACCTGTTATGGGTGTGTTTGTGGCGCTGTGTGGCAACGCCGCAGCAGTTACGCCCGCCAGACCCATAAACCTTTGTCACTTTGATACGAACTGACACGCTTTGCGTGCAGCCTACATATTTTTACTTGAGATAAGCTTGTGATTGACAATTTACGTAATATTGCCATTATTGCCCACGTTGACCATGGTAAAACGACCTTGGTTGATGCCCTTTTACGTGCGTCAGGTACCCTAGACCGTAAAGAGCTCGACTCTGACCGTGTTATGGATTCTAACGATCAGGAAAAAGAGCGCGGAATTACTATTCTGGCAAAAAATACTGCCATCAAATGGCACGACTACAATATCAACATCGTTGATACTCCAGGCCACGCCGATTTCGGTGGTGAAGTTGAGCGTGTGATGAGCATGGTTGACTGCGTGCTATTGGTGGTTGACTCCATTGATGGCCCAATGCCGCAAACCCGCTTTGTGACACAAAAAGCCTTCCAAGCTGGTTTGAATCCTATTGTTGTGATTAACAAAGTTGACCGTCCTGGCGCGCGTCCAGACTGGGTGGTTGATCAGGTGTTTGACCTGTTTGATAACCTCGGTGCAACTGAAGAACAACTGGATTTTCCTATCGTCTACACCAGTGCATTGAACGGTGTTTCAGGTTTGGATCCAGCGGAAATGACTGAGAATATGGACGTTTTATTCCAGTCTATCGTGGATTTTGTTAAGCCGCCTAAAGTTGACTTGGATGGCCCATTCCAGATGCAAATTTCTGCACTGGACTACAATAACTTCCTCGGCGTTATCGGAATTGGCCGTATTGCCCGTGGCCGTATCAAAGCCAACAGCCCAGTCACTTCGATTGATGCTGATGGCAAGCGCCGTAATGGTCGGATCCTGAAACTGATGGGTCACCACGGTTTGCACCGTGTTGAAGTGGAAGAAGCACAGGCCGGTGATATCGTTTGTATCAGTGGTTTTGAGCCATTATTTATTTCTGACACTTTGTGCGACCAAGCACACGTTGAAGCATTGCCGCCGTTAAGCGTTGATGAGCCAACTGTGAGCATGACGTTCCAAGTCAACGATTCACCGTTTGCCGGTAAGGAAGGTAAGTTCGTTACCAGTCGTAACCTGAAAGAGCGTCTGGAAAAAGAATTACTGCACAACGTGGCATTGCGTGTTGTGCAAGGCGATGACGTGGATAAATTTAAAGTGTCGGGCCGTGGTGAGCTGCACTTGTCAGTGTTGATTGAAACCATGCGTCGTGAAGGCTACGAGCTGGGTATTTCTCGTCCAGAAGTTGTCATCAAAGAAGTGGATGGCGAGAAGCAAGAACCGTACGAAAACGTTATTATTGATATTGAAGAACAGCACCAAGGTGCGATTATGGAGCAGTTTGGTCTACGTAAAGGTGAGCTCACCGATATGGTTCCAGACGGCAAAGGTCGTATCCGCCTTGAGTACACTGTGCCTGCGCGTGGCTTGATTGGTTTCCGTAACCAGTTTATGACTATGACCTCGGGTACGGGTATTTTGACCGGTATGTTCAGCCACTACGGTCCCATCAAAAGTGGTGAAGTGACCAGCCGTCAACAAGGCGTGTTGGTCTCTATGGCTACCGGTAAAGCACTGACCTACTCACTTGAGACGCTGCAAGAGCGCGGTAAGTTGTTCTTATCACCCGGTGAAGAGATTTATGAAGGTCAGTTGGCCGGTATCCACAGTCGTGATAACGACTTGACGATTAATCCAACTAAAGCGAAAAAACTCGATAACATGCGAGTGTCTGGTAAAGAAGAAACTACGGCATTGGTTCCACCAATTCGTTTTTCTCTAGAGCAGGCGCTTGAGTTTATCGAAGACGATGAGCTGGTTGAAGTAACGCCGAAGTCGATTCGTCTGCGTAAAAAGCACCTCAGTGAAAATGACCGTAAGCGCCACAGTCGCACAAAAGTCTAAAACGCGTACGTTGTACAAAAACCCGCAGTCATCAAAGGTTGCGGGTTTTTTAATGGCGGATCAATAAACCTAAAGTCTCGGCTTTAGCAACGGCTTGTGTGCGCCGTGATACATCTAGTTTTTTATAGATACGCTGAATATGAGCTTTGACTGTATGCACTGATATATGCATGTGCTCTGCAATTTGTTTGCTAGCTAAACCTTTGGCAACCCATTGCAGTACTTCTTGTTCGCGAGGGCTAAGCAGAGCTTCTTGGCTAATATTGTCTTGAAACTGATGAGCAAAGAGCGCCTGTAGTTCAGTGGCGGCTTGTAATAGTCCAGATTTCAAGCAGGGATTAAGAATATGTTCTGACTGTGCATGTGTGCAGGGAAGGTCTGTTTCCTGCATATGCTGCTGTAGAAATAAAACACTGTGAGTCTGTGCTAGCAAGCCAAGAAAACCATGCTGTTCGGCATAGTCAAGAACCTGCTTGATCAAAGCCAGCGCTGGTTCTAGTTTATGTTGCAGCAGATAGGTCATGGCTAAGTACAGCTTAATCCTTGGCAGCAACTCAAAAGAAGCTGGAGGTGCTGTGTGCTTACCTTGTGAGTCGTAGTGTTCGAGAATATTACTTAGAGCGGTTTGTGCTGCAATGTATTTGCCTTGGTGCAATACAATGATACTACCAGTGAATAAAAGTGCTGCGCGATAGAGCGATTCTGGTATGTGGTTTTTTTGCATGGAGCGTTCGGCATCACGTAAGCGCTCTAATGCGCTGTTGTAGTTTTTATCTTCTACGTCTAGCAAAGCTAAGCCAAAATAACCGTAAACGCCACGATGGTCACCCCAGCGCAAAGCTTCTTGTAAGCCTTCGGTAAAATAATCGTGCGCTTGGATCTTATTGTTTTGGCGTATTTTTAATTGCCCAAGCCGCAGTTTTAAACGACCTAATATGGGGCTTTTAATTGTGTGATCTTCGCCTAATAAGGCGCAGGCTTTTTCAAGAATATTCTCAGCATCGGTGAATGAACCGCGGTGCTCTAGCAACTGGGCATGATCCAGTTCGAGATAGGCTTCAAACAATACGCTTTTTTGTTGGCGAGAAAGACGTAAGGCGGTGCGGTTTAAAGAACGGGCTAAATCAAGGTCGCCGATCAGTAGTGCATGCTGGGTTAAGGCACTGTAACAGGTTAAGCGAATTTCCCAAAAGTCATCGGAGAGCCACTGCAGTGCTGCGTGTAAATGTTCCTGTGCGAGCTCTGAATTTCCGCTTAAGTGGGCTATCCAGCCAGTGAATGCTTGCCATTGAGCCAGTAAGTCTGCTTGCAGTTTTGCTGTGGGCTGCGGTAAAAAATTAGCCAAATGCCCAAGAGATTGCTGTGCACTGTCTAATTGGCCGGTAAAGACTTGCGCACCTGTAATTAATGAGATTAATCGAGGCGTGCTGAACAGGATATCTTGAGCGGGTGAGTTTTTTAGCTGCATCAGTACTGCAACGTTTTCACCGCTCATGGATTCTTCATCAGAAATCTCTTGCAGCATACTTAGCGCTTCTTCATCGTGCCCCGCCCGCAGCGCGTGCTCGACAGCAGCTTGCCAGTTGCCTTGGCTGGCATACCATTGGCTTGCGCGCAAATGCCAGCGGTGAGCAGTCGCATGAGGCTGGCTGCGCACGTAATAGGCTAGAGGAGGAAAGACGTTAAACCACCCTGAAGACGTATGTTGACGCTCAATAAATACACCCGCTGAAACAAAAGCAGAGAACTGTTGCTCACAGCTTTTTTCATCAGTTTCTAAAATATAAGCAACCAAGCTGGCATTAAAATTCTGCAAGTGCGCCAGTAGAAGCCAATACTCATGTTGTTGCGCAGAGAATTGACTAAATAGCTCACTGTTAATGTAGTGGGTAAAGTTGCTCGGCCAAGTGCTTAGATGGATTAACTCCGGATCAGCGAGTAATGCCTTAACGGCGATACACCAGCCTGCTGAATGCTGCATGATAAAAGCCAGTTGTTTACCGGATAAATCAAGATTTTTCAGCGCAAACAAGGCGCTGACTTCAGTGGCGGTAAACGATAGCTGCGCACTATCACTGAGCTCATAAGCCGTTTCTTCTAAGATAAGGCGTGAGAATTTATTGGTAAGGGGTCGCCGGCAGCTAATCCACCATTGGATATGTGGGCTGCTTAGAGCAACAAGTCTGGCCAGTAAAGCATCAATTTGCTCGTCAATAGCTGGACTGAAGTCGTCGATAACTAAATGCAGGGGCGCAGTAAAATTACTTAGCGCGTCGATAAGATCGACATCATTGTCTAACTGTAAAGCGTTGGCAATTTGCATAGAAAGTGCTTGTGCTGAACCAACGTTGTTGGTACTGCGTAACCAGCAGATTGCGCTGTGCTTGTCCAGTTGCTGTAAACATTCAGTTAAAAGTACTGTTTTGCCGGTACCAGCAGGTGCACATACCAGCTTTACTCTAGCGGTAGAGTCGAGCAGTGCTTTACTCAATCTGGGTCTGGGTAGGTGTTGTTGTGGCAAGCGCGGAGGCTGATAAACAACATTAAGCGGCATGATAGGTCCTCGACAAGCAAGCAAAGTGCAAGTTTTGATAATAAGGGATTAGTTAACATTCTGCGAGGCGCTTGCGGTTGGGCTGCTGATTATTGCTCTATGGGTACGCTTTACGGGTGCTGTGTTACTTAAAGTAGCGTTTATATGACGTGTTTTAATCAGTATTGCGTAATTCGTTGTCTTTGCCTGCCGTTAATCCTTTTGTATGTATTGTTAAAGCCTTATTAAGACGACTTACGTTTCATGCAGCCTTGCGTTTTACTCTAGGCTTCTGTCAGTGGGTGGAGAGGCAAGATGAAGAACAATAATACACTCTCAGTAGCGAAGTTTTCTGTCTTGGCTGCTGCAATCAGTTTTGCAACATCAGGACATGCAGTTGACTTTGATCTAGGCGAGATTCAAGGGCGTTTTGATTCGCAGTTATCCGTCGGTGCCAGTTGGGGCACCAGTAAACCCAATAGTAAATTGATTGACCAAAATAATGGTGGCACCGGCGCTTCATCTACCGGTGATGACGGCCGGATGAACTTTAAGCGTGGCGAGACTTTTTCTAAGATTTTTAAAGGTGTGCATGACCTCGATCTGACCTACCGTGATAGTGGTGCTTTTTTTCGTGGAAAGTATTGGTATGACTTCGAGTTAAAAGATGAGTCCAGACCGTTTAAGCAAATTAGTGATAAAGGCCGCTCACCTGCAGCAAAGTCATCAGGTTTTGATCTATTAGATGCTTTTGTTTATCACAACTACTACATCGGTGATCGTCCCGGCCATGTGCGTGTTGGTCAGCAAGTGGTCAGTTGGGGCGAGAGCACTTACATTGGCGGCGGGATTAATAGTATTAACCCATGGGATGTGGCAGCCTTGCGTCGTCCCGGCGCTGAGTTGAAAGAGGGCTTATTGCCCGCACAGCTGCTCTATGCCTCGCAGAGTTTGAGTGACAGCTTGAACTTGGAAGCCTTTTACCAAGTGAAGTGGGAGCCCTACGTTTTAGATAACTGCGGTACTTTTTTTGGTGGCGATGTCGCACCGCCCGGCTGTGATCAAAACTTTACCGTGCTGAGCAGTCAACTTGGACAGCTTGCACCCTATGCCGATGCTTATGGGCATGGCTATGACACTACGGGTGAAGGTGTGGTTATTCACCGGTTAAAAGATAATAAAGCACGTGATTCTGGGCAGTGGGGTACTGCGCTGCGCTGGCAAACGGATAGTTCAGAGTTTGGTTTTTATGTAATGAATTATCACAGCCGTATACCTTTTTTAGCCTACCAAGCTCCTGGTGCTAATTTATATGGTGATTTGAATAGTATCTTGGGTACCGCAATGGGAGACGGAATCACGGATCCAAATACGTTAGAAGGTTTGTTAGCCGGAACCGTCTTAGGTAACTCCAATTACTTTATGGATTACCCAGAAGATATTCGTTTGTATGGCGTCAGTTTTGCTACTACGTTGCCAAGCGGTACTGCTTGGAGTGGTGAGATCAGCTATCGCCCGAATGCGCCTGTCGCCCTGAATGCTTCTGATATGGCCTCTGCGCTAATAACGCCCTATGAGGCAAGTGCATCCAACCTCAGCGTAGATATTGGTGGTGTGGTACGCGGTTATAACCGTAAAGAAGTGACGCAAATTCAATCCACCTTAATTCACACCCTAGATCAGGTGTTGGGTGCTGAGCAATTGGTGCTGGTGGGTGAGGCTGCGTTCACCCATGTGGCTGGCCTAGAAAGCAAGCGTCATGCGCGTTATGGCCGTGACACTGTGTATGGCGATACACGCAATGCCGGTTACAGCACGAAAAACTCTTGGGGCTACCGTGCTTCTGCCAGCTTGGAATACAACAATGTGTTTGCAGGCGTGAACTTAGAACCAAACCTAGCATGGTCGCATGATGTTTCAGGTTATGGCCCTAACGATAGTTTTATCGAAAATGCTAAGGCGATCAGTATCGGTCTAGATGCGGATTACTTGAGTAAATATACCGCAAGCTTGAATTACACCAACTTCTTTGGTGGTCGTTACAACACGCAAATTGACCGTGACTTTGTTGCCCTAAGTTTTGGTGTGAATTTCTAAATATCGGTTCGGATACTTGAGGTTATATGATGAATATTTCAGTTTTTAAATATACCGCACTGAGTCTATGCATAGGTGCGTTAATGACTGCGCAAGCAGCCGTGTCACCGGAAGAAGCCGCGCAATTGGGTGCTAAGTTGACGCCCATTGGTGCCGAGCGTGCAGGCAATGCGGCCGGTACCATTCCAGAGTGGGCTGGCGGCTTATCGGTTAATGCCGGTAAAGTTGATGAGCGTGGGTTTTTGGAGGATCCCTATGCTCAAGATCAGCCGCTATTTGTGATCACAGCGAATAATGTTGATCAGTATAAGGAGCAATTGTCTGAGGGCCAGGTCGCGATGTTCAAGCGCTACCCAGAGACTTTTAAAATGCCGATTTATCCAAGCCGTCGCAGTGCTGCATTGCCGGATGATATTTATACCAAGATCAAACACAGTGCCTTAACCACCACGGCAGTCGACGGTGGTTATGGGGTGAATAACTTTAGCCAGAGTCGTTACTACGCATTTCCCATTCCGAAAAATGGCTTAGAGGTGCAATGGAACCATGTCACTCGTTACCGTGGTGGTAACTTGCAACGGGTGATTACCCAAGCAACACCGCAGGTGAATGGTGCGTTTACGCCGATCCGCTTTGATGAAACTGTTGCTGCACCACAAGACTTGCCCGATTTACCTGAAGGGCGAGGCGACAATATTATCTCTTACTTTAAACAGCAAGTGACCGCGCCTTCGCGTTTAGCCGGTAACGTGTTGCTTGTGTACGAGACCCTTGATCAGGTTAAAGAGCCGCGCTCGGCTTGGATGTATAACGCCGGTCAACGCCGTGTGCGTCGTGCACCACAGGTGGATTACGATGGTCCGGGTACAGCAGCTGATGGCCTAAGAACCACCGATAACTTCGATATGTTCTCGGGTGCGCCAGACCGTTATGACTGGAAGTTGGTCGGCAAGCGTGAAATGTACATCCCGTACAACAGCTATAAGCTGGATTCGCCTGACCTTAAATACACAGACATCATCCAAGCCGGTCATTTAAACCAAGATTATACGCGCTATGAATTGCACCGAGTGTGGGAGGTGGAGGCGACAGTTAAGCCTGAGGCGCGGCATATCTATGCGAAACGTACCATGTTCTTTGATGAAGACACTTGGCAGTTAGCCATTGTTGATCACTATGACGGTCGCGGCCAATTATGGCGCGTGGCTGAAGGGCATATGCAGCAGTATTACCATGCGCAAGCGGCAGCTTATACCTTGGAAGTGATTTACGACCTCAACGCCGGGCGCTACTTGGCTTTGGGTATGAAAAACGAAGAGCGGCATAGCTTTAAGTTTGATGTGCCATTACGTTTCTCAGACTTTACTCCAGCCGCATTGCGTAATTCAGGTGTTCGTTAAGCGGTTTGCGCTCAGTAATACATAGCAGAACAGAGGAGGGGTCGCCCTCCTCTGACTTCAAGTAGTAGCAAGGAAACCTTTTATGAAAGTATTAGCAATTGGTGGCAGTGGCGGGATGGGGCGTGCAACGGTGCGTGCGGCGTTAACCTTTGACTTCATTAGTGAAATTGTTGTGGCCGGTATCGATGGTGATTTAGCCGAGCGATTTGTGGCGTCATTAAATGATTCGCGGGTG
>Ga0265293_10012524_pt1 | contig 11230 bp, 16 predicted proteins | sample Munlanlewell138R_FD_192505 | JGI IMG/M metagenome (GOLD analysis project Ga0265293, IMG submission 192505) | Leachate microbial communities from a municipal landfill in Southern Ontario, Canada - Leachate well 138R | ecosystem: Engineered > Solid waste > Landfill > Unclassified | place: Canada... | reverse complement strand
CAACCGCCATCTCCAAAGTCTCTTTTGCCTCAGCATCTAAGATGCAATACTTCTCAATCTCACTATCTTTTAGTTTCGCATTAAAAGAGTCTTGACCTCTTTTACTTCTAAAGATATGAGCTTCAACAACTTTTCTATGAAGCTCTTTTGAGGTAAAACTACTCTTATCATCACTCTTCACATTTTGCATCACCACACAAAGATCTAACCTATCTAAAAATGGTTCAGAGAGTCTATTTTTATATCTTTGTATCTCTAACTCATTGCATCTACACTCTAGGTTTGCATCTAAGAGATTTCCGCAAGGACAGGGATTCATAGCGCCAATAAAGAGAAAATCACTTGGATACTCTACTTTAGAGTTCACTCTTGAGATTCTGATGCGATTGTCTTGCATCGGCTCCCGCAAAGCTTCCAAAACCACCTTAGAAAAATGAGGAATTTCGTCAAAAAACAAGATGCCATTGTGAGCCAAACCAACTTCCCCTATCTTTGCTCGGTGTGAGCCTCCACCAAACACGCTCGCAAGGGTAGACGTGTGATGAGGGCTACGCATATTTCTATGTGGTTTAAACTCAATCTCTTGCATCTCTAAAGCTTGGAGTTTAGCAACATCAAGTATCTCATCGCTTGTCATGGGAGGAAGTATGTATCTAAGCCTTTTTGCTATCATGCTCTTTCCGCATCCTGGGGAGCCTTCAAAGAGAATGTTGTGAAACCCAGCAGCGGCAATAAGAGCTGCTCTTTTAGCGATATCTTGCCCTTTTACATCTGAAAAATCTTCCGCGTAATCATGAGAGTAGTAATACTTCTCCCCTTTTAGCTCGTAAAAAGGGTATTCTATTTGTGACTGTTCTATGCTCGGAGTCGCACTCTCTTGATTTTTAAGAAGTATTATCGCATCTTGGAGCGACTTTACTCCATAGAACTCAATATCTGGAATCTTAGAGAGTTTTTCTAAACTCTCAAAAGGCACTATCGCCTTTTTCACAACTCTCTGGTTTGCTAATGAGAGCATAAGAGGATAGAGTTGGATATTTTCTTTTACAGCCCCATCGAGCCCAAGTTCTCCAAAAACAAACCACTCACTAAAATCACTCTCTTCACTATCAAGCGCCACCATAAGAGCGATGCTAAGATCAAACTGACTCCCCTCTTTTTTAAGGTCACTAGGAGCTAAGTTTATAGTGATGCGTTTTGGAGGAAAGCTAAACTCATTACTAAGTAGTGCTGACTTTACTCTATCTTTTGCTTCATTTATAGATGCAGAGGCAATTCCCACAATAGTAAAAGAGGGAAGTCCCTTTGTAAGAGTAGACTCAACATGAACAAGCTTTGCATCTATCCCCTCATAAGTAGCACAAGAGACCATTTTCATAATACTTTTCCTTAAAAATCTAATGGGCTTATAACTTTAGCCTTGTTCATCTCGCTCACAACATGAGTATATATCATGGTTGTCTCAACGCTTTTATGACCTAATAGTTCTTGAATGCTTCGCAAATCTATACCCGCTTGAAGTAGATGCGTAGCATAAGAGTGTCTAAAGATATGTGAAGTTACGCGCTTGTTTAGGTTTGCTTTTTGGGATGCTACTTTTATGTTTCGTCCAAGCGTTTTAGGATGAACATGATGTCTTCTTTCTTTACCTGTTCTTGGATCACGAGAGATTTTATTCATAGGAAACAGAAATTGCCACTTTGTTTGGCTTTTAGAAGAGGGATACTTTTTTTCTAAAGCATAGGGAATATAAACAGTGCCATAGCCTTCTTTTAAATCTTGTGTATGGATTTGTGTTACTACTTCAACTTGCGACAGCAACTGTTGCTTTAACTTTAAAGGTAGTGGCACCGTTCTGTCTTTTAAAGATTTAGAATCCCAAATATAGATTTTATCAAATCCAAAATCAATATCTTTTATCCTCAAACTTAGTGCTTCATTCATACGAAGTCCGCAACCGTACATAAGATGGACAAGTAAACTGTAGTCTTTGTTTATAGATGCCAACACACCCAGCACCTCTTCTTTGGTCAAGACAACTGGTATGTGTTTTCTCTCTTGTGCTCTTAGAGCTTGAATATTCCACTCACTCATATCAACACCTAGAACTTCTCTATATAGAAATAAAATAGCACTAAAAGCTTGGTTTTGAGTCGTTGGTGAAACTTTACTTTTTGTTGCTAGGCTAGTAAGATATTGTTCTATTTCTACTTTACCCATCTCTATGGGATGTCTTTTGTTATGAAATAAAATATAGCATTTAATCCAATGCACATATGTTTTTTCTGTAGACATACTGTAATGTTTAAACCTTATCTTTTCACGAACAATGTCTAAAAGTTTCTTTTTTACTTCCATAATATACACCTCACACTTAAGGGACATTTTGTCCTTTTAATGGATTATTTTAAAAATAACACAACACTTTGTCCAAATAACAACTGATTTCAGTATAAAAGGACATCAATAATTTAAGCATAGTAATAAAATAAATACAAAATATGAAAAAATATGACAATTTGTCATGAAATTAGCTATATTTTCAGTTTAAAGCGGACATATTAAATGTATCTTTAATAATTAAATTAATAGTTGTTTGTGCTATAATGTTCCTTGAATAATTAGTTATCCGCTCACTGCGTGACCGGATAACGGGGGCGCGGGTTGAACACCCACTAGTCATCTGTCGCACAGCGCCAGATAACAAGCGGGAGGAGCAAGCAACCATTGCAAAACCTAAAGGTTTTCCAACGGCAGTTACTCACCCGCGCCCCCGTTATATCCAAATAGCCACTAGTCTGGAAATTTAAATATGCCTATTTATGAAAGTGAATCGGTAAATTTAAATTAAGGTCTAAATAATGAGTTTTAATGCTGGAGATACAGTGCAATTGAAATCTGGTGGTGAAATCATGACAATTGAAGAAATTGACGATGATTCTGCAACTTGTATTTGGTTTGACAATAAAAAAGTTGAGAGACATACTTTTTTATTAATCACACTTAAAATTGTTGAATAGTTTTATTTAATGACAAGATATACACCGTTTTGATATAATGGTGTATATTTTAAATATTGGAGTTTATTATGTTAGCTTTAAAACAAGAACAACTTTTTGATGAGATAGATATTTTACCAATAGATTTAAAAACTGAAATTGTTGATAAGATATTGGCTAGTATTACTCCTGTAAATGCCTCAATAGATGCACTATGGATAAAAGAAGTAAACAAAAGAAAAACTGATATTGAAACAAACAATGTGTCTCTTGTTGATGGAGATGAAGTTTTCAAAAAAATATCTCAAAGACTAAACTCTTAAATGACATACTCTTTTCACCCAGACGCTGAGCTTGAATTAAATGCTTCAGTTGATTACTATGAAGAGTGCAAAACAAATCTTGGCTCAGAATTCGCTTACGAAGTTCAAAAAACAATCCAAAGAATTTTAGAATATCCGACTGCTTGGCAACAACTAGATAGAGAAATACGAAGATGTCTAACTAACCGTTTTCCATTTGGACTAATATACTATCAAAGAGATAATGAAATTATTATTTTAGCTGTTATGCAGCTTCATAGAAAACCAAACTATTGGAAAGAGAGAAAGATATAACAAAAACGAGGAGACCAATAATTTACCCTAGCGGGAAAATTATCGCTCACGACAAACGTTATCCGCTCACTGCGTGACCGGATAACGGGGGCGCGGGTTGAACACCCACTAGTCATCTGTCGCACAGCGCCAGATAACAAGCGGGAGGAGCAAGCAACCATTGCAAAACCTAAAGGTTTTCCAACGGCAGTTACTCACCCGCGCCCCCGTTATGTGAAATATGTTCAATTGACATTATGAATAAATTTGAATACAATAGTATTAATAAATATTCAAAGGATATATTATGAAAACAGTAACTATGAGAGTAGATGATTCAATTTACGATATGATAAAACTTGCAGCTGAAGGTCAAAAAAGAAATCTTTCAAACTTCATAGAGTTTGCAACAATCCAATACTTGACATCTTCACAATTTGTAGAAAATGATGAAATGGCTGAAATAATGAATGATAAAGAGCTTGTAAAAAACCTTATGGATGGACTAGAAGATTTCAAAAAAGGTGACTATACAATTGTCTAAGTATCAAATTGCAGAAACTAAAACTTTTGAAAAAGTTAAAAAAAAGATAGATAAAAAGCTTTATTGGAAAATTGAAAGCTTTGTTTATCCTCAACTTAGAGAAAACCCTTTTTATGGAACAAACATTAAAAAGTTAAAAGATAATTTTGAAGGCTATTATAGATATAGGATTGGCAATTATAGACTTTTTTATCTTATTGAGGGTGATAAGCTGATTATTGCTGTTGTTGATTTCAAACATAGACAACAAGCTTATGATTAATACATAACAAGTACGACGAGACCAATAATTTACCCTAGCGGGAAAATTATTGCTCACGACAGTCGTTATACGCTAATCGAACGAAGTTCAAAAAATTGAATCAGGAAAGTTATAGATGATAAACAGTATCCAGAACCTTAAAAAATTCGGAATCTTTCATGATCACAAGAATGTCAACGCTAAAGATTTCGGAAAATATAATCTCTTTTATGGTTGGAATGGAAGTGGTAAGTCTACGCTTTCATGCGTGTTTCGCTGCATAGAAAATCGTACACGTTCAGATAAATTCCCATCGTCAGAATTTACTGTACTTATTGATAATGGTAAGTCTATTACACAAACGAACGTTGCAGAAACCAATCTAAATGTGTACACCTTTAATCATGATTTTATTGACGAAAATATTTCGTGGAACAGCGTTGTTAAAAGTATTTTGCTTGTCGATAAAGCAAAGATTAAAGAACGTGAAAAGCTAGAAGAATTGAAGAAGGTGCAAAAAACTAATTCTGAAGCACACAGCAAAGAAGCAGAAGAAATAAAAAAGCTAGTAGGTGTTGTTTCCAAGTTTGAAACCGATAGCGCACGTCACATGAAGACAAGTCTTCAGTCCATTGATACAACAGACCGATATTACCTTAACTACGACAAGCGGAAGTTCGAAGCGTTTATCAATAGTCACCTAGAAGCCACAAAATTAAATGACTCGCTTCTTAATGATCAAAAAATAATTGAATTAACAAATTCGGCCAAACCAGATCAAAAATCTCCGATTACTTTCACTCAACAGACCATCAATCAAGAAACATTCACCAAAGCGAAAGAACGACTTGATGACCTGTTGAAGAGTAGTGTAATTAGTAAAACTATACAGAGGCTTGTTGAACATAATGATATAAAGTCGTGGGTAGAAACTGGACTAAGTCTCCATAAGCACCACGAACTATACCAGTGTGAATTTTGTGGCAACACCATCACAGAAGAACGGACAAAGCAACTAGAATCCCACTTTAACGACGACTACAAAGCCTTTCAAGAACGGCTTATAAAAGCTGATGGCTGGCTTATTAATCAATATATTCAACCGCCAACACTACCTGCTGCAAGCGATTTATACGACGAATTCAAAAAGGAATACGACGAAGCGAGTAAGACACTGAATAACACCATCGCAGCTTTGAACAAAGAAATTACAGCATGGCATACCGTACTGAAAGAAAAGACCAGTAACCCACTTGAAACAGGATTGACTGTTGAAGTAATCTCAGCATCATCGATAAAAGCATTCAATGATGCTATGACCGGCATTCATGCTACTGTTAACAAACACAATCACAAATCTAGCAACTTCCAAGAAGAAACTACGAAAGCGAAGAAAAAACTTGAACTTCACTATGTCACGACTGAAGTAAGAGATTTCGGTTACCACGAAAAGAAAAAGAAAATCGTTGAGCGTACCACTGAAAACAGTAAACTTAAGACTACTATCGACAGTCGAAAGTCAGAAATTCGTACCATTGAAGATTCACTCTCAAATGAAGGTCTTGGTGCTGAGCAATTTAACGAATCACTCCATAAATTTCTTGGCCGCAGTGAATTAACACTTCGTTTCAATCCTATACAAAAGGGGTACGAAATACTCCGTAATGATTCGGAACCTGCTCAAGGAAAATTAAGTGAAGGAGAAAAAACAGCTATTGCGTTTGTCTATTTCATTACCAAATTGAAGGAAAATGACAACAAAATTGAAGATACCATTGTTGTTATTGATGACCCTGTTTCAAGTTTTGATTCTAACCACCTTTTTCACTCATATTCATTCTTACGAAGTAACTGTGATAAAGCCAAGCAACTCTTTGTACTGACGCATAATTTTACATACTTCAAGTTGGTTCGTGATTGGTTCGAAGGTGTAAACCGAAACAGAAAAAGAAAAAACCCACCAAAAGACCCAAATGCATTTTTCTACACAATTGAAGCTACAACAAGCGCTCCCCGTCATTCGACAATTAAAGATGCTGATTTCAGCTTGGTGAATTACAATTCAGAATACCATTACATATTTTCACGACTACACAATTATAAAGATCACTCATCTCTTTCAAGAGATGATGCATTTTTAACTGCAAATCTTGCGCGGAAACTACTTGAATCTTTTTTTAGCTTTAAATTTCCAAAGCATAGAAATGACATATCACAGCTTATGAATTGTGGGTTGAAGGGATGTGCAATTACGGATGAAACAACAAAAGAAAAGATATACCGCTTCATTAACAAATATTCGCATAGTATTGTCATTGAGGTTAATGAAGATTCTTCTGAAAACCTTATGGGCGAAAGCCAAAATATAATTGGTGATATTTTTACTTGGCTTCAAGAGGTCGATGAAGTTCATTACAAAGAAATGCTTGAGGTCATAAATGAGTAAGACAGCCATTCGTATAACAAATCAAAGGAGCCAATCAAAAACCCACGAGCGGCTTTTTGATTGCTCATCTTAACCGTTATGAGTACATAAGGAATATAAATGGAAGTTGAACTATTACGAAAATCATATAAGCCAAATAATATTAAGATATTAATTGTTGGTGAATCAGCACCAGCAGGTGGAACATTTTTTTATGATAGAAGTAATATGACACTTTATACTAAAAAAGCATTTGAAAATGCTTTTGATAAATCCTTTTCAAATGAAAAAGATTTTTTGGATTTCTTTAAAAAACAAAGTTGTTATCTTGATGATATATGCTTAGTGCCAATTGATAATATGGAACACAAACAAAGAGAACAAATGCTAAAAGATAGTGTATTTGATTTTTCAGAAAGATTAAAAACCTATCAACCTGATATAATAGTTGTAGCATTAAAAAAAATAGTGAAATATACGAAACAAGCAATTGAACTTAGTCAGGTCAAATCACAATATTACCAAATTCCATTTGCGGGAAATGGTCATCAAAATAAATATATATTTGAGTTAGAAAAAATATTAAAAGATAGTTGTATTGAAAACTCATAACAACACCTCGGAGCCAATAAATTACCCTGCGGGCAATTTATTGGCTCAAGTCAAACGTTATCTCTCATAAATGTAACTTGACAATACGTACGGTATATGGTACCATACTAAACTAAGGAGTTTTTATGACAAAAGTTATGACAGTTAGCCAAGCCAGAAGTAATATATATAAGATTATGGATGAAACATCCCAAACACATCAGCCTATTATGATTACAGGAAAAAGAAATAATGTTGTGATGATTTCAGAAGAAGATTGGAATGCAATAGAAGAAACTTTATATCTAAATTCAGTTACTGGTATGGCAGACTCTATAAAAGAAGCTATGGACGCTCCAGATAGTGAATTTAGCGAAGATATTGAATGGTAGACTATAAAGTAGTCTATTCAAAACAAGCTTTAAAAGATGCCAAAAAACTCTCATCTGCCAATTTAGACAAGAAAGCTAAAGAGTTAATTGAACTCATAAGAAACAATCCATTTCAAAAACCACCTCCATATGAAAAATTGGTTGGAAATTTAACGGGTTCGTACTCAAGAAGAATAAATATTAAACATAGAATAGTTTATGAAGTTAGAGAAAATGATAAAGTTATTAGAATATCTAGAATGTGGACACACTATGGAGAGTAAAACAAGATAACAAAACATAGTAGCCAATAAATTTCCTAGCGGCAATTTATTAGGCTATATTCAACCGTTATACTCACTAGAAGGTAAAACTATCATATAACGAAGGAAGTCAAATGAAAAAACAAATAGTAATGTTAATGCTATGTACAATATCTGGATTAAGTTTAAATGCGAAAGATTGCAAAATAGTCAGTTCTCCATCACAAAATATCAATGATATTCGTGGAACGGATTCTGTATCATTATCAATATCACATGTTTACTACGATGAAAATAAGAAAATGCAAATTAAAAGCTATTCCGATGCTTATCAGGATTTCAGAAAACAATCTTTAGATTACATCAAAGAAGACTGCAAGAAGTATAAAATGACAAAAATTTACAACTTTAAAGTAAATTCAATAATTGATAAAAATTATTATCATTTTAATTCTAGCTGGGATTTTAATTAAGAAAGTATAACAAGTACTTGGAGAGAAATAGTTTACCCTAGCGGGCAAAACTATTTCTCAAGACAGTCGTTATCCGCTCACTGCGTGACCGGATAACGGGGGCGCGGGTTGAACACCCACTAGTCATCTGTCGCACAGCGCCAGATAACAAGCGGGAGGAGCAAGCAACCATTGCAAAACCTAAAGGTTTTCCAACGGCAGTTACTCACCCGCGCCCCCGTTGTATAAAGGAAAATGATGTTAGAAGAAATAATTATATTAGAACGAAATATGAAACTTGAATTCGGTAAGTTATTACATAAAAAAGCTAGCCATAAATGCTTATATCCTAATTGTAAAAATGACGCAATTTTATCGCATTCAATTTCAAAAAGTACCTTGAAAAATATTGTTAAAGATAATGATGTAAAATTTCAAAAATTTAATAGAGCAGAATTTACATTGAATGATTTTCTTGAACCTAAAAAAATAAATATGGAATTTAAAAATATCAATATTAATAGTGCTTCAACTTTTAAAGGTTTTTGTGTAGAACATGATAATAATATTTTTGAAAGTATAGATAATAAAGGTATATTAACATTAAGAGATATTTATTTACAATTATATAGAACATCAGCAAAACAATACTTTTTAAATAATATGACAAAAAAAGCTGAATTAAAAATTTTTCAAGAAAAATACTATACAAATGAAGAATTTGAACAGAAGAAAGTAATAAATCTAGAAAATATAGTTTTACTTTTAAATGATTTATTAGTAGATTTTCCAGAACTAGAACAACAGTTTAGTTTAAAGAATAGTGAAGTTTTGTGGTTAAAACCTTTTTCTAAAAATGTACCAATACGTGATGTTCAAATTATGTTTAAAAAATTATCAGTTAAATACCCTATTGCATTAGAGTCTAGTTATACATTGAAAATCAATCAAGAATATCATTCTAATGTAACTATTCTATTACCAACAAAAGAAGAAACTTTGTTATTTGTATTATGTCATAAAGATGATGTTACACAATATACACCACATTTTCAATCGGAATTGAAAATTTTAAATTTTATAGAATCTTTAATTATGACAGATTCTGAATTTTATTTAGACCCAATAGAATTTGAAATGTGGGATAATGAAAAGATAAATATTATAGAGCAAGATTTATACTTTTTGAATGAAAGAAAATTTTTACAAGAATATGATATATCAATATTTAATAATATAAGAAAACAAATAATAAAAGACCAATCAACTGAAATACAAGAGCATGAAAATAATAAAGTAAATAATAAGCCAAAGCGTTTAGATTTAAAAACAAGGTTTTGGGATTTGGGACAATTTATAGAATTAAGTAGACGTAAAATGCAAAATACAACAAAACAGAGTAGCCAATAAGTAGCCTCGCGGCGACTTATTGGCTATCTTCAACCGTTATATCGAAGAAAGCCACATAATCTGGAAATTTGAATATGCCTATTTATGAAAATAGATTGGTAAATATTTAGTTAGGATGGTTTGATGCTTAAATTCAAAAAAATCAAATTTGTAAGTTTTTCTCTTGAATTAAGAACATGTGAAAGGTGTGAAGAGAGAGTTCGTGAAACTGAAATCTGTGACACATGTTTTTGTTGTACAGCTTGCTGTGCTTGTTAATTATACGAGTTAGGAATTTGTATGGAATTTTTTAATGTGGTAAAAAAAATTACAAAAGGTGCAGTAGATATTCTTGGTTCAGTAGCTGACAAAGATGCTGAACAAAAAGCAAAAGCAGAAAAAAGACAAAGAGAAGTGATGGTTCATAAAAATGACAATGAGTTAAAAAACCTTGCAAGTGAAAGTGGTATCAATGGTATGGCGGCAAGAATGGAATTGAAAAAAAGAGGAGTGTAAAATGCCAGAAAGAAGAACAAAGAAGAAAAGCAGGCTTATAAAATATAAACTCAAGTGATATTCACTTGAGTTTTGATATAATTAAAGCTACAAAACCAACTAAGGATGTGAATTATGCAAACTTTATCAGTGCAAATACAAGATGATTATATGCAACAGTTTATGAATTTTGTAAAAAATAGTCATTCAAATGTAACTATTTCAAAAGATAAAAACTTGGAATTTGACCCATACTTTTACGATAGACAAAAAGAGCTTCATCAAATCAGAGATGATATTAAGAGTGGGAAAATGGAAATGCTTTCTCAGAAGCAATATGATAAAGAAATAGAAGATTTTTTTTCTGAACTAAACCAATGATATGCAGATAATTCGTTCAAGAAAATATCAAATAAACCTACTTATAATTTTACAATATATTGCAAAAGATAAAGTTAGTGCCAGTAAAAATTTTCAAAAAGAACTTGATAAACTCTTAAAAAATATTCCAAACTTTCCTTATAAACATAAACAATCAATTTATTTTAATGATAAAAATATAAGAGATTTAATATACAAAAAGCACACTATAAACTATGAAATCAATTTAGAAGAAAATACAATCGAAATTTTAAATATTTTCAACCAAAACAAACCATAGTAAAATCAGATATAACAAAACTTTGGAGAGAATAGTTTACCCTATTGGGCAAAACTATTTCTCAAGACGGTCGTTGGCATCACATTTGTACATTAAGTCTTAATTTGGTACAATAAAAGGACTGAAGGAGATTTTATGCAAATTGTAAATGATATAAAGCCTGTTACCTATTTAAAAAGTAGAGCAGCTGATGTTTTAAAATA
>Ga0265293_10012523_pt1 | contig 11231 bp, 12 predicted proteins | sample Munlanlewell138R_FD_192505 | JGI IMG/M metagenome (GOLD analysis project Ga0265293, IMG submission 192505) | Leachate microbial communities from a municipal landfill in Southern Ontario, Canada - Leachate well 138R | ecosystem: Engineered > Solid waste > Landfill > Unclassified | place: Canada... | reverse complement strand
ACAGGGCCATGCCATTGCGGATGTCGTCGTTCTGGCTTTTGCTCCAGGGGACGATATGGGCGGCATCGACCACGGTGTGCTGTTCCGGCGTGATGATCCGCACCCCGCACAGGGCGCAGCGGTGGTCGTAGGCCTTGACCACAATACGGCGGAAGCCCTGGTCGCGGGCGGCCGGGCGGTAGTTGTCGGCCTCGACGATCTCTTTCACCAAAGGAAGATGGGATTTTTCCTCCAGCAACCGGCTGTAGTCAAACGCCTCGCGGTTGATGACCGACTGCTCCCGCAGCAGCGCCGCGGCCTCGGGCGAGAAGCAGGACTGCAGCAGCGCTTCCCGCAGGGCCTCTCTCCCCTCCCCGCTCTGCATGATGTGGAACAGCCCCTCGTCCAGCTTTGCGCCCAGGGCGTGCTTGCGCAGGTAGGTGACGGAGGAGGTGTTGTTGATGATCGCCGGGGTAATGGTCGTGCCCTGTTGGGGCACCAGCTCCCAGAACGGTTCCCGGTCGAGACGGGAGAAGGGGAAGGCGATGCTGCTGGTCTGGCCGAGGGGGATAATCCGTCGCCAGTAGAGGTTGAACAGCTCGTTGAGTTCGACCAAATCGCCGGTGGCGGCGATGAATGGTGCGGTGATGACGCCGCGATGCACCAGGTCGAGCACCGCCAGCAGCAGGAGCGGCTTGTGCGGGGCCTTGCGCTTGGTGGCGTCGGTCCAGGTCGCGCCGGGGGCGCGATTGAGAGAGGCGAAATGTTTGATAAAGACTGAGAAGTCGGTCATAGTTCCCTTACACAGGACTTTACTAACAACGATCAGCGACGGTCGTGTTTTCTACTTTGGAAGTGAGGTGTTGACCATTAATGCTTTAATTTGACGGCCGCCTTTCGATAATCCGATTGCCTGTTTATCGAAAAAGGCCTGTGCTTCATCAATTGTCATATCTGAATTTTTCTTCTTACGATAATCTGAATCGTCCCATTGGTCGCAATGGAACCAACCTACCAAGTACAAGCCGTATCTGTGCTGTTGATCTATAAGATATTTTCTCATAAGCTGCCAGTACGCTCTGGCGGAAAAAACTTTGTCCAAGCCGTGCCTTGCTGCTGACAACTGTCTCGGTCGGGCCATTAGGCATAGTGCGGGGCTGACTGGCGAATGTTTGGGGTACCCCCGTTTTAGCAGACACGATCTCGGCCGCCGCGCCGAGAAGGAAGCGCAGCTTCTCTTCGCTGGCGACCCCCAACGCCTCCCAATTATTGCCGAATTCTCCCCAGACGGCCCGGTCCGCAGCACTGGCGCCGCTCAGGCCTTTGATCCCGCGAGCCTTTAGCTTGGGATCGAGGGACGCGAGGTTGCACAACTTCATCGACAGGCTGCTCGGTGTCCGCCCCATTTTCCCTGCGACAGCAACGATCAGGGGGATTACCGTGCCGCAATTGACCGAACGGCAGCTTGCAGTAGAGATTCATCGCAATCAGCAGTTCATCGTATGTCCAGGGCTTTCCCCCGCCATCAATCCCTCAAAAAATCAAAAAACCGCCGGCACCATTACGGCACCCGACGGTCGTTAACAACCCGGCGTTCCCTCCAAAAAACCCCATCACTCGTTCCCTTCAAAATTTCGAATTAAAAGGACACCAAAAGACCGGGTTAAGATACAACCTCAGCCGGCAAAGGGCAAGAAAATCATCCGCGTCCGTCAATACCAGGGATACTCCCCCCTCAGCCGCGAAATGGCGCGATAAATTCCGCGATAGATCCTGATCCTTCCCATCTCGTCGAGCTCAGCGTGATCCTCCGCCCCCCACGCGACCAACACCCGCCCGCCCTTCCCCCGCCTTGGCGTGCCGGCGCCGGTGCGGGCGATGCGATACTGCACCAGAAGCTCCCCTTCGCGGATGGCCTGCCGGCGAGGGCGCAGGATGTCATCGGCGACCGACTCCGACCAGATGGCCGCGACCAGTTCGCTGTTCATCGCCATGCTGAGCAGGTCGAGGTTGTAGGTGCCGACCAGGGAGAGCCGCCCGTCGAAAACGGCGAGCTTGCCGTGCAGGTTGTGGCGGTCCGGGGCGACGTAGAGATCGAGCCCCGGTACGCGGGCCAGCAGCTCGGGCCACTGCTCCAGAAAGACCGCCTGGCTCATGGCGTTGTCGCTCGAGAGGGGGCTGTTGGTGATGATGGTGATGCGCACGCCGCGCTCGGCGGCCTCGGCGAGCACGTCGACAGCCTCGCGGGGGAGGACGAGGTAGGGGTTCTGGATGAAGATCTCCTCCCGTGCGCTTCGCACGAGCCGGACCAGGGTGCGGGTGATGGGGTCGTCAGCCTCCACCAGGCGCGTGCGGCTGTCGAGCAGGAGCACCTCGGCTTCGCGCGGCGTCGGGAGCTCGCGCCGCAGGGCGCCGCGCAGGTGGGGCATCTCCTCGAGCTCCTTTAGCCAGGAGAGCCCCTTCTCCTTTATCGCCGCGAGTACCGGCTCGGTCATTGGCCGGTCGTGCAGCCAGTCGTCCATGGCCTCGTAGGCGAGTAGAAGCTCGTCCGTCGAATCGTTCAGATCGACCTCTTCGCGCGTGACGCTCTTGGCTTCGCCGCTGGTGTACCCGGCTTCGAAGGCGGCCCGCAGGGCGGCACCGATCTCCTCGCCGGCGAGGGCCAGGTCGGTGTCCCTAAAGACCCGCGAATCGTCCTCGACGGGGGCGAAGTACTCGGTGGAGATGTTGCGGCCGCCGATCAGCGCCCTCCTTCCGTCGGCGAGCAGGATCTTGTCATGCTCGCTGACCACCACCGCCGCCGGGTTCAAGGTCAGAAAGGCGTCGGTATAGCGGTAGATCAGCGGCCGGTACATGCGAATGGTGATATTGCCGGTGTTGACGAGAGCGTCCAGATAGTCGTTGCCGGTGAAACTGCGCGACATCTTTGTCCCCAAGGCGTCGAGGAGGATGCGGATCTGGACCCCCTCTCGCGCCTTTTGCACCAGGTGGCCGAGGAAGGCGGTGCCGAAGACGTCCTGCTTGAGGATGAAGTAACAGATGTCGAGCCGCTCCCGGGCGTCGCGCAGCAGACTCCAGCGCTCCAGCCACGCGTGGGGGTTGTCTTCGAGCACCCGCAACGTCTTCTCCCCCCCCTCATGGGGGAGACCTTGGAAGACTTCGCGCAGGGTGATATCCGAAGCCATGGGGTCGGGAAAGGCGTGCCGGCGCCCCTCCCTGGCCGGAAGCTGCACCGTCAGAAAGGCCCGGCCGAGGAGCCAGAGAGCGACAAGAAAGCCCGTCCCGGTCGCTATTCGCTTCTTCCATGTCATAGGACTGCATCCTCACGGAGGCAAGTGAAATCATCCTCAAGTATAAACATTACAGGGCGAACCGTGGCACGTCATGGCACTGGCCAAGAGGAATCAGGAGGGGCTTCGTAGGTCGAGGGGGCCGGGAGTTCCCCTCCGTCATCAGGAGCAGATGAACTTTTCTGTTGATCGTTTCCAAAATGGATATCATAGTTCCCAAATATGGATACGAACAAGACAACAGGTAAGCGGAGGGCAGGATGACCGACGATCTCCTCGACCATCCCCTCATCTCGCAGCGCTACTTCTTCCCCCGCCCCAGTTCCCTGGCCGATCCCTTCTGGGTGGACGCCGGCGACGTCCGCCTGGCCTGCCACCTTCACCAGGTGGACCCCGCCGCCCTCACCCTGGTCCACTTCCACGGCAACGGCGAAATCGTCGACGACTACCTGGGGGACTTCGTCGAGCTGATCGGCCGCATGGGGTGCAACACCTTCCTGGTCGGATACCGCGGCTACGGCCGTTCGGAGGGGACGCCGCAGCTGGGGCGGATGCTGGCCGACGTGGAGGCCGTCGTGCGGGAGGCGGGGGAGCCGCGCCGGCTGATCTTCTTCGGCCGTTCGGTCGGCTCGATCTTTGCCATCGAAGCGGCGGCCCGTTTCCCCCAAGCGGCCGGGCTGGTACTGGAGAGCGGCATCGCCGACGTGCTGGAGCGGTTGCTGCTGCGGGTCGATCCGCAGGAGCTCGGGGCGACTCCGGAGGCGTTGGCCGGGGCGGTCGCGGCGTGCCTGGACCACCGGCGGAAGCTGGCCCGATTCCCCGGCCCGGTGCTGGTGATGCACACGCGCCACGACGGCCTGGTCGATGTTGGCCACGGAGAGCGGCTCTACCGGTGGGCGGCGGGGAAAAAGCAGCTGCAGATCTTCCCCCGGGGCGATCACAACAGCATTATGGCCGTCAATGCGCAGGAGTATTTCGATTGCCTGGCGCGGTTTGTCGGGAGCCTTCGGTAATGGACGAGGCGACCAAGGTCACCGGATCGAAGGGAAACTCTTCGGTGGCGCCGGTTTGCATGCTATTACATATGAGTCAGCAAACAGAACCCGTCCGCCTGTCGCAGAGAGAAGAAAGGTACATCATCCCACCATGAAACGACTGAAAAAATTCGTCTTCTTCGCCGCCGCCGGCACCCTTTTCGGGGCGCTCCTGGGCTACCTCGGCGAGTGCGTCGGCGGGACCTGAGGCGCCCTCGCCGGTCCCTGGTCAGGGGCCGCGTTCGGACTTCTCGTCGGACTGGTGCTGGGCCTGATCCCCGGCGAGTGGTCCCAGGGGGAATAACGCAGGGAGTTTTCCGGACGTTCTTAAAACCTGAACCCATCTTTTTTTAAGCCGATTTTGCCCCCCCGGTAAAAAAATCGACATATCATCCCGACTTCAGGAGACCTCCTTGAAAAACGCCGAGATCATCATCATCGCCCTCAAACTCCTGGCCGTCCACCTGATCATCACCGGCCTCATAAGCCTCCCGACAGCGCTCGCCTCGGTGATTGCCGTCATCTCGTCGACCGATACAGATGCCCTCTTCTTCATTGCCTCCTCCCTTCACGGACTGATTTACTTCGCCGCCGGCGCTCTCCTGTGGTCATTCTCGCCGATGGTCGCCCGGCTCATCGAGGGCGACATCCCGCAATTCGAGAGAGAAGATAACGAGTTTACCGTCTCTACGGTCCTGACCTCCGGCCTGATCATTCTGGGCTTTTTCGTCCTGAGCGACGCCCTGCCCTCCCTGATGAGAATCGTGATAGCGGTAATAAAACCGTCTCTGGACGACAACTTCACGCAAGTGATTGCGAACGCTACGGGGGCGCGAGAGGCTATCATCCCCTGGTCGGATAGCATCGCCATGATCGGCCGGATTGCATTCGGCGTCTGGCTGATTTTGGGATCGCGGGGGATCGTCGCGTTCCTGAAAAAGGTTCGTTACGCAGGAAGAGACGCGGCATAAGCGTCCCATGGGACCGGACCGGATTCGAGGGGGAAGCGAAAGAGGCAAGTTTCCAAATTCAAATTCGCGCGCCGCACGGGCACCGCTACCCCGATGAAAGCGGCCGCTTCGCCCGCGGCAGCCCCTGCACCACCAGGGCATACGATTCATCGATCATCGCCCGCAGGTCGGCATCGGGGATCGATCCATCGAGAACGATGGTGTTCCAGTGGCGCTTGTTCATGTGGTAGCCGGGAAGCACAGCGGGGAAGCACTCCCGCAGAATTTCCGCCTTGAGCGGATCGCATTTGAGATTCAGCCGCAAAGGCAGTTCATCGGTGGCGACCAGGGCGAACATCTTGCCGCCGACCTTGGCGACCAAGGTCACCGGATCGAAGGGGAACTCTTCGACAGCGTCGGGCTTGGCGGCGAGGCAGGCGCGCAGGGTGAGGAAATCCATACGGGGTCCCGTGCAAAGGATTGGATTCTACCGTTTATTCGTGCTACTACCGCTCAATTAAGTTCCTGATTAACACTGATCTTCCGCGGATTGCCAGTAAAAACCAGCACCGCTTGAGCCTCCGGCCCATCGGGGACAAAACGGGATGACATCCACCCGATTTCCCACTATGCTGACGATCCCGAGTGGCGACTGCGATAATTTTTTGAAAGGGGGACTCTGCAATGGGCAACTACTCCGTCGTCGTCCTTGACTTCGAGACCACCGGTCTGTCACCCGATTCTGGGGATCGGGTCATCGAGGTGGGAGCGGTGCTGATCGAGAACAATCGAATCACCGATCGATTTCAGAGCCTGATGAATCCGGGCATGCGCGTAGACAGCTTCATCGAAAGCTATACCGGCATCACCAACGGCATGCTGCAGAACGCTCCCCCCGTCGCCGAGGTCATGGAAACATTTGCCACCTTCCTGGCGGATCATCCCCTGGTGGCCCACAACGCCGCCTTCGACCGGCGGTTTCTGGACGCCGAACTGCAGCGCGTGCGCAAGCGCCGAGTGGGCGATTTCGCCTGTTCCATGCTGATCTCCCGGCGCGTCTACCCCGAGGCGCCGAATCACCGACTGGAATCGCTCGTCCAGCACAAACAGATCAAGAGCACCGGCGCCTTTCACCGCGCCCTCGCCGACGCGGAAATGACCGGCCACCTCTGGGTCGGCATGATCGAAGACCTCAAGGACGCCTACCAGATCCGCAGCGTCCCTTTTGAACTGATGCTGCGGCTGGCGAAAGTCGGTAAAAGAGCGGTGCCGAAGTTTCTGCAAAAATTCGCCGTTGACGGCGGTTAGCACAACAATTCGTTGTTTAGTCTCCCTCATTCCCGCACGTAAATATCGACATCCGTCTCGTGCACCATCGCCATCAGGTGGGCGTATTCCGATTCGATGAGCTCGAAATGCTGGTGGGTCGATTCGGCGTTTTTGAGCAACACCTCTTGCGCCTTCGCGTCGGGCATCTTGGCGGCCATCGACCGCAGGGCCGCCTCCAACTTGAGCTCTTTGTCCATGGCCAGCTTCATGGCGTGCCGCTCGTCCAATTCCTCCACCAACTCCTTTTCCAGATCGGTCAGCCAGTCGGAGTCGCGCAGCGGGTCGACGGCCATGAAGGCGTCGAAATCGGGAATGTCGGCGCCGGTGTAGATGTCGTAAAACATCCGGGCGTGCTCCGCCTCCTCCTTGGCGAGCAGTTCGAAGGTTTGGCGCGCCCGCTGGTCGCGCATGTGGTTGGCGCCCAGACGGTAGAAGTCGCGGGCGTTTTTTTCCGTCTGGATCGAGCGTTTGATCGCTTCTTGCACATCGACGTTTTCAAACATGGCGCCCTCCTTTTTATGGTCCTTTCCTACAAGAGATAATTGAAAAGGGGCTCTTGTCAAAGGGGGACCGACTTTTGTGCTTCCTCCGGGTTCGGCTATAGTGCGGATATAGACAAGGGGAGGTTCGCCATGGATGTCCTGCGCATCATCGCCGCCATCGTTCTCCCGCCGCTGGGGGTCTTTCTGCAGGTCGGGCTGGGCAAACATTTCTGGATCAACGTCGTTCTCACCCTGCTGGGCTACATTCCCGGCATCGTCCACGCGATCTGGGTGATCGCCAAAAAGTAAATCTCGGCAGAACCGGAGGTCAAAAGCATTGCACGCCTTCAACCCGAACGTCGTGTGCAAAGCTTTTATAGGCCCCGGTTCTGACAACTGCGGCGAAACGGATTATAATTACAAGCAAAAAGTCCCCTATCACCCAAAAGCCGCGAAGGAGAGCGACCATGAAACTTCTTCCGATCGTCATCGCCCTTCTGCTGAGCTATCCGTTTTCCTCCCTGGCGGCCATACAGGGACAGGAGATTGCTTATCGCGCCGTCGATTCCGTTCTGAAGGGTTACCTGGCTTACGACGCCGCCAGCGCGGGGCCGCGTCCCGGCATTCTGGTCGTCCACGAATGGTGGGGGTTGAACGATTACGCCCGCGAGCGGGCGCGCATGCTCGCCGAACTCGGCTACACGGCGCTGGCGGTGGACATGTATGGACAGGGCAAGCAGGCCGCCCACCCGGAGGAGGCGAAAAAGTTCGCGGGTGAAGTCCGCGCCAATCTGCCGCTGGCGAAACAGCGCCTGCTCGCCGGCGTGCAGGTGCTGAAGGCGCATCCGACGGTGAACGATGATCGGATCGCCGCCATCGGCTACTGCTTCGGCGGGGGGATTCTGCTGGAGTTGGCGCGACGCGGCCTTGATCTCGACGGCATCGCCAGCTTCCACGGCACCCTGCAAACCGAGCGGCCGGCTCAACCTGGCGAAATCGCAACCGCCATCCTGGTCCTCAACGGCGCCGCCGACCCTTTCGTCTCGCCGGAGGACATCGGCCAATTCAGCCAGGAGATGGCGAAGGCCGGCGTCTACTACCATTTCGTCAACTATCCGGGGGCCAAGCACAGCTTCACCAATCCGCAGGCCGACCGGTTCGGCAAACAATACGAGCTGCCCCTTGCCTATTCCCCGGAAGCGGACCGTCGATCCTGGCAGGAAATGCAGGATTTTCTCCGGGATATCTTCAAGTAATGCGGGACCGGCCTTCGCCGGATCCAGGCCGCTTGGGGATTTCCCCTGAAATTGCCCAGGGAGGAAAAACATGAACATGGTCAGAGTGCTGTTCACCACCACGGTGCTGGCGGGATGTTGCTGGATCTTCGCCGCGGCGCGAAAAAGACAGGAGCCGGCCAACCGACCGGCTCTGGATGTCCCCCTGCCGGCGCTCTTCCACGGCAATCCGGGCAGCCGGGTGTTTCACCTGCCCGCCTGCAAGTACTCCAACGCCAAAGGCTGCGTCGAAATTTTCGCCAGTCGCGAAGAGGCGGTCGGCGCCGATTTCAAGCCGTGCAGCCTGTGCGCGCCCTGACGGCGCACACCCCCCTTCTGCCTTGAAACCTGCTAATTTAGCGCGACTTTCTTCCGGAACGGAGGTTGCACTGACAGCGGGATGAAAGTCGCCGCGCTCCGGTTTAGCCCGCCAGGCGTTTTCAGGCAAACCCATCGGGCAACGATAGCGCGGCCGACCTTCCCTTCGGCAGGCATCATCCGCAAGTACTCGTCATATCCGCGAAAACCCCTGCCGAATGGTCACAAAAGGTCAGAAACAACCTCAAATGAAGAAGGACTCAGACCAAAAAAGCCTCGTCTTGGCCGGGGCGGCAAGGGGGAAAAATGAATCGCATCGAGCTGACCGATCTTATCCGCCAGGGGCTGAACGCCCTCGACACCGAGAACACCCGCGCCGCTCTCGACTGTTTCGAGAAGGCCGCCGGCCACTGGCAGACGGCGGTCATTCTCTCCTGCCTCGGCTACTGCCTGGCGCGGGAGCGGCGGGAACTGCAGCAAGCGCTGGTTCTGTGCAAGGACGCCATCCGGCAGGAACCGGCAAATCCCCTTCACTACCTCAACCTGGGACGGGTTTACCTGCTGGAGCAGAAGAAACACCTGGCCTTCTCGGCGTTTCGCCAAGGACTCGAATTCGGTCGGCACCAGGGCCTCATTCAGGAAATGCGCAAATTGGGACGGCGCCGCCGGCCGGTCTTTCGCTATCTGGGGCGCAAACATTTTCTCAACCGTTTTTTCGGTCATCTGCGCAACCGGTTTTTGTGGGTCGATAAGGGTTAAAAAAATTCCGCCCGGCTCGCCAGCCTGCTATCGACTACCGTTTGGATATGTGTTAGAACCCCCCTCATAAGCTTCCATTAAAGTTCCGACCTATATGCGGCGAAAAAGCGCTGGCCCTTTTTTTGTCGGCGCGGCAGGAGCGAAATATCGGCCAGAGTTGACGCGAAATTAAATGGCTTTAAACTGTGCTCTGTTTACCTCTCCCCTGGAGGATTCAATGGCAGAGCGCAACCGCATGACCGTCTCTTCCGGCTGGTTGAAGGCGTCCATGGTCACCTTCGTTTTCGGCTTCGCCATCCTCGGCTACCTGGCCGCCCGCATCGTCTCCGGCTCGCCGCCCATCCCGCAGCAAGTACAAACCGCCGCCGGCGAGGTTCTCTTCACCGAGGCCGACATCATGGCCGGGCAGCATGTTTTCCAGAAATACGCCCTGATGCAGTACGGCACCATCTACGGTCACGGCGCCTATCTCGGTCCGGACTTCACCGCCGAGGCCCTGCATCGGGGCGGCGAAGCGATGCTCGCCTTTTATCTCGGCCAAGGGCTTTCCGATGCGGAAGCCCGGGCGCGGGTGGAGCGGGAGCTGAAACAAAACGCCTATGACGCCGAGACCGGGGTGTTGACCTTCTCGCAGGGGCAGGCGCATGCCTTCGAACAACTGGTGGAATACTACCGGGGCTGGTTCGGTCCCGGGCAGCGGGGTCTGGAGCGACCGAAGATCGAAGATCCGGCCGAGATCCGGCGCCTTTCGTCTTTCTTTACCTGGGCGGCCTGGACCAGCGCCGCCCTGCGCCCCGGCACCGCCCATTCGTACACCAACAACTGGCCGCCGGAGCCGCTGGCGGGAAACGAGCCCACCGGCGCGGCCCTGCTCTGGAGCGTGCTGAGCCTGGTCGCCCTGCTCGGCGGCACCGGCATCGTCCTGTTCGCCTTCGGCCGCTATGAAGAGCTCGGCTGGCATCACCGCGACCGGCCGGCGGCGCGGCGCTTCCGGTCGCCGGAGGAGATCCGGCTGACTCCGTCGCAGCGTGCGGTCCCATGGTACTTTCTGGTGGTGGCGGGACTGTTCCTCTGCCAGGGGCTCCTCGGCGGGGTGAATGCCCACTACCACGTAGAGTTGGAGGGCTTTTACGGCATTCCCCTCGCCGACTGGCTGCCCTACAACATCTCCCGCATGTGGCACCTGCAACTGGCCCTGTTCTTTGTCGCCGCCAGCTTCCTCGCTCTGGGAATCTTCCTGACGCCGATGATTGCCGGCCGCGAGCCGAAGGGGCAGGACAAGCTCGCCCTGCTCCTGTTCGGCGCCCTGGTTTTTGTCGTCGTCGGCAGCCTGGCCGGCGAGGCGGCGAGCGTCAAGGATGTCATCACCCGGGACGGTCCCTGGTTCTGGATCGGCTCCCAGGGGTGGGAATACCTCGATCTGGGGCGGATGTGGCAGATCCTGCTGACCGGGGGGATGCTGTTGTGGGTGGTCATCCTCTGGCGCGGACTCAGGGGACGCCTGGCCTTCGAACACCGGGGAAACCTCCCCTGGCTCTTTCTCTACAGCGCCATCTCCATCCCCCTCTTCTACGCCGTCGGGATGGTTTTCGGCAAGAACGTCAATTTCGCCGAGATGGATTTCTGGCGCTTCTGGGTGGTGCACCTGTGGGTGGAGGATTTCCTCGAGCTGTTCACCACCATCATGGTCGCCTCCATCTTCGTCCTGCTCGGCGTGGTGCGGCTGAAGGTGGCGACCACCCTCATCTACCTGGACATCATCCTCTACTCGGTGGGCGGGGTCGTGGGCACCATGCACCACCTTTACTTCAGCGGC
>Ga0265293_10012522_pt1 | contig 11232 bp, 13 predicted proteins | sample Munlanlewell138R_FD_192505 | JGI IMG/M metagenome (GOLD analysis project Ga0265293, IMG submission 192505) | Leachate microbial communities from a municipal landfill in Southern Ontario, Canada - Leachate well 138R | ecosystem: Engineered > Solid waste > Landfill > Unclassified | place: Canada... | reverse complement strand
TAGTTGAAAAATAGTTACTTTTACCCATCGTTAATTTGACTTTTTGCGAAATCAAAATTACGATTTATCGAGAAGTCAGCCTCGCTGACTTCTCTTTATATTTTTTTTTATCGGACAACAATGATTCCCTATCTTAAAAATGTCGGAATTAACTTTCTTGAAAGCTTCACCGTTCGTAATTCTTTTTTTATAAACGATTCAGCTAAAACAAAAAGAGTACTGCGGAGATGGCTAAGGAAATGGGGATTGATCTGGAAAATCGTAAAATGTTTCATTTTTCCTTTTTGATTGAATAGCCATAATTTCAGATAATTACTTAAATTCGTAATTGATAACATAATTTATCATCCGATTCTTATCGGATCATAATTCATAATTAACCATGGCTATAGTATCAGAAAATGTGATTCCAGGAAATCACGGTAAAGTATTCGGAACAAATGCGGAAAACAGGACTAGTTTAAATAACATCAAAAAAGCTATTCTCAGAGTAGATGGAGTTAGAGATGTTTTGATCAATGAAAAAGTTTTTCCTATAGAATTAACTGTTCACACATTTGAAGTCGTGAATGTTAAAGATATTCAAAAAGCAGCAGTATCTGTTGGTTTTCATTTGATTCCAAAAGGAATGTTTCCTTTATAATTGAGTGTCTAACTTTCTGTTGGGTAAAGGTGGAGGTTGAGTGCGAAAATCAATCTAACTCTCCATATTTTCTATTTTTCCTAATCCTGAAATATTTGATTTGACTTCTTCAGGATTTCCGTAATATTTCACACTCCCTATTCCAGAGAGTTTTATGTCAATATTGTCTTTTGCATAAACGGAAGCATTTCCTATTCCTCTGCATTCAACAATTGTCTTTTCAGACTTGAAATGTGAACAATCAATTTCTCCAACACCTTGTGAATTTATAAAAGTTCTTATTGTATTTCCAGTTATTGTGATTGTTCCAACACCATTTGAAATGAGATTGAAATCCCTAACATTACAGTTTCTTATCTTGATATTTCCAACTCCATTATTGATAATACTTAGTTTATCACCTTTGAATTCATTATCAGAAATAAATACTCCTACACTATTAAGGCTGATTTTCTCCAAGTGTGGTGAACCAATTCTGAATTCTAAATTGTTTTTATTTCCAGATAAGTTGTTTTTGTCCTTTAATTCAATAGAAAGCTTGCCTTCACTATTGGTTACTGTCAACATTTCAATTAAATTTGATCCTCCTTTGATGTCTAAATAATGACTGTCAGATTGCTCGTAATAAACATTTCCCACTATTTCTAAATTCAAATGAGTGAATTCTGAAACTGGAAAAGATTTGGAGATTTTTGGTCCTGAATTGATGTTCTTACATGAAGTAAACGAAAAAATAGCAATTGAGATGGAACACAATATAAATAGTGACTTTATCATAATGGTAGTGAATTAATTTTTATTAAAAATACAGATTAATTTGAATTTAAGAGATGTTTTTTACAATTTAGGACACTGCTTTGCATCGCTTTGAGAACTTTTCGGTTCATAATTGTTTTCACTTTCTAGTCATTCATATTAGAAGCCAAAGTTTGCTAAACTAGTGAATTAGATTAAATTTGGTAATATAAAATCTTTATGAAACACAATACGGCACTTATGAAAATTGACGGTAAATTACTAGACGCTCTTGATACGATTCAAAGTGAAGTATCCATAGAATACATAGAGGATATTATTGAGACTATAAAGTTAAAGCAACTATTTCGTGAGAATACCGATAATATTCTCAAAAAACATAATATCACCAGTTATACTCATGCAAAAGGGAGGTTTATGGATTTAATAATTCATTACATCAATCACATTTTAATTGATGATATAATTGACGAAGCTGAGTATTATAATGTGACACAGTTAAAAAGATTGTTTAAGATTGAAACGGGTGATTTTTATAAATTGCGACACGATAAAATTGAACAAATTATTTTGAAACAGATCATTAAAATGTATGAAGACAATCAAATTGAAAAGTTTGAATCAATACATAAATCTAAAATTCAAGGATTATTTGATTTGTCTTTTGACCAGCTAAATGAATTTGTGACAGATGAGGTTAATCGTGCTTTACAGGAAGGAGCTGATATTGCTGAACTAGATGCATATTTAAAGCGACTAAATACGTAAGGGAAAGTAACCTTAAGAAATCTAACAATCTTGGATAAGCTTTTCCTCCATTGGTAAAGGCATAAACCTTCTTTTAAAACATTAATAAAGCCGACCTCTCAGTCAGCTTTATTAATAAAATTGGGTTACCCCTTTAAGTCGCAGATTGTAACAGCAAATTTACTTCACTTCCAAACCCTGATTTTTGATTGCCCCCCTATGAAACTTTCATCCTTCCCTTAGAAAAATTTTAATTTTTCTAAGGGAAGGATCTCTTATAATCTATTTGCTATCAATCTTTTTCACAACAAAGATAAATAGATTTAAACGAAATTGCTTATTGCGATTTAAATGGATAACCCATTAATAAAATATCCAATAATATCAGACCATTCAAACATTACTTTTTAAACTCCATGATTGTCTTTTCAATAATCGCTACACACTCCATTAATTGCTCTTCATTCATCACCAATGGCGGTGCAAAACGAATAATGTTTCCGTGCGTTGGTTTAGCGATTAAACCATTTTCTTTCATCGCCATACATAAATCCCAAGCAGTTGTGCTTTCTGGAGTGTCGTTGATTAAAATCGCATTTAATAAACCTTTACCACGCACTTTAGTTACCAATTCGGTGTTGTCGATAATACGGTTCATTTCTTTGCGGAACAATTGACCCATTTTTTCAGCATTTTCAGCTAAGTTTTCATTTTCAACAACTTCTAATGCAGCAACAGCAACTTTTGCAGCCAATGGATTTCCGCCAAATGTAGAGCCGTGTTGACCAGGTTTAATTACTCCCATTACTTCATCATCTGCCAATACAGCTGAAACAGGATAAACACCTCCAGAAATCGCTTTTCCTAAGATTAAGATATCTGGTTTTACATTCTCGTGGTCACATGCCAATATTTTTCCTGTACGTGCAATTCCTGTTTGAACTTCGTCAGCGATAAATAAAACACCCGCTTCAGTACATAATTCACGAACTTTAGTTAAATATCCTTCATCTGGAACAAAAACACCTGCTTCACCTTGAATTGGTTCTACTAAAAATCCAGCAACGTTTTCTTGTTTTAAAGCTTCTTTCAAAGCTGCTGTGTCGTTGTATGGGATTCTAATAAATCCTGGGGTGTAAGGTCCGAAATTCTTACGTGCATTCTCATCATTTGAGAAAGAAATAATCGTTGTCGTTCTTCCGTGGAAGTTATCATCACAAACAATTATCTTCGCTTGATTTTCCTCAATTCCTTTTACTTCGTATGCGTATTTTCTACAAATTTTAATAGCTGTTTCTACTGCCTCAGCACCAGAATTCATCGCCAAAACCTTATCAAAACCAAAAGTTTCAGTTACATATTTTTCGAATGGTGCCAAAGCATCATTATAAAAAGCACGAGAAGTTAAAGTCAATGTTTCCGCTTGTTTCTTTAATGCTCCAATAATATGCGGATGACAATGCCCTTGATTTACAGCAGAATAAGCAGAAAGAAAATCGTAATAATGTTTCCCTTCAACATCCCATACATGAACACCTTCACCTTTCGCCAAAACAACTGGCAACGGATGATAATTGTGCGCTCCGTGTTTTTCTTCCATTTTTATTAAATCCTCTGAAGATAACTTTTCTGTTGTTGTATTCATATAATTTGTTTTTTGTCGTTTATAAAATGTGTAATGTCTGTCAAAACACCAAGGCTCTTGCAAATATAGCGAATCGCAAGGGAAATAAAAAACTAGGTGCTTCTGTGGAGAGGTTTGAGTTAGGAGTTTGGGAAAGGGAATAGTGGGGCTTTGGTTTCGTAGCTTTGCATTGAAAGGTTTTTATTCTTTAAATTATTTGCGATTGTCTCTTGCTTCACAATAATTCGGTTTTTATTGTGAAAAAATTTGATTTTAGTTTAACTTAGAAAAATTAAAAAAATGCTATGAAAACTTTAATAAAAATACTACTGCTAACTTCTTTCTTTTTACTTATTTTATTTTCTTGTAAGAAAGACCAGTTGGAAATTAAAAAGACCGCAGACCCTTGTGAATGTGCGAGTGAGGTGAGTGCGGATTTTGAGATTTGGGAAAGAGCTTTTAACTCTTCTCTAGCTTTAGAAACCAAAACTGACCATGTGTTATCTGGAAAAAGAGTGGATTTTAGGGCTGTAGAAGATGATGCAGAATACACTTGGTATATCGGTGCTGATGTGGAGTCAGACAAAGAAGTATATAAAACTTTTGACAGTCAATGGACAAATCAAACAATTTCAATAACACTTGTTGTGAATAAGGAACCGAATAAAATTTGCTTTCCAAATGATGATGGGTATGATTCGATTACTAAAACCTTTAATATTTATGACCGATGCACTACACATTTGTTAGATGGCGAGTTTAAAGTAGCCATGGAAAACTCGACAGATTCTATAATTATGGGATTGTATTATGTTGAAAACGCTTACCCCCCTGAGATGGGCTGTCGTTACTATGAGATAGTTAATTACGACGGAAATGGCTCAACATGTTCTGCTTCTTATCACTATGTTGAAAGAAATTACAGAGGGTTAAGAACATTGAACGCTACTCCCTTTGACAATTGCAAAAATGTTACCATTGACTTTGCTGAAATTAATTTAGAAAATGAATTTATATTGAAGTTGCGCTATCATGATGATATAAGTGAACCATTAATTTCAAAATCCTACTTCGGTAGGAAATTACCATAAGACAATAACCTTATGAAGAAACTAGCATTATTATTTCTTGCAACAGCTTTTTTACTCACCTCACAAACACCCACTCATCCTCACTCGACATCTCTTCATTGTAAGAGTATCCATCCACATTATAGCCTTTTAAATCTTCCACATCTTTATATTGATTCTGGATAATATCTCTTGTCATGGCACCACGTGCATGTTTTGCATACATCATAATGATCTTGAATTCATCACCTTTTAAATCTTTAAAAACCGGAGTAATAACTCTCGGTTTCAATACTTTTTTGTCAACTGCTTTGAAATACTCATTGGAAGCTAAATTCACTAAAACTTCATCTTCTTTCGTTTCATTATTTATGAATTCAGCCAGTTGTCTTCCCCAATATTCATAAAGATTTTTTGTTTTTGGAGTCACATTTAAACGTGTTCCCATTTCTAGTCTATATGGATACATTAAGTCCAAAGGTTTTAGAATTCCATACATTCCTGAAAGAATCATCAAATCTTTCTGCGCATTTTCAAAATCCTTTTTAGAAAATGAGGAGACATCAAGTCCTTTATAAGCCTCGCCTGTAAAAACCGTAACTGCTGGTTGAGCATTTTCTCCTAAAGTTGTTGGTTTTTCCCATTCTTGGTAACGTTTGTAATTTAAATCACTTAAATTTTCTGAAATCTTCATCAGTTCCCCTATCTGTTTTTTAGACATTTTCTGAAGTTTCTTTGCCAAGTAATCAGCTTCTTTTAAAAAATGCGCTTTTTCCGTAAAAGGAGTTTCAACTTTTTGATCGTAATCCAAAGATTTTGCTGGAGATAATAATACTTTCATGAATTTAATTTTGAATCTCAAAAATACGAAATATAACTTGTCAAAGAAAGCCGAATGTCATGGTTTTTTGTCTGTAAAGTCTGACACTTTATCAATAATACCCAACTAGTTCTGACAGTTTGTCCCGATATCTGTAATGGCAATGATTTTGCTTATGGCTTTGCGGTTAAAAATAGACAATAATGGGAAAACGAAATAGAGAAGAGGCTGCAGAACAAGAAAGAAATGCGGCTGAAGAATCAAATAATAGAGTTGAACAAGCTGAAAATACTCAAAACGAAGGCGCTGAGCAAGAAATTACGCCTCAATTATCAGTCGAAGAAGAGCTTCAAATGAAGTTGGCTGACTTGAATGATAAGTATTTGCGTCTATATTCTGATTTTGAGAATTTTAGAAAAAGAACAATCAAAGAAAAAGGTGACCTTATTTCAAATGCTAGCGAAGGTGTTGTAAAAGACATGCTTGCTATTATGGATGATTTTGAGCGTGCGATTGATAACAATCAAAACTCAGATGATGCTGATGCAATCAAAGAAGGTTTCCAATTGATATACAATAAATTCAATAGCATCCTCATGTCAAAAGGATTAAAAGCGATGAATAGTAAAGGAGAAGTTTTTGATATCGATCACCACGAAGCAATTACAAATGTTCCTGCCGACAAAAAGATGAAAGGAAAAGTAGTTGATGTGGTTGAAAAAGGATATTTCTTAAATGACAAAGTAATACGATACGCAAAAGTCGTAGTTGGTCAATAAAAACAATTATGAGCAAGAAAAGAGATTATTATGAAGTGTTAGGTGTTGGCCGTTCCGCGACTGCTGCTGAAATAAAAAAAGCATATCGTAAACTCGCCTTAAAGTACCACCCTGATAAGAATCCTGATAATGCTGAGGCAGAAGACAAGTTTAAAGAAGCTGCTGAAGCTTATGAAGTTTTAGCGAACGATCAGAAAAGACAACGTTACGACCAATTTGGTCACGCAGGTGTTGATGGATCTGGCGGAGGTGGAGGGTTCGGAGGAATGGATATGGATGACATTTTCTCCCAATTTGGTGATATCTTCGGTGGAGGTGGAGGCTTTGGTGGTAGAAGAGGCGGCGGAAGTGCTCGTCAAAGAACTGCCAGAGGTACCAACTTACGTGTGAAAATTAAATTGACCTTGGAGGAGGTAGCAGACGGCGTGAAGAAGAAAATTCGCGTTAACAAGCTTGTAAATGCAAGCGGTGTTACTTTTAAAGATTGTCAAACTTGTAAAGGTTCTGGGAGAATTAACCGTGTTACACAAACGTTTTTAGGCGCGATGCAAACCGCAACAACTTGTCCAAACTGCCAAGGAACAGGAAAGATTATTGATAAGAAACCTTCAGGGGCTGATAGTCAGGGACTAGAGCGAAAAGAAGAAGTTATCGAGTTGGATATTCCTTCAGGTGTAGAAGATGGAATGCAACTTTCTGTGAGTGGAAAAGGAAATGCAGGACCTTTTGATGGAATAGCAGGAGATTTACTTGTGGTAATAGAGGTTTTAGAACACGAAGAACTACGCCGTGACGGACAAAACGTACACTACGAAGCTTTTATTAATTTTGCGGATGCAGCCTTAGGGGCTTCAATTGAAGTGCCAACTATTAAAGGTAGGGCACGAATTAAAGTAGAGCCAGGCACGCAAAGTGGAAAAATGTTGCGTTTGAAAGGAAAAGGTTTACCAAGTGTTCAGAATTACGGAACAGGTGACCAGTTTATTCATATTAATGTATGGACGCCACAAAATCTTTCAAAAGACGAACAACAAATTATTGAAAAATTACGTGATAGTGAAAACTTTCAACCAAACCCTGATGGGAAAGAGAAAGGTTTCTTCCAACGTGTAAAAGATATGTTTAGCAATTAATATAAAATTGCAGTAAAAAAACAACAAAGCACCCATTCCAAATAAGGAGTGGGTGCTTTGTTATAAATAGACTTTAACTTTTGAATTGTCTATTGTTTTTCTAAATTTATGAAAAAAGTAAGCAAATGAACGAGATACAGAAAGGATATATGAGAAGAGCGATTGAGCTTTCGGAAATGAGTGTAGCAAATGGAGGTGGTCCATTCGGAGCTGTAATAGTAAAAGACGGTGAAATAATTGCCGAAAGTTCTAACAGTGTTACGATAGACAATGATCCAACAGCGCACGCAGAGGTGAATGTTATTCGAAAAGCATGTAAAGTCCTAAATTCATTTGAATTAATAGGTTGTGAAATATATTCTTCTTGTGAGCCTTGCCCTATGTGCCTAGGTGCAATTTATTGGTCCAGACTTGATGAACTATATTTTGCAAATACTAAAAAGGATGCAGCGGAAATTGGGTTTGACGATTCCTTTATTTATGATGAATTGAACCTTACTATAGAGAATAGACGAGTGAAAACTAGTCAATTTATGAGAGAGGAAGCTATTGTTGCTTTTCAGAATTGGGAAAATAAATTGGACAAAACTGAATATTGATAATTCGCTTTTATAAGTCTGCACAGTTCGAAAAGTTGAAATAAATTAGTATTTAGAAATATCAAATATTATATTTGAGATACAAAGTCAAAGAACTGCGAATAGAAACACCTCTATTTGTAAGAGACATAAAACCGAAGATATGGAGAAGCCTAAAGACAAGAAAAAGCCCGGAATGTATGAAAACGTTCTGAAGCAGTTCAATCACGCTGCGGATTTAATGGGTTTAGATGATGGAGTTCGAAAAATTTTAGCTTCTACCAACACCGAGATAAGTGTTCATTTTCCTGTTAAAATGGACGATGGCAGAATCGAAGTGTTTAATGGTTACCGAGTTCAGCACAATAACTCATTAGGTCCATATAAAGGAGGTTTGCGTTTTCATCCTACCGTAGATATAACTGCCACAAGGGCTTTAGCCATTTGGATGACTTGGAAATCTGCCCTGGCTGGTCTGCCTTATGGAGGTGGAAAAGGAGGTGTAACAATTGATCCTAGCCTTTATTCTAAAGGAGAGTTAGAGAGGGTTACGAGGCGATTTACTTATGCTTTAGGAGAAAATATAGGGCCAGACGTAGATATTCCAGCGCCTGATGTAAACACCAATCCTCAAATTATGGCTTGGATTGCCGATACCTTTGCTTCTACAAAATCACCTTCTACAAGAATGCTTAATTTACACGTGGTAACAGGGAAACCTGTTGGTTCAGGTGGTTTGAAAGGTAGAGACCGCGCCACAGGGTATGGTGTGGTTGCCTCAATAAAATCTTGGGCAAAACTAAAAGGAATTGAACTCGCTGGAAAGAAATTTATTGTTCAAGGATTTGGAAATGTTGGTTTCTGGGCTTCCCATTTTATGATGGAACTGGATGCGAAATTAGTTGCTGTGCAAGACGCAAGTGGAACTATTTTTAATCCAGGTGGAATTGATACAGAAAAATTGCACAATCATGTGGGGAATAATCAAGGAGTAATCAACGGATATCCCGATGCAGAAAAGATAGATAACGATAAATTCTTTTTATTGGATTGTGATATTATAATTCCCGCCGCTTTAGGAAACCAGATTACTGAATCAAACGCCCATGGTATTAAAGCAAGATTAATTGCTGAAGGAGCAAACGGACCAACAGATATTGATGGCGAAAGAATTCTTTTAGAAAGAGGAATAGACATTATTCCAGATATTCTCTGTAATGCCGGAGGTGTAACTGGAAGTTATTACGAATGGTTGCAAAATAAAAGAAGTGAGAACTATCACATGCATATCGTTCTTAAAATGATTACTGAAAAATTAAATGAAGCCTTCGAAAGAACGGTAAATACGGCTAAAAAATACAATACAGATTGGAGAACTGGAGCTTATATTGCAGCTCTTGAAAGAATACAACAAACTTATTTAGAGAGAGGTGTATTCCCTTAAATCCCCATAAATACTATGATTATGAATAATGTTGGAATAGTTAAAGGTGACGTTTGCAGCACAGTCGCTATGCCTTCACCAGCTGACGTGCGTACCTTGAGTAAGTTTGTTGATGTTTTCATCCAATCAAATGCAGGAATGGAGTGTGGTTATTCCGATAATGAATATGCTTTGGAAGGTTGTTTTATTCGCGAAAAAAGCGATGATGTAATTCAATCTTCAGACCTAATTCTTTTTCAGAACCCAATTTCTGCACCTCTTAACCCGTCTGGAACGAAAGTAATAATTGCAAATATTGATTTTTTAAAGGACAGAGAGCAATTGAAGTTTTTTATGCATAAAAACATAGATTTATATAGCTTTGATGCAATCAACGATAATGAAAGCACAGGAGAGTTTAAAGATAAATTCGTCAACTTCGTGCATTATCATTTAGGAGACCCTATTCAATCAGAATATATTTCGCTCTTCTCACGTTCTAAAATCCTAACCAAAGGAGAAATAGTCCACAAAGACTTTATGTAAAAATATAAACACAAATAAATACATAAAATAACGCAATGTGAATTCATGTTGCGTTATTTAATTTTAAAAGTTAAATGGAAGCATAAGCAGTGACCGTAAAATCTGTCTTTAATCTGAAATTCATCAATATTTCTCATCTACTATTCCTGAACAATGACAAAAATATCTTCGTTATCACGTTTGAAAAGCTTTTGTTCTCTTGCAAAACGCTCTAATGCATCAGTATTGTCAAGTTGATCTAAAACACTCTTTGTTTCAATGAATTTCTCATGAAGGATAGCTTTTTCTTTCTCCAATTTATTGAGTTTTATTTCTTGCCTAGCAATATTAAAAACATCAACATCATCGAGAAATAAAATATAGATTACAAACACTATTGCCGTAACTATATACTTGTTCTTAAAATGCCTTAATCGTTTCATTGTATACAAATGTAAAGATAAAATGGTAATCATCTGCTGAGAGATTTAAGTTTTATAACAGTTAGGTTGTTAATAAGGGGGGAAGTAGTTTTTAGGTTCTATATGATTCTGTGTGGGTATATTGAAAAAAGTCCGTCTGCTGACGGACGATTTAATTCGAAAAGGAATATCTATTATCTCAAAGTGATCCTAATTTCAATCCCATAAATACCTTTCATCATAATCAATTTTGTATTTCTTTAAAAACGCAAGATACTCTTCTTTATAAATCTTCTTTTTATGATGGATATGTTGATTACGAATATAATTTATGGGTTATCCATTTAAATCGCAATAAGCAATTTCGTTTAAATCTATTTATCTTTGCTGTGAAAAAAATTGATAATAAATAGATTATAAGAGATCCTTCCCTTAGAAAAATTAAAATTTTTCCAAGGTTCTGGATGACAGTTTCATAGGGGGGGTCAATCAAAAATCAGGGTTTGGAGGTGATGGCACAGCGTGCCATCACCTCCAAACCCTGATTTTTGCCTCCTAACACTATTAAGCTTGTCATCCTGATTGTCGATACAAAACCATGAAATTGGAAGTGAAGTAAATTTGCTGTTACAATCTGCGACTTAAAGGGGTAGCCCAATATAATTTATAACTATATCCGTTTCAGTAGGATTTACTGAAAACGATCCATATC
>Ga0265293_10012521_pt1 | contig 11232 bp, 17 predicted proteins | sample Munlanlewell138R_FD_192505 | JGI IMG/M metagenome (GOLD analysis project Ga0265293, IMG submission 192505) | Leachate microbial communities from a municipal landfill in Southern Ontario, Canada - Leachate well 138R | ecosystem: Engineered > Solid waste > Landfill > Unclassified | place: Canada... | reverse complement strand
TTTTCCTTTTTTTTTTCTCCTTGCCAAAATACCATTAAAAAAAGACCTTTGTTGGTCTTTTTTTTTTTAAGCACGCCCTTGATTTATTTTCTTTTCTTATCTTTTTTTATAAAATCTTAATCTAAATACGGTGCGCAATAATCCAGCACGAGCCAGTCGCCTGTGTAACTTGTGCCTTTTACCTCGAAGGTTTTATTCCTCTCGTACCCCACAAAAGTGTAACGCGTTTCATAAAACATTTTTTCCGAGGGCTCTATCTCATAATAATCCTTAATTTTTTCCTCAGTGTGCTTTTCGGTCATCAAAATATAAAGACGACCGGTTCGGTCAGCGTAGCGCCTGATACTATCATCCACTCTGAATATTACTAAATCTCTCATAATTAATCTCCTTCTTTCTATATATTAATTATATATAATAAGTTGTCAGAGGTCAAGCAATATGGTTATTTTATATGTTTTTGTTTTAATAGGTTTTAACAAAGATTTTTAGCTGGAGGTATATAAAATCATATAGAACATAAAAATCTTTGTTAAAACCTATCAAAAGGCGCTATTTTTCAGTTATTAAGAACCGCTCGCCTCTTTATTCTTCAATTTTTTCTTTGTTTGTAATAAATCTGTAACCGGTGCGAAGGAACTCGCCTTTCGTGGCACGCTCTTCTAACGCGTTCGTCACTTGCGAAACCGCGTCCTCGATTAGCGCGTCACTAGCCCCGAGCGCCGCAATTAATTCTTTTTGAAATTCGGTGGCAAACGTTGTCCGATCTTGCACCAGCCACGGCTCTGCATTTAACATAAATTCCGTTAAGACAACCGTGTTGGCAAACGCGACCGGGGTTGTCCCGCGGTAATAAACATAACCAGAAACATTATCTACCGTTTCTTCAATCCATTCTTTTTGAACAAAAATGCCACCGCATTCTTGATCAAGGAAAGTCACAAATTCGTCGAGCGTGTCCAACATAATAAGTTGGTCGTTGTTAGTAAATCCTTTTAACATAATACTTACTCCTTTTTTTCTATGATAGTTTCTAAATACGCAATCGTTTTGTCGATCGCTGCTAATTCGTCGCCCCGATAAGGCTCTTTTAGACCACAAAGAGGTGCTAACAATTTAGCGCGTTCTTTCTTTAACGATTCCATTAACTCAATATTCACATCCATATTTCTTAAGCACTCCTTTGTCTTTAACTATACGATTAATACCCACTCGGCGTGTCCCGCCGTCGATACGCACGTCAACGTATTTTATGTGGTATCCTTCACGTTTGTATGGCCGGCTAAGTAATATTCCTTTTTTAATACCACCAGGCGCCGCGTTTGTTACCAAAATGGTTTTTCCTGTATGATAACTAAAACCCATTATCTCGCCTCCTTTTCTTTTATTATACTATATTTTCCTCTATATGTTTTTCGGTAATCAAAATATAAAGATGACCCGGTCTGGTCAGTGTAACGTCTGATACCGGCTTCCACTTTGAACATTACTAAGTCGTTCATAATTAATCTCCCTCTCTCGTGTCAACGACATAGATTATCCCAACCCCGAATTTATAGATTCTGATACAACTTATTAGTTTTTTTATTCATAATTGTCCCCGCAATCTAATTTTTGTCCACAATCAGGACAATAGTTATAATGTCTTTTTATAAGTGGTTTCCCACACTTGGGGCAGTCATAATATGTTCCGCTGTATGGTAGAGCATACTTTGTTTCTAAATCAACTTTCATAGGCTCGTTGCGTTTGAGTGCTTGTAAAATAATACCATATTCAGGCGTTAAATTAAACGGAAACCCAAAATCATCTCGTAATACATGGCGGAGATTTTGTAATGCTTCTAATTCTTTATTCATTGTCGTCTTCCTTTTCCTTTTCAATTTCATCCAAGCGCTCTTTAACCCATTCTCTAACCGCTCTAATGATTTCATCAAACGTATAACCTTTACTTATTAAGTCATCGGCCTCTTTGTTGATGTTTAGTAAATCAATCAATGTAAATAGGCGGTTTGCTTCATATGCATTTATGATTTTATCTCTTCTGTAATCTGTGAGATAATATCTAAGGTCTAATTCTTTTAAGATAGCCGCTTTTTTATCTCGCCACCGATAGGCTTCGAGTTCTGCTAATAATTCTTCAATGTTTAATTTTTCGTATGTCATTTAGTTATTCTCCTTCTTTCTATATATTAATTATATATAATAAGTTATCAAAGGTCAAGCAATATAGTTATTTTATCTGTTTTTATTTTATTTGATCCAGGAAATCGCGCGCGAAAGCCTGCTCGGTGTAATCGCGGCCGTTAATTAAATTATTATAAATATATTCATCAACCGTTCCTTTTGCGAGAAATATACCTACGAAAACGCGTTCGGCGGTTTGTCCTAAACGTAATACACGTCCGATTGCTTGTTCATAGAGCGCGTATACTGATGGTAAAGAATAAAACAATACGCTGTTCCACTTTTGTCGGTTGAGCGCTTTCGCCCCGCTCGCAATATTCGCTATTACAACGTTTCCTTCGCCCTTTTCATAATTCTTATAAACCTCGTATTCTTTCAGGTCACCTTTATAAATATCATAATTATAGCCTGCTTGTTGAACCGCATCAACAATCGCATATAACTCCGGATCCCAGTGATAGAATATAATATAGTTGCTTCGTTCGCGCATCAAGAAGTCGCGTAACTGCAGAGTGCGCTCCTCGCTATAAAAAACGTAATGCTCGCTGTTACCCATAAAACCGCTCAATGCTTGGCGGCTCCGTAAATATATTTCCGCGGCCGAGGTTAATTCTTTATCCTCAAACCGAAGATAGTGAGGACTTTTTTTGTCAAATAGCCTTTTATAACCTGCTCCGGGCACCACCCATTTTATCTCCGTCATAACCGGTGGTAATTCAAAGTGTTTAGCTGTTTCTCCAAAGAACGCATAATGTTCGACAATATCTAATAATTCCGGTATGCGCTTAAACCCTGTAATACTTAATGCGTCCGGGTCATACACTTTCGTTTCTTCATTAATAACGCAGTAGCGATCGACAAAATATTCGTATGCACTTAATTTACGCGTCTCTATTCGATAGGTCCGCTTATTATACCGATTAACTGTTGGAATTGCTGGTGGAACCCCCTTACCAATACAAGTTTCAACCAGCTCACTTGTTTGTCGCCCGCTGTTCGCATCGATAACCAACCGCGCTTGTTCTTCATATAAATTAACCTCAAGCGGTGTCTCGCCCCAGCGGTGCCCTAAAACAGTTAAGAGCCAATAATAATTTTCATAATATTTACCAGTCATCGGTGTACCAGTGCCCAAATAAACGGCCTTGATTCGTTCCCGAAAATAATTACTCCGTGTTATTTGTAATCCGGGAACATTTTTGTTATACAACATCCCGTTAACGGTTTTAGACAAGCGCGCGCTCTTATTGTTCACCGCATGAGCCTCATCCATGATCCATACGATGTTATTATATTGTGGGCCTTTGTTATTAATGAATTTGTCAAAAGTTAATGTTTTATCGCTTTTGTTATATTCGTTCTCGAGCCATTTGCGACGATCTGGGGATTTTAACGAATCCAAACCGCCGACGATCCAATTTAATATACTATAACCTTTTTTAGCATTAATTTGCGCCCAATTAAACATATAAACAATTTTCTCGCCCTTGTCGAGTGCGTCCAAAAATTCGCGTTCATACTTTTTGGATCCCATCTTGTCACTGTAAAAAGTTTTATACCCTGCAGCAGCCAGTTCTGCTGGGAACTCGCCTTCGTTGTCGCGTTCGAGCATCTTACTTTTTTCCGTAGTAATCAAAATCAAATCTGCCTTATGTAGCTCCGCCATCGCGGTCATAATTTTTGTTTTACCAAAACCCATTTTTAAGAAAAAGCCCCACTTGAAAGCCTCGGCACGTGGTTTTAATGCACCCTGTTTGTCGATTAACTCATCAACAAACCGCTTTTGCGGCTCGTATAACGTGTTATAAATAACAGCCTGTTTACGCAGCATTTGTAACCTCTCGTAGTTTTATAAAGCGATAAAGCGTAGGGGCCTTTGTTAAAACTAATTCTTTACCGCTGCGTTTGTAGGTAAAATCTTCCAACTCAAACGGTGTTTCAAAGATTTCGGCTCTTTCTATTTGCCAGGCATACATATCACACGCGCCGTATTTGTGTAAGTAATATTTATCATCGACGTGGTTAGACACGTATATACGGGGGCTACCTTGCGCCGTATTAAACATTTCGTAATGTTCAAACCAAAAACGCATGATAATTTTACCGTTTAAAGCTCCTTCCGCGTGAGGTGTTAGTTCATAACTGTCCTTATTTTTTGCAAAAAAGGGCTGGTGGTGGTCAATATAGACATATACCCAGCCCTTATAATTATTAAAAGGAACCCACTTTTTTATTAAATAGCGGTCGCCTTGCACTAAAAGTGCTAACGCTTCTTCGCCGTTCAATCTAATAATAATACTGTTATTCATAATGTTTTTACCTCTCTCTTATATTATAATTATATAACATAATTGATAAAAGGTCAAGCCATATACTTCTTTATTTAAAAGTATATTGATAAATTAATTTATCTTCAATCCGTGCCCGGTTCTCGTTGGCTGCATTTTTAAAATAAGTATTTTTTCTGAAATAAAAATCTTCAGATAGTTGCCCGATAGTGCGCGCAAGTATTAAGACACCGTTACGAGTTGTTTTTCCCTCCGTATACCACGTGAGTGAAAGTATCTTTCGTAATTTTTCCCGAGTAAAAAAGAACGTGAGCTTCCCGTCGACCTCGTTGAGATCAAAAAACGGCGGGTCAATTTTTAATGCCGCAGGTAATTGTTCCTTGATAAAACGGTCTTTTAAATCTTTTAAAAATTCGCGTGCAAAACGCTTATTTAACTCGCTATTTTTGATGATAGGACCAATTAAAGGCTTATCTTCCGGATTAAATTCGCCACGCACATAACACGTGAGCGTGCTACTTCTGCCTTTTTTGTCATATAACATTACGTGACGTTTTTCAAACCCGAGCGCTTGTAATACTTCTAATACTTTAGCACGGCTGTAACCGAACTGTATTTCGTTTACTGCTACCCATACGTCGTTAATGCGAACAATTGGTTTTTCCTCAATAACTTTTAAAACGATTGTTGTTAATAAATCAGTTACCATTTTATTCGCTCCTTTCTTTATCCGTTTCCTCCGGAGGTGTTAATTGTAAAATAGCTGCCATCGCTTCAATAAACTTGGCGCTCTTTTTGTCAATCACCTCTGTTCTCAAAGATAACACTTTCGCAAACGATTCGTTAGCACCGCTCAAGTGTTTCTCGCGCTCCGCGAGCGCCACGGTATGCCGCTCAATAATCGTTTCAAATTGTTTGCGGATGTTTGGACAGGCATTGGCGGCAGTCAAGACTTCTAAGCCTTCGGAGTGCTCGGCAATACTGTTGCTGTACCCATCAATTTCTTCCTGTAAGTGTTTATTAAAACCTGTAACATGTTCTTCAATTGAATCAAAGAACCATTTATAATCTCTCATATATCTCTCTCCTTTTCTCCTTATATTATATGTGATTAAATGTCAATACTCAAGTGATCTTGACTTCTTCGCACTTTTCTTCCCATATTTTCTTAAATTCCTCAAGCGTGGTAATAACATGAATCGTTGTTCCAAGTTTTTCGTAACGCGCAATCGTGCTCAACTGCGCAGACGATAATTCGCCACGGGGATCCTTCAACTCAAAATAATAAGTTTTTCCTTTATATATTATTTCTAAATCAGGACGCCCCTCTCGGCTGTAGCGATTGCCGTGATTCTTGTTTCGTTCATAATTGTTTTTTCCTAATCGTTTATCTAAATAACGATAAATGGCGGGCTTCAACCGCGAGTTTTCTGTTTGGTGGCGTTTGTCCCGCACTGCCACTTTCTTGAGAGGATTAACCATTAATTATCTTATCGATCCTCGTAATATCAAATTCAGGTAATATAACATTTTTACCGCTTGAGGCTGCACCACGCACAAACAAATTAGGAATTAACTCGTGCCGCATATCGCTCCATATCGTGATAACTCTTTTATTTTTAGCGAAAAACCAACCGAGTTCCACCATTGTTCCGCTGTCAAAATTGTCTGCAGTTAAAATTACCACGTCGCATTTTTTCATCGCTTCTAAATCTTTTTCAAAAAACAAACTTGGATCAACTCCACTTTCATTAAGTTCTAACGGGTTAAAAACTTGGTAACCGAAAATGCGTAACCAATGCGCTTCTTCATGGCGCGCTCGGCGTTCAGCGTTCGTAAATAAAGGTCCTGCCAAATAAATATAAATATTATTATTTTTTCGTTCCCTGACATATTTTTTTACCCCACCAACGATCCGCCGATAATTGCACACATCGACTCGATCAGTGTGCAGATTTATAGTATAGTCCGTGGGGCGCTTTTCCCATGGGTCGTCCGTTAAAATCGAATTGAGCGCGGGAATACACGTGTCGATTGATCGCACTCGTGTTAAAAGATAATCGCTCATTTGTCGGATCTCATCTAAACTTTCTGGGCAACCAAGAAAATGTATTTCTTTAGTAGTGGTTTTAAAAAGGTCACCATAAGTTACCCGTTCTTTTTGTATCTTTGGTACCCCGATAACATCAACGCCAGGTAGCGCTGCCAGTTCTTTAAAGCTCTTATAAAATTCGTCCTTGTCGCTACCTTGTGCGACGACCATAATTTTATATTTTTTCGGTAAGGTTTTTGTTTCCAATTCTTCCAACGCCTTAACCACTAATTCATATGTTTCCCCCCGCTTTTGAAATGCGTCCGGCAAAACTATTTCATCGGCGTCAATAATATTTGCCGCGAGCAGCACTTTATCTAAACTCATCGCCGAACCTAATTCAATTAATGAGTTATCTAAAATCTTATATCCTTCATATTCGCGCGCGGCAAGCGCGTAATCCGGGTGCTGTAAAACAAGATGGGTTAAAAACATTGCAATCGGTTCTTCTAATCCTAATTTAATGTCCTTCACTGGTGTAATACTTGCTAATTTAATCATTTTTACCTTCTTTCTATATAATTATTATATGATATATTCTAATAAAAGTCAAGGGAATCAAGCAGGTGGTTACGCAATAATTTTCATAATCCAATTACCGGCAATCTCCTGAGCGTGTTCTAATGTTTTAACCACGTTTTGGTCAATCAGTTTTAAACTTTTACCCTTGAACAAACCGATCTCTATCCCATAATCCCCGCAGTCAGCAATCACGATCACATGTTTGTCGTCGACGCGGATTTCTTCTTTGGACCGGCGCGTGCGCCGCATCTTTATTGTCGGCAATATATTATTATTGCTTTCTTTATCGACAAGCGGCTGTATCAAGATATTTTTCTCTAATTTTAAAGTAAATGTTTTTTCTTTATTTATAATTGTTAAAAGATCTTCATTCTTACTATATTGCAATTCACCGATCATTCCTTCATCTCGCACCCATTCTTTTTCACCTTTTAACAGTAGTTCTAAATCCGTAAACTCTTGTTCATTATATACGTGAATAGTTATTTTTTGGTTACGGGGTTTCCTGACCCGTTCTGGTTTGATTCCTAAATAATCGTTTAATTTTTTTTGTGCGTCGTTAATATAATGTTCTCGATCAAGTCTTTTTAAAATGTATTCAGTTGCACCAGGGTCATTCATATCTCTATTGTAAACAAAAACATCCTCCGGCATCGATGGTATTAAAGCGACCTGTTGTAAACCGGTATCAATTAATAATTCACCAGTTGCGGGGTCATGATATTTAATTCCGTTTCTTTGTTCACGCATAATTACTTCTTCTGCGCTCTCGCCGGTTTTGGCATCAGCTTTTGTTTTAGAATAATCGCGCGGTTTTACTTTAACGAATTCCCATTTATTAATTTTATAATCCGGTTTAACAGCGAATACGCGATTTGTTTGTTGGAAAACCTTGTGATAAACTATTTCTCCGGTCTCCTTGTTCGTTTCTCTTAACAAAACATCCGTAAAATTGGCACCGACTTTACGTGCCGTATATTGAAACATGCTTAAATCGGTCTCGTTATTAATTGTTTCCGCAAGCGGTGTATCATAAATGAAATAATTAACCAGCGCTTTATCCACGACCGATCCTTGCTTATGCCAACGCCCAATGGAGTACAAAAACTCTGTTTGATCTGCTTGCCACGCGTTAATATATCCACCTTTGGCTTTAATTTTTTTGCCATTAATAATACAAGCATAATTATTAACATCTTTTTGCCACAAGTTTGAAAACTCGTCAATTTTTAACTCAAAGCCGGTTCTCTCTTTCCATTTTTCTACCGCGGCTCGCATTTTCATGTCGTACTCGCCGCCCTTGATCCGGTCTTTTGGAACGATAAAAATACCGTCCGTATTCGATTGAATAAGATCAATGTAAGGTTCAATTTGTTGCACGAGGTCGACAAGAAACGCCTGCCCGGTGAGAGTGATTAATACGGCAATTGATGGATCATACAATAAATGATATTCATTACGTACCGCACCCCAAATGGATAAAACACCCTCTTTTAAAGAGTTGGCGGTCGCGTCACCGTTTTCATCACGGCGAATTCGATCGTGATATAATTCCCATACTTTGTCGTACCCTTCTTCCCCGAGTGAGCGCGATAAGAGCCTATAGAGAAGCTGGATTAAGGTATAATAACCGCGGACGTCCAATAAGTATCCCCATTTCTCACGATGATTACTAACCGCGCCGTGTAAGCCACCTAAACCCATTTTATGCGGGATACCGGCTAATAAAAAAGTACGACTATTTGTTAAATATTGCTCCTTTTCTAAAAACTCGCGTGTTTCATCATCTACTTGTAAATTCGGATACGTTGTCCACGATTTACGATCATGATATCCTCGCTTCGCACCCAGCCCGAGCGCCATAATTGTTGGCAGGGGCTTGCGTATATTGCTGCGGAGGTCAAGTTTAAAATAATTAATCATATCGAATTTTGTGCGTAGTGAAGTTTGTGCCACAATTTTGAACACCACTTCTAATGCGTCAATGTCGTGGTCGTTATAGTTTTCTGTTTCTATTTTTTCCTCTGCAGTTAACGGTCGCTGTATTTCAAACGATATATTTGATTCTTCAATAGATAACCCTAAATCGCTCTCAAGCAATTTTAAAGAATTACCCATCGCTAATAACGCAGCCACGTCAATGCTCGCATAAGGCACACGCGCCCAATTCGACTTGTGTCGATTATTAATAATATCGTTAGAAATTATATAAGGGTCTTGGCGCTTCATAATCGCATTAATAATATGATCATCATACCGGTGATTGTTATAACCAACAAACATATGTGTTTTACTATACTGGTGCACGTATTCTACTACCGCGTCATAATCGTCCCATATCCGCACGCGTTCGCCGGTCTCATAATTTTTGAACCCGCAGAGAAAATTGTGCTTGAACACTTCTATATCAAACAATATAAAACTCATACGCGCCTCGTAATAATAACTTTTTCTTTTTCAATAGCAAACGTCACCTTATCACCTGGTCCCCAGTTTAAACTGTCTAAGACTTGTTTAGGTAATAGTATACGACCTTTACTGTCGATTATGCGCTCTACTAAAACCAATTGGTTTTTATTCATTATAAATACCTTTTGAAATAATCATATTTTTTAGCTGCGCGGACGATCTGTGAATAGCGCGGTTTTAATTTACCGACAACAATTTTTGAACCGTAATATATGCGCTCGCCGTCAAACCCAAACAACTGTGCAAGATGAACATTGCTAACCCCGCGGGATAGCATGAACTTTTGTAAAGAATCAATATCAAGTTCTACTGTTGGGTCATGTTTCTCTTTTTTAACAGGTGCGAGAGATACTTTTTCTTCCGTTGGTGCTTCTGCTGGTTCTTCTAATTCAAGATTATCTATTGCGTAAACAAAAACTGTCTCGCCTTGTTGTTCTAACAACTTGCGCGCACTTAAAGTGACACGAATAATGTCTTCATCAGGAATTGCAACAGCCCCTTTTGTATTACCGAAATCTTCGGTGGTTTCTAAATGGATAAAATATTTTTTACCCCTTTCATCGATTATCGTCTTGTAAGAAGATAACCATTTTCCATTGATTTTCAAATAATTCATTTCATTTACCTCCCTTTATCAGGGTCTTTCTTTATATTATAATTATACTATGTAATTTAACAAAGGTCAAGTGATATAGTAAAGAAAAAAGATAATCCCATAAATTATCTTTTTCTTTCTCTTTAACCTAAAATATGATTACTTGAGCTTGTTTCGTAACTTTCGTCACCTTCGATAAAATGCATTTGTTTCTTTAATAATAATGCTACTGGGTAGACGATAATTTCAACACCTAATTTAAATACCAGTTGCCATACTGCCATGATCCCCACTGTTAGTAAGAATGATCCGTTTTGCCAAGCAAACGGCGTAATTGCAAAAGCTACCAATACTGGTACAAATACGATAACATCAATAAGCTGTCCTACAACGCTCGATAAAAATGAGCGTTTAAAGAAACTGCCATTACCATCGCGTTGTTTCATGTGCTTGAATACTAAATCATTTACCCAGTCACCTAACATTGCTACAACCCAGCCCCATAATAATATAATTGGACCAGCTGCCGGAATATTACCTTCTCCTACCCCGAAGAACTTTTGCGCCATAAATTGCATGAGCCCTACGCTTTCATAAGTCGCAGGCTCACCGAATGGTGCAGTATTTACTGCCAAGTTATTAAAATCAGCGATAAATGTGCTAAATCCCCACGCGAGTGCCATAAGTATCGTTAATAGTATGCTTGCTCCCATATTAATGAAAGCAACTAATCGCGACGCGCGGTACCCGTATATTTCAGATATGATATCGCTTGTTACGTAAATGAGTGCGAAACTTATCAGGCCGGCGGAAGCTTGTATCCAGCCCCCGGACCCATTTACTGGTCCTGATAAGTAGGTAGTAAGGATACCAGCCATCATTGTTCCGATTACCGAAATTGCGGTTATTACTGTGAACCAGCCGGAACGTTTTGGAGTCAAAACTCCTTTTCTTGTCTTTTTCATCTTTTGTATATTTTTCTCCTTTCTTTGAGAGCGCTGTTTAAGATGTAACAGAGCGCAATTAATTTATTATATTATTTTTTTAAGTTCGACGACTAAGTCGTTCATAAATGGAAGCA
>Ga0265293_10012520_pt1 | contig 11233 bp, 8 predicted proteins | sample Munlanlewell138R_FD_192505 | JGI IMG/M metagenome (GOLD analysis project Ga0265293, IMG submission 192505) | Leachate microbial communities from a municipal landfill in Southern Ontario, Canada - Leachate well 138R | ecosystem: Engineered > Solid waste > Landfill > Unclassified | place: Canada... | reverse complement strand
CGGCAGAATTTATACAGAAATCAAACCCGACTCTACAAAAAAACTATTAATCAATGGTTCCTGCATATTCGGAGGAATTGAAATCAAGAACTAATGTTTAGATTTAATAAACAATCCTTTATTCTATAGGGTTTTCTTTTACTTTGGTCTGCATTAGTTAGCTTACTGATTTGGATATATGTAAAAGTAAACCCAATGGCAATCTTCTCCTTAACAATTCTAAGCTTTAGAACTATAAGAAGAACCAGTTTATAATTACTCTAAAGAATGAACATCAAATAAAAGCAAGTCAAACTGGCTATAAATTATTGAAAGACACGCTTGGATTATAGTTGACTCTCTATGATTTAAACCTCTTTTCCCTGTAAGGGAACTCTCTTGCTAACTCTCCAGAATAATAGAAATCAAATCCTATTGCACCAAAGGTATAAACCTTATCATCAACAGTTATATGAGAACCTCCACACTCAGGATTAGGACTTGGTTTTGATTGAGCAAAACCTATATTAAATAAGGTAAAGAGAATCTCTGGACGATTAGAAATATCATATCTTGCCCTCTCCCATTGCTTCTTGGTTTGGTGGAGAATACAACCTGTATATATGTATGAATAAAAATGATTCTTATAATCCACAAGCCTGTTAATCCTCTCCTCTTCTATATTTTGAGTCTTGAAATTAAGAATATTCTCATACTCCTTTCCCATATAAAAAGGAGATTGAGGATTTTTTAAATTAGACTCAACTTCCATAGCAGTAAAGTCCTTAATCCCATTAACTCCTAATGAGAACTGACTTTGAACGCTAAGAACCTTAACCGGACCAAGATATTTCTTAAACATCTCTCTTTTAGAATTGAAAAGTCTTATCTGTTCTCCTACAAGACAGCTAACTATCATTCTTGGCTCAACCCCAGTCATTTCTGCTGCACTATCTATTAAGTGTTTATCCTTTAGAATAGCCACCTTCAACGCTTCCCACTCTTGGTTATTCATCCATTCAATAGCATTTTCCATCTTAGCCTTAGCATCCATTCCTCCTATTAAACTCTTGCTCTTAGCAATAAAATCAAAATACTCTTTTTCATCCTGCAAGGAAACCTCGGTAGCTTTAATCAATTGGGGAAGATTACCAAAACCTTGAGAATTGCTAACAGCATCTAAGATAAGCTTAGCATTCTTAGGATAATATCTTGAAATAGCAGCTAAACGAATAAAGCTCTCACTGATTTCTTTCTCATCAATTATCTCATTATTCCCCTTCTCAACTTTTATCTTAGAAACCTCCGCAAGGTAACGGTTATTTTTATCTATAGAACCTGAGTTTTTAGTAAAGCCCAATTGGTAGAAAGCCCAAGCACCAATAATCAAAAACCCAGCAATTGCAAACCCATAAAGAGCCACATTATAAATAAGTTTCAGAATAGATTTTTTATCTTTCAAATTAACAGAAAGTCTTTTCATTTCATTGATTTTTTCAGCGTGCAAAAGTAGTAAAAAAACCAATATCATCACATAAAAAAGGAAATAATTAAACAAGAGAGAAAGTCTAAAAGAAAATCTAAATTTAGTCCTATATAATTATTTTGATTCAAAGTAATTATATCCTCTTGTATTCCATTCAAACTCCTCTTCTAATAAATCCAATATGGAGATAACATTTTTTGCTTGCCAAAATTTATCAGGTGCTCTGTAAATATTACTATATTGATAAAACCTATAAGTATTCACATCAGCATATTCAAAAGAAAATGTAGGTAAATTATTAGCATAGTTTGAATTGTCATAATAGTATCCAGGTATTTCTTCATCTGTTGGAAGCTCATTAAAATTCAATTTATATAAACTATCAATAATAGCTTCCCATGTCATATTCTTGGGCTGCAAATCGTAAATATCCCTCTTGCCTATCTTTTCATTTAAGGTTCTTAACTTAAAATCTACATACATTAAAGTAAGTTGAGCCACCCATTTCGATGAATCTTTTTTTATCTCAAGCAAACCATGAGGTTGATTATTTCTGGAGTTGGTATTAGTTACCCAAACTCTAAATATTAAATTATCTTTAGAAGTTTCAGGGCTAACCAATCCAAGTTGACTTTGTTTTAGTTTACAAAAATGCCAATAGACAAAAGGTCTTTCTTTGAATTGAGAATCTGGTTTATATTTTGGGATATATAATTCCTTATTGGTTTGAGGAACCTTAGAATAAAATGTATCCATTTCCTTTACATTCACTGACATACAACCAGAAATCAAAGTAATAATTAGACTAACAGCAAATAAAAATTTAAAAACTCTCATAATTAAAGTATTATTGGTTTATTATTAATTCAACAATTTATTTTACTCATTTTCTTCATAATAATATGAATAGTCAATACCTTTCATATACATCTCACGACTATTGATTTCATCAGTTAATGCATTTCTCAACAAACTCTTAAGCAAAGAACTATCAGTTGAACTCTTAACCATTGCATTCATATAATCGTTTTTATTTATCTTACTCCAATCAACACAAACCATAGGCTTTAGTTTTACTCTTCCCATCAATAGTTTCATCGCTATAAGTAAACCATTCAATAAATCTATTTGCTTTTGTACCAGGGAACTGTTTACCTAAAGAAATAATACCATTATAATCAAGCATATCAGTTAAATATCTTTTTCCATCATTAGCAAAAAGTTTCAGTTGGTTAGTAGCACTAACCAACTCATTATCCTCTTTTTTAAGTTTTGTTTTAAGGTATTTCCAATAGTTACGAGTCTTATTATAATCGTCTTGATCAGTTAGAACAGCAACAATATCCAAAACAGAAAACCACCATTTAGAATTTTCATCATCCCAAAAAGCACGCACTTCCCTATCATCAAAAAAGCGAATAGATATCTTAGAATTATTTTTCATACTTCTCTGTTTTTATTAATCAACTAATTAAACTCTGATTTCAATTTACTGTAAACCTCAATGTCTGTATAAAAACCACTTGACAATAATTCCCCTTCTCTTTCAATTCCCTCAAAAACAAAACCCAAACGCTTTGGAATATTCTTACTCGGAATATTTCCCACAGCACATTTAATCTGAATCCTATTAATCTCCAATTCCTCAAAAGCAAACTCACAAAGTTTATTAACCGATTTAGTAATTATCCCTTTCCCTTGAAACTCCTTCTTCAACCAATAACCAATCTCCGTCTTTTTATTAGCACAATCAGTATCCTTTAGCCCAATCAAACCAACAAACTCACTAAAAAGATGAATAACAAAAACAAAATCCAATTTCTCTAAAGGAGCATTAACAATAGACTCAATATACTTCTCAGTATCCGAAACATCCTGAGTAAATTCAACAAAAGGCAACCACCTACCCAAATAATCCCTTTGAGAATCAATAGCCTCAAAAACATCCAAAGCATCCGAAACCTCAACACTCCTCAAGCAAATATCCTTATCAATATCTAAAATCATAAGCAAAACTATTCAAATTGTTTCAAGAAAATTAATGCTTTCTGCCTGTCTAATATTTCATGATCTTTTTGATTTTCATAATTTCTAAGACAACGATAACAAGAAGGCTCACATTGACAAGTTTCTAATAAAGTAATTGCTCTCTTTATTACTCGCTTAAAAATAGCCCCATCTTCCGTAGATAATCTTCTTGAATGTCCAGCTCCACCAGGAACTGCATCGTAAATAATAATTTTATGTTCCTTTTTACAATTACTAACCTTATATGTCAAACATGCCTTTATATCACGTCTTTCAATATTTAGTTCATTAGCAAAGGAATTTAACATCGCATACATTACAGACTTCATTGTAGAATAATCTGAAGTATCACAATCAAAAGAAATTTTAGCTACATCAGTTTTAAATTCGTGATGCAAAAAATATTTTTTCAAAGAAGCATTACTGCATTTCCCTCTTCCAAATGGATTTTTGTGTTCGTCTTTTGTTTTTTCTATGCGAGAAACCCCATCTCTATAGTCATCATATTTTTTTAATTTCGCTTTTTCATCATTTGCAATAGAATATCCACATTTAGGGCAAACATAAAAACAATCAGTTGATTTTACCACAAGAGAATCATTTGCGGTTGATTCTACTTTCAAATTAACATTTGCTATTTTAAATTCATACTGACTAATTGGAAATACTATTGGATCTCCAATATAAATAGCTTCAGTTTTATATTTTCTTTCTTGCGAGCTTAAGGGAACATCTTTAACATCTTCTTCTGCAACAAAACCTGCTCTTGGCTCAATACTTAAGTGAAAATCCCTATGTTTTAAGGTTTTTCCACAAATAGCACAAGGCTTTCCGTCCTCTTTACTAATTGGCACAAATGAATAATTTACATTTTCACATTCAGTACAAGTAGCAATATAAGCTGTTTCAAAATTATTCATTTCACTTTTGTTAACTATTGGCTTTCTAATATATCTACTTGTATATAATCCTCCATCAGCTACAATCTCTGATGATGGAGCATATTCAGATATTGCGACCGACAAATCACGACTAAGGTTTAGTGATTTGTTATTTTGAGAAGCTATATTCTGTGATAACTCAACAGAATCAATAGGGAAACCATATTTTGGTAAAATATTACCTCTAACAAGAAAATCAATTAAATCATTTTTTCTATATCTATCTAATTTCCTTTCAAATAAAGTAATTATTCTACCATCGCCTTCTTTTCTTGCCTTTTTCAACTCCTTCTCAAGATAATCAATATTTTGCTCATATTCAAGTATTAGATTAAAAAGCACACCACCTTCTTCACAAAAATCCTTAAGCCATTCACTACTATCAATATACTTATATTTTAATCTTTCATTTATTCCTATAATTGAATTTTTCAATAAATCTTTCAATTCTTTAGGCTCTGATTTAAGCCAAGATATAAATTGCTGATATCCTTTATCATTAATAAACTTTTTTGCATTATTCCCATAATAAAACTCCGGTTTAATTTTAAAAAAGGAACTTAATGCAACTGCATAAATATGTCTTCTGAGAATTTTTTCATTATCCAAATTGAAATTTGGAGGATAAATAACTCCATTAATCATTTCTTTTGGTTGGTCAAAAAAAGTAAAATCATGAGAACTTAATCTTGCAAATGTTAATGCAAATGCAGCTGCATTAATAGACCTTCCTGCTCTTCCAACTCTTTGTGCATAGTTGGAAGGAAGGGGAGGAATATTCCGTAAGAATACAGTTTCCAATCACCAACATCAACTCCCATTTCAAAAGTTGTAGAGCAAGAAAGTGCATTAATCTCTTTTCTAACAAATTGCTGTTGATAATCTAAAGCATCTTTTTTTGCAAGTTGAGCTGTATGTTCTTTAATAAACAAAGGTGAAACTTTTTTGCTATTATATAGCATTGCATAATAATTATTAGAACAAAATTCTTCAGAATCCAATCTTTCCAAATTCCCATCACATCCAATTTGAATGCAGTTATTTCCAATATTAAACTGTGTTACCTTTCCACATTTTTTACATTTCCATAATATCGCATTTTTACCAAAATAGACTTTAAAAAATTTGGCATAAACAAAATAGCCTTTCCCGTCTTTTGTAATAAGTTTATATTCATTTTCATCTGAAACTAAGTAATCCCAATATTGGTCTAAGAACTCAATAGCTTTTTCATCATTTAGTTTCAAGACCTTTTTAGTTACAAACAATTTATTTGAACGATAATATTTTCTTTCTCCAGTTTTTAATGTAAATGGGGTTGGCGTAAATCCTTGTGAACCATACAAATTATTATCTTTATATTTTGTAATTACTTTTTGCGTAGGTGTAAAATACAAATACGCTCTATCACTGTCATTAATATCTGTTTCATTGTCGGTTACAATTGAAGCAGAACGAACAACTTCAAAAGCAAGATAATTTAGGAAGTTTCTTGCTTCTTCTTTTGATAGTTTGTAATTGTTCATTACTACATTAATAATATTATTGTTGTTTCCAAGATATTCAAATGAAATTTTTCCCAATGACACTAATGAAGTATCTCTATTACAATTGTACATTTCGTTAAGTACAGCAACCCATGCATTCCTTCGATTTTCAACTATTAAAGAATCTGCATTATCTGAATTACTTTTTCGAAATAATCTTAAACTCGAAAAATAGTTGTCAAGTAAATGGACGAATTCACTGACAACTATCCCATCATTTCTAAATTTATTTTCTTCTTGATTTACTACATTCCATATACCACGTCGACGTAAAAACTCCTTATATGAATCTCCTAAAAAACAAGCAAACTTTGCTGCACCTTGTCTACTATCCGAAAAAACCAAAAACTGACTACCTGTTTTTGATTTAATTTTTTTCTTTTCATTATTTTGTAGAAACATATTCTTTTTTTTCAGACTATCTGCTTTTTCTTCTAAAGAGAAAGTATATTCGGGAATTTGTTCGTATAATGAAGTTGCAATAACTCCTGTGGCTGCATCAAATCCTAAATTAAAAGATCTGACAGTTCCTCCACAATTAAAACATGAATCTTTCTTTAATTTTATAATCTTGATTGGTTGAGTATTTTCACAAGTACAATATCTACTAAGGACTTCATCTCCCGCTACAATAGCACCACAAGTTTTACAAAGATTAAATACATCTTTTTTTTCCTCTTCTTCTAGGAAATCTCCTGATTTACATACTTGATAAAATTCTCTACCGTCAGTAATATTTGCCCTTTCTAATTTATTTGTGACATTATCTTTTCTTCCAATTAATGTAATTTCACCACAATCCTCGCAAACTCCAATTTCAAACATTTTCTCTGACTTATCATAAGAAACTTGAAAATAATCTTTTCTGATTAATGATAAACTATCTTCATAATTTAGCGCTACGTAACAACCATCTAATGCTTTCAGAAAATAATGATAACGAATATCAATCAATTGCTTACCGTTTTTTTGAGCCTTAGCACATAAAGAAATAAAATTTACTGCATTTTGTTGTGAGATTTCAAGTTTATTTGCAAAATCATTTAAGGTTATTAGATTACCTAATTCACGCATTTTAAAATATAAATCTGAACTTGATATAATTTCATATATAATTTCAGATTCCTTATATCCAAGCCATTTTATATCAATTTTGTATTTATCTAATACATCAAAAAATAAATTTTCCTCATTTGCTAAATCTGCAAATAATTGAATTGAATATTGTACAATTTCATTTGTCTTTTGAGTTTCATCTCGATATGCTGTAATAATATCTTCGACAATAAAGTCACAACCTGTTAATCTTTTAGCAAATTCGACTACTTGTTTATTACTTTGAGGACTACCATCGCCTAAAGTTGCAGAAGTTAAAATAAATTGAGGTTTCTTATTTCCATTAATTCTACCTTTTAATCTTCCCATTAAAAAAGCAGTCTCTATACCTGTGGCTCCTGCATATACGTGAGCTTCATCCAGAACTACAAACTTAAAATTTGAATTACTAAAAATTTTGTCATCTCCTGGACGAAACAACATATGTTCTAACATTGCATAATTAGTAAACAAAATATGTGGAGGATGCTCTTTCATCTTTTCTCGAGAGACTTCTTCATTTGGCAATCTTTTTCTCAATTCAGGGTATTTCTCATTAGCGTACATTGCTTCATAAAGTTTTATAGCATCTTCTTCTTTATTTTCTGTACCTCCATTATATACACCAAATCTAATATCAGGATATTTCATTAATATTTCTCGTAAACCCTTTATTTGGTCATTTGCTAAAGCATTCATTGGATAAATAAATATTGCTCTTACTCCATCATTTAGCTCTCCTCGTTCTTTTTCTCTTAGCAACTCGTTAATAACTGGTATTAGAAAACAATTTGTTTTTCCGCTACCGGTACCTGTTGAAACAACTACATTCTTTCCGGATACAATTTTCTCTATTGCTTTTTCTTGATGCAAATATAAAGCACGAGAAATTGGAAGTTTTGGGGAATTCTCTTTATTTTTTTCTAATTCTTTGAAAAGTGGCGATAAAATATTTTTATTAATTAATTCATCAATTGTCTTTCCCGACTTGAACGAATCTTTAATTTCAACAAAAGGTCCATTGGATACGGTTCTCCCCAATTCATCTATTAATTTTTTTTGCAGATTTTGATTTCGAAAATGGAAAGTAGTACTTATATAACCTATATATTCTTTTTTAATATCTTCTGCTGCTTTAGCTGGATTAAACATATTCTTCCTCTTTAAATTTATAAATGTTTATCTCTCCATAATAGAAATCTTGTTTTTGGATATTACATATACTTTTTAGAGTTTTATCACAAAACAATGTTCCATGAAAATCATTTTCACCTACATAACCTGCAACTAACCATAAAGATGTATTATCTCTAATTTCTATTCTAACTGGATTTATATCATCATATCCTTTTTTCTCATTTATCATTTTATTTAATACTTTTATATTCCCATTTCTATCTTTTTCACATAACCTTCCACAATAATATATTTGTTCATTCTCTTTTACATACTTTATTTGATCAATAAAATAATCTGTATAAAAAGAAATCCAATTAGGTTCTTCTCCAAAACAATTTGCTCTTAAAAGTTTTATTTTTTTATTTTTAAACCTAAACTTTTCCGGTTCTCCTACATATAAAACACCCTCATATATTGGATATGGACAATACTCATCATTTTTAAAAATATTTTTATTTTTAATCTTCACAATAACTTGATATACATCTTCTTCTAAATCATCAAATTCTATATTTGTTGTCCCTACTTTTTTTCTTACATGTTTACCGATAGTTTTTACTATCAAGAAAAACTCATTATCTTTTTCTCCATAAAACTTATTTTCAACATCCCAATAAGATTTTCCATTGGTATATATTAGAGGATTATCAATAAAATGTTCTTTAGTAGCAACATTAAAAAGATCAAATTTTTCTTCTCCATCTAAAAAGCTGACTAAAATATCTTTATTATTTTCATTTGCATATATTGTTCTCCCTATATCATATTTACCTTTTTGGTTTTTTGGAATTTTGAAATTATTTTCTCCTGCTTGAATAGAAATAGTTGTTATTTCATTTTCCTTAGGATTATCTATTTCTAATAAATCCCCATTTTGTAGAAAGTTTTTATACCATATTTTTTTATTAATTGGCTCTTTCCTCCATTCTTCGTTATTAATTCTCCATCTCAAATAAGGCACTTTAATTACTAATAATCCATCTTTAAAATGAGTAATAACTTCATCATCTTGAATACTCCAAGATAATTGTTTTAAATCAACATCGTCCTTTATTGTAACTGTACGTTCTAAATCACCATAGTAGAAAGGATAATTGAATTCAATATCAAGATTCGGCAATACTATTACCATTTCCTCTAAAACTATCTTTTCCTCTTCATATGAATATAATGAAATTTTTGTAGGGTAATAATCAGAAAGTAGACCTAATATTTTTAAACCAAATTGATAACAATTCAACTCAATTCTTTCGTAAATCAATTCATTTAATTTGTAGCGTTTGTCATCAATAATCAATTCTAATGCTTTCAAGTTTATATTTTCTGGCACCATTAACTTTACTGCATTTTTATAAACAACACAGAAAAAATCCTCTAATATCCATTCAACATCTGCCACACTCCCGATTAAGCATGGATTTTTACCTAAAATTGATGTTTTTGTTTTATCTACAAAAAAGATTTGTTTGGTTTCTCCAATTATACTTTCTCCTGCTTTTGGATAAATATTATATAGATTTTTTCCATATGCATTTAACTCATCAGGAACAATTTTCAACATATCAATATCCTTTGAATATATAAAGTAATTGTTTTGTTTATTTATTTGGCTAAAAATCTCTTTTTCATTATCAAACAAAATAAATTCCCTATTTAGAGATGTTGTTTTATTTTTTTCAGAATTAAATACTATAGTATCATTTTCTTTTATTTCTACTCTTACTTTTATATTTTCAACAGAATTCAATAATGTATTTAATTTAAATACTAATGGTTTTGTCGTATTTAATAATTCCCCATGTTTAATAATCATCTTGTCAGAATAATGAAGGTTTTCATCAACATATATTGAAAGTATCATTATGCTATTATTATCATCCAATCTAATAGAAGGAATACATAAAAATACATCATTATCAATCTTTAAATATTTGGCATTTATATCTTGTTTAGAAACAGTTGGGACTCTTTTCTTATTAATATTTCCATCTACCAACTTCTCTGATTCAGTTTTATTTTTCCACCAATTAACAATATGTTTTTCTATCCTTGTATTTCCATCAACTACCTCCCTATAAAACAATTTATTGATATTATAAAAAGTCTCTTTAATAAAATCATCAAATTCAGAAGATAACTCCTCATTTAAAACAAATGATCTTAATCCTATTTTTATTGAATAAGCACTAGAGCCAATAGAGACTAATTTATCTTCACTATAACCTCCCTCCAAAACACTTTTCATACTCAAAGCAACATTATTACAATACCACTCATCATCTGAAGTAAAGCCATAATCCAAATCTTTTTTAAAGACATGGTAACAAAGGTCAAAAAAGGAATAAATACTACTTTTAGGAGCAAAAGCATGCATCATAATAGTAGCATAAAATTTCTGTCCACAATTTACAGTTACTATATTTTTGGTTTTTCCAAGACTACTTATAACTTCTCTATATTTCTGACATATCTGTTGATCAACAAAAGGCCAGCCAAATAAAACGTAAAATACATAATCCCAATATCCGCTATTTCCTTCATCTTCATCAATAGAATTAGATTGCCTCCATCGTTTTGCAATTTCAACTAATGTAGCAAATATCAATTTATATGATTGTTTTTCTAAATGAGTAAATGATGATTTTCGTACATTTTCAATCATTATAGAATACTCTAACTCAGAAAATTCATAGTTTCCAATTAGTTTATTTTCATTGAATACCTTTTCTATAAGTTCAAGAATATCTTTCATAATATATAATTTAAGTAATGCACTAAATTCATTTACGTTTAAATTCCACTATAATTATCAATTTTAATTCAAGCTTTAAAATAATTTGATTTTTCTAATGGTATAATTTAATCATATATTTAGAATGCAAATATAGGTTTTATATTTATCATTTCAAAGTATTTATCTCTAAAATTATTATTATTTTATTTCGTAATGCAATGATATTTTCTTCTTCAAAAAAGGA
>Ga0265293_10012517_pt1 | contig 11236 bp, 9 predicted proteins | sample Munlanlewell138R_FD_192505 | JGI IMG/M metagenome (GOLD analysis project Ga0265293, IMG submission 192505) | Leachate microbial communities from a municipal landfill in Southern Ontario, Canada - Leachate well 138R | ecosystem: Engineered > Solid waste > Landfill > Unclassified | place: Canada... | reverse complement strand
GAATCCTGCATCCAGCATACAAACCTGAGACCCTGAGCATCTGTGCACCTGTGCACCTGTGCACCTGTGCACCTGTGCATTACCTTGGCGGCATCCTAAGCTGGATCACCAATATAATGCACAGCCCAGCCTTGGCGCGCAGTAGACGCTGCGGAATCAACAGAATTATCGTGTTCAGGCAACAGGCACACACCTGTGACGGGATTACACGTTAGCATGCGAGGAAACGCCTACAGGTCGCTGCTTAAGAAGATGAGTCGGCAGCTCAACTCGCGCTTGCCCTAAAAAGCGTCCATTAGCCGCATAACTGCGCTCGGTTAAAGTTGTCCTACCATCAGCAAAGCCTCGCAGTAAACTGATTGCGCGGGTGCCATACACATCACCATGAATAAAGATACTCGAAAGCATACGCTCCATCACCAAACTAACGCCAGTATCTGGCAACTGATCATCCTCTGCGCGCTGCTCATCTCGCATTAATTCAAATAATTCTTGATCTGTCGCGTCTAAACGTTCAGAAAACATGCTGCGCGCACGAACTAATTTAGGCCAAGGGCTATCTAAACTGCCATTGCACAAACCATAGATGCCGGGGCTTAGACGTACCGGCCGTGGTTCAGTAGAATTCAAGTACCACAACGACTGCAAGTCACCAACCAGCAGATTAAAACCGCTGTATTGGCTCAGCTGACTGGCAACCCCTTGCAAATAGGCTTGTGGTGTTTGCTGCGAAGCCAGATAGTCACTGACCAAAGCACCGCGCGAGTGCTCACCCAAGGGTAACGTCACATCGCGGATATTGGTCAGCGCAGCAAAACGCCCTGACTCAGCAATCCCCAACCAAGTACCGCCTGCTTCTAAATCACGCCCAGCATAAATACTGGGTTGATCCGGCCATTGCGCCAGTGCTGCGCTGGGCCGCGCATGCACTTCGTCACGATTCGCCAGTAATAATAAAGGTTGGTGACTCTGTGGCCGCCATGCAAAGACAATTAAACACATAACTCACTCGATAATAGCAATGTGCCGTATTTGTCTACGGCAGATAAACCTTCAAGTTACTCATATCGCAGACAAAGCTCAACCTGTAAAACTGTGCCTTGTTGGCCGATAACTTTGACGCGCTGACCTTTGGCTAAATCAGGACCACTGACTAACCAATAGCTATCACCTGCTTTAATCTTGCCACGCCCAGAGATGATTGCTTCTTGTAATAGATATTCACCGCCCAAGAGTTCACTGCCGCGCTGATTTAAGCTTGAAGCAGCTGCTGGCTGTCGACGTAAGCGCCGCCACCAGACTAGTGCAACAGCCAGTGACAACAGGGCAAAAGCCATAAACTGCCAAGTCCAAGACAACTCAGGAAAGGCTAACAACAACAATCCAACAAGCGCTGCTGCCGTACCAAACCACAAAAAATAGCCCGCCGTACCAAACACTTCAACAATCAACAACAGCGTAGCAAAGGCTAACCAATCCCAAATGGCTAAATTTTGTAAGTATTCACTCATGCTTTTTACCGTCAAAGGACGCCTTAACGATTTCACTGATGCCACCAATCGAGCCAATTAACTGGCTGGCTTCTAACGGCATCATAATCACTTTACTGTTATCCGCAGAGGCTATATGACCTAACGCTTCAATGTATTTTTGTGCAACAAAATAGTTAACTGCTTGCACGCTACCACTGCTAATCGCTTCAGATACCATACGTGTTGCTTCGGCTTCAGCTTGTGCGGCACGCTCACGTGCTTGGGCTTCAAGAAACGCCGCTTCACGCTTACCTTCGGCTTTGAGGATCTGCGATTGCTTTTCGCCTTCAGCGGTTAAAATATCGGCTTGACGACGACCTTCGGCTTCTAAAATAGACGCGCGCTTTAAACGCTCAGCCTTCATTTGGCTGGCCATGGCCGCAACCAAATCAGCCGGTGGGGTGATATCTTTAATTTCGATGCGGGTGACTTTAATACCCCAAGGCGCAGTGGCTTGATCCACGGTATGCAACAAACGCTCATTGATAATATCACGCTGACTGAGCATCTGATCCAGCTCCATTGAGCCCAATACTGTACGAATATTGGTCACCACTAAATTTAAAATGGCGTACTCAAGCTCACTAACCTCATAAGCGGCCTGTGCAGTATTGACCACTTGAAAAAAGCATACCGCATCAATACGCACAATGGCGTTATCGGCACTGATCGCTTCTTGCGCTGGAATATCTAAGACACGCTCCATGACGCTGATCTTGCGGCCCACGGTGTCCATCAGCGGCACAATAATATTTAAACCTGGCTTCAGCGTATTGGTATAACGCCCAAAACGCTCAACCGTCCATTCATAGCCTTGTGGCACCACCTTAAAGCCCATAAAAATGACGACAGCAATCAATGCTACAAACAGCAGTAAAACCAATCCAATATCCATAAAAACTCCGTATCAGCAATCCAATTAAGCAGTGAGTATAGGTTTCAAGTAAAAAATCTTACGTTATTTTTGTTGGCTTTGCGGTGTCACGCGCAAAATTTCTTCAATGGTGGTTTGTCCAGCAGAAATCTTTTGCGCGCCAGACAAGCGTAAGCTACGCATACCAGCACGGTAGGCGTGGCTCTTAAGTCGCACCAGATCAGTGTCGGCCATAATCAATGGCTTAATCTCATCATTGAGCAGCATGATTTCATACACCCCAGCGCGGCCATGATAACCGGTGTCTCGGCACTCTAAGCAACCCACCGCTTGCTGTGCACCTTTAGGAATGGGAGCGCTCCAAGGCTGGGTTAACGCAGCCCAGTCAGCCGCATCAATCTCGACCGGTGTTTTACAGTGTGGGCACAGCGTGCGCACCAAGCGTTGCGCCATCACCCCTAATAATGTGGCTTTAAGTAAATAGTAGGGAACGCCTAACTCTAGCAAGCGGGTAATAGCACTGGGCGCATCATTAGTATGCAAGGTTGAGAGCACCAAATGCCCGGTTAACGCGGCTTGGATTGCCATTTCGGCGGTTTCTAAGTCACGAATCTCACCAATCATGATGATATCGGGGTCTTGGCGCATCAACGCACGAATCCCACTGGCAAACGTTAAATCAATATTGTGCTGCACTTGCATCTGATTAAACGAAGGCTCAATCATCTCAATCGGATCTTCAATGGTGCAGACGTTCACTTCTTCAGTGGCTAACTGTTTCAGCGTGGTATACAGCGTGGTGGTTTTCCCAGATCCAGTCGGGCCTGTGACTAAAATAATACCGTTGGGTTGACTGGTCATACTGCGCCAGCGCTGTATGTCATCGCTGGAAAATCCCAGCTGATCAAAGGTTTTTAATAATACTTCAGGATCAAAAATACGCATCACCAGCTTTTCACCAAACGCCGTCGGCATGGTGGAGAGGCGTAACTCCACCTCATTGCCATCGGGTGTTTTGGTTTTTACCCGACCATCTTGTGGTTTGCGCTTCTCCGCGACATTCATTCGTCCTAAGGATTTTAAGCGGCTGACCACCGCCATCGTGACCTGTGCAGGAAACTGATAAACGGTATGCAGCACACCATCAATCCGAAAACGCACCGAGCCTTGTTCGCGGCGTGGTTCAATATGAATATCACTGGCACGTTGTTGAAAGGCATACTGGAATAGCCAGTCAACAATATTAACAATATGCGCATCATTGGCATCAGGTTCTTGATCGCTGGCACCCAAATTTAGCAGTTGCTCAAAATTACCCACACCACTGATAAACTGATCGGCTGCAGTCGCACCAGAAACAGAGCGCGCCAAACGGTAAAACTCAGTGGCAAAACGTTGAATATCCGCAGGATTGGCCACCACGCGTTTAATCGGGCGACGCAGCACATGGGCTAAATTTGCTTCCCATTCGTGCATAAAAGGTTGGGCACTGGCAATCGTTACGCTAGCACTGTCTGCCGCCACAGCAACAATCTTATGGCGTTGCGCAAAGGCATAGGACATCAAAGGTGTGATGGCAGCAACATCAATCTTGAGTGGATCAATACGTAAATAGGGCTGCTGTGCCCACTCAGCGAGCCACACAGTTAACGTTTCTAGATCAAGCTTTCGACCTGGCCGACTAAAGTCATTCAACTGTTGAGTGGCAATATACTCCAGCGGGTGCATATGCACAGTTGCCGCATCACCACGTCGCGCCAGCAAGCAATGTTCTGCACTATCCTGATCAATGCGCCCTTGCTTAACCAGCTCGGCCAGCACTTCATTTAAATCCAGTAAACGATCAGGCGTAGCGGCTACAGAGGATAGCATCGGTTATTCCTATTTAAACCTTAAAATCATACTTTGCATGGCTAGTTGACCCTCACCATGCAGAGTGTCTGGCTAAAGCTTAACGCAACAGCTGCTTCCAAGCATTAAGGGTGAGCACAACGCCTAAATGTTCTCGGCGCAACACCAAAGCGTCTGCATCAAGCGGTTGCAAGGCTATGCTATGCAATTCACGTAAGGCGCCAAACAAGCGGTCGCTATCGAGCAACTCAGTGACATCGCGTGCTGCTTGCAGCCAGACTAGCAAGCGCTCAAGACGCGGCGCTTGCTCAGCAAGATCTTCTGGTTGACGCATGTAACGGTGTACCTGTAACGCCTGTGCTTCGTCTTTTAAGAACTGCAGTAACCAATTCTGTAACGGCGCAGCACCTTGGCGTGCACCGCGTGCATTACGCTTTACCTGCCATGCTTGATTTTGTAACCAGACTGCCATCTCTAAAGAAAACAGGCCCCAACGGGTATCTTCAAGCTCCTTGGCAAATGCCTGCGGCGCAGCTTCGCGCGCGCTCTGATCGTTAGCACCGGCAAGAATACGTACGCGCCAATCGTCAATCAATACATCCAACTGCGCACGCAATGGATTGCTACTTGGTCGCGGCACAGCTTGCCCGAGACTGGCTAACAATGCCCGCAAACTCACCAGCTGCTGCAACCACTGCTCCAGCAGCTTCCAATGACCATTAAAGCGGTATTGCTCAGCCAAACGCTGACTGTTGCCCAATAACTGCCAGGCAATCGCGGTAAAGGCATCATCCAGCGGCATATCAGCGGTTAATTCTGCTGGAACGCCAGCAACGCTGTAGCTATTGGCATCAAATAAACGATAGCCACGCTCAGCCTTACTGATATCACACGGCATCAAAGCCACCTCCGCAGCCAACTCTAAGGCCAATTCAAGCAGTGCAGCTGGATCACCTTCACGTAATTCCAGCTCAACTTCACAGATAGCTTCCTGCTGCTGATCAGCAATCACAAGACCTTGATCCAAAGCCACTTCAACGACTGTCTCAACGCCGTCCCGCTGCCAGCGTAATTCAGCAAATTGGCGTTTAAAATCTGTACTAAATACAGCTTTTAATTGTTTTTTATCCAACTCAGCTAAGCTCTCAGGCCAGCAGCTGTCATCTAAATGGCTGAGCACTAAACGGTTACTTTTTAACGCCCAATCCCACTCATTACGCTCAGACAATCCAGCCACACTGGCGCCTTTACTTTTTAAGGTTTGGATCAATTGTTCGCCATCACGACGAATTCGTAAGGCAACTTGAGCATTTGCTAAGGCAAAATCAGCTGTATCATAATAACGATTAAGCAACTCGCGGGTCTGCCACGGGCCAACACAACGCGCTGCTAAAATAGAGTGTTCACGCAGCGTAGCAAGGCTTGCAGGGCTGATTCGTAGCTTTATTTCGGTTTCTTTAGCCATGGTATTCTCATTTCAAATTGTTGCTAGTCTATCGCTATGCTGGCCGAACCCTATGACGGCATCGTATAATCTACGCTGTCATTGCTAACCGAGCGCAGCTCTCTATGTCGATAAACCCGTTTGTTAGTTTGTTTGGTCGTTCGCCCATCGGGCCGATGCAGCAACATATTGCCAAAGCACACGAATGCGCCTCTAATTTGGTGCCTTTCTTTCAAGCCGTGATTGCGGAAGACTGGGCACGCGTTGAGCTTGTCCAGCAAGAGATGTCTCGGCTGGAAAAAGAAGCCGATAAACTCAAGCGCAATGTGCGTATTCACCTACCTAAAAGTCTCTTTTTACCGGTACCGCGTTCTGACTTACTAGAACTGCTCAGTGTACAGGACAAAGTCGCCAACCGCGCAAAAGACATTGCAGGCCTCATGCTGGGGCGTCAAATGACAATCCCACAGCCATTACAACCCATGATTCTTGCCTTTGTGCAACGCGTTGTCGATGCCAGTGAGCAAGCCCTCACCGCGATGAACGAGCTGGATGAAATCCTTGAAACAGGTTTCGGTAACCGTGAGGTTAACCGTGTCACAGCCATGATCGAAGTCCTTGAAGATATTGAGCACGACACTGATCGCATGCAAATTGAAGTGCGCCGTACGCTCTTTAAACTGGAAAAAGAGATGCCGCCTGTTGATGTCATGTTTCTCTACACCATCATCGAATGGATCGGTGATGTCGCTGACCGCGCTGAGCGCATCGGTAACCGATTGGAACAATTGCTCGCGCGCTGACGTTAACGCGCCCCACCTGGAACAAGCGGATTTTTTATGGCTCTTTTAACTGACTACGGCTTTATACTTTTAGTTTTAGCCTGTCTTTTTGGTTTTTTTATGGCTTGGGGCGTCGGTGCCAATGATGTTGCCAATGCCATGGGTACATCAGTAGGGTCAGGTGCACTGACCATCAAGCAAGCCATCGCAGTAGCAATGATTTTTGAGTTTTGTGGTGCTTATTTAGCTGGCGGCGAGGTTACCGAGACCATTAAAAACGGTATTGTCGATATCGATGTCATGACAGCAGATTTGCTGGTATTAGGAATGATGTCGGCGTTGCTTGCAGCCGGAACTTGGTTGTTAATTGCGACAAGTAAAGGCTGGCCAGTATCAACAACACACACCATCATTGGTGCAGTGGTTGGTTTTGCGGCCTTTGGTGTGTCTTTTGATGCAGTGCATTGGAGCGCAATCCTACCGATCATGGCCAGCTGGGTTGTGACACCGTTCTTATCAGGTGTTTTAGCATTTGGTTTGTTCGTCAGTGTGCAAAAACTGATTATCAACACTGACCATCCTTTTGATAATGCTAAGCGCTATGTGCCATTTTATATGTTTCTAACTGGCTTTATGGTTGCCTTAATGACCCTTTCCAAAGGTCTTAAGCATGTTGGTTTAAACATAAATAGCGAACAAAGCATGCTGTTGGCAGTGGGCGTGGGCATTTTAGTTATGCTGCTCGGCATCCTCCTGCTGCGTCGTGTAAAAATTGCACCCGATGCCAATCGTAGTACTTACTTTGCCAGCGTGGAAAAAGTCTTTGCTACCTTGATGATTTTCACCGCTTGCGCCATGGCTTTTGCACATGGTGCTAACGATGTAGCTAACGCGGTCGGTCCGCTGGCAGCGATTGCAGGCGTGATTCAGAGTAATGGCGTAGGTGAGCTGACAGCTAAATCAGCCGTTCCGGCATGGGTACTGTTACTTGGTGCCGTAGGTATTGTCATCGGTTTAGCCACTTATGGTTATAAAATCATTGCCACCGTTGGTCGTGGTATCACCGAGCTGACGCCAAGTCGTGGTTTTGCTGCAGAGCTGGCTACCGCGTCAACCGTGGTCGGTGCTTCAGCTATTGGCTTGCCGGTATCGACCACTCACACCTTAGTGGGAGCAGTACTGGGGATTGGCTTAGCACGCGGTATTGGCGCATTAAACTTGCGCGTGATTGGCTCAATCTTTATGTCCTGGGCGATCACCTTACCCGCCGGTGCATTCCTTGCTATCGTGTTCTTTAGTATTTTAAAATTAATGTTCCTATAATGCTAAACATCGGTTTTTTCAGGTACTGAGTGATTGCGTATTGCCTGAAAAAACTGCACTGTTCTACTCAGTGACAGCCAACCACTATAAACCTTTATAACTCTTTAGCTGTCGCCATGTCTGGACGCACTCATGCACGATTACGTTAGCGCGCTACGCCACTCATTACCTTATATCAACGCACACCGTGACCGTACCTTTGTGGTCATGCTGCCAGGCGAAAGCATCGCCCATGAAAATTTTGGCAATACTGTCCACGATCTGGTGCTCTTGCACAGCTTAGGAGTGCGCCTCGTCCTCGTATTTGGCTCGCGCCCGCAAATTGAAGCACGCTTAACTGCACTTGGTTTAGAGTCGCATTATCATCAAGATTTGCGCATCACCGATGCTGCCACATTAAGCTGTGTACTGGATGCTGTTGGCCAACTACGCGCAGCTATAGAAGCGCGCTTATCAATGGATATGGCCGCTTCACCCATGCACGGCGCACGCTTAAGAGTGGCTGGCGGTAATTTTGTCACTGCACGACCACTTGGCGTTATTGATGGTATCGATTTTCAGCACACTGGCGAAGTGCGGCGCATTGATAGTAAAGGTATTAAGCACCTACTGGATGACCGCAGCATTGTCCTGCTGCCACCTATGGGTTACTCACCGACCGGTGAGACCTTTAACTTAGCCAGTGAAGATATCGCCACCCGAGCGGCGATAGAACTGCAAGCCGACAAGTTACTGCTATTTAGCGCTGAACACGGCCTACTCAACGCTACAGGGCAGCTCATTCGTGAACTGCCAGCACAGCAGGCAAAGCAACATCTACAACGTTTTAAAGACAACAAACAAATTGAACAAGCCGAGCTGTTGCAAGCGGCTGTCAGTGCTTGCCGTGGTGGTGTCACACGTTGTCATATTATAAGTTATCACCTCGACGGTGCCTTACTCACAGAAATGTTTACCCGTGATGGCTGTGGCACTCTGGTTGACCAAGGTCTATTTCAGCAAGTTCGCGAAGCTCAAATTGAAGATGTCGGTGGTTTATTGGAGCTGATTCGCCCGCTGGAAGAGCAAGGTGTTTTAGTGCGGCGCTCACGCGATTTGCTTGAGCGTGAAATCAGCCAGTTCAGCATTGTTGAGCGCGATGGTTTAATCATTGCTTGCGCAGCTCTCTATCCATTCCCAGAGCAAGCCACTGGCGAATTAGCGTGTTTAGCCGTCCATCCAGATTATCGTCACGGTGGGTACGGCGATATATTATTAGAGCGTATTGAGCAACGGGCACGGTCACTACAAATGCAGTCATTATTTGTCCTGACCACACGAACCGCACACTGGTTTCAAGAGCGTGGCTTTCAAGCCTGTACGCTTGAGCAGATACCTAGCACAAAAGCATCACTGTATAACTTTCAACGCAATTCTAAAGTCTTTCGTAAAACCTTGAACTAATAGTTTTTAACAGTAAAAGCTATTAGAGTGCAGATATGTTGCTGTGTATCAAATACGCAGCAACATATCACATTGCTTTCGACACTCAGTGTCGCTGGCCATGTTTATAATAATTAAGGAGAACTCCCCATGAGCAAAGGCAAAACTCTCGCATTGGCTCTGACCATGACACTTGCAGGTATGACCTTGAGTGGCGTGGCACAGGCAGAAGAGAAATACGTCACCATTGGTACGGGTGGACAAACCGGCGTGTATTATGTGGCAGGACAATCCATCTGCCGTTTCATTAATCGTGATAGCAAAACCAGTGGCGTACGCTGTAACGCACCGGCCAGTGGCGGCGGTGTCGCCAACGTGAACGGCATTCGTAGCGGTGAATTTAACTTCGGTGTAATGCAATCCGATCACCAATACAAAGCAATGAAAGGCTTAGCTCCATTTGCAGCTGAAGGCGCAATGGATGACATGCGCGCAATTTTCTCGCTGCAAAGTGAAGTATTCACCGTGCTTGCGCGTCGTGATGCGCACATTGCTAACTTTGATGATTTAAAAGGCAAGCGCGTCAATATCGGTAACCCCGGCTCTGGTCAGCGCGACACCCTTGAAGAAATCATGCAGAAAAAAGGCTGGGATCGTAGCGTTTTCTCTTTAGCTGCTGAACTCAAAGCCGCCGAGCAAGCCAGCGCATTAAATGATAACAATATTGATGCCATGACTTACTTTGTTGGCCATCCTAACGGCGCAATTCAAGAAGCGACAACAACAGTTGACGCGGTTCTGGTTCCGGTAACTGGTCCAGAAATTGATGCACTATTAGCAGAAAAGAGCTACTACACTAAAGCTGAAATCCCTGGAGGTATGTACATAGGCAACGATCTGCCAACGCCATCCATTGGTGGTAAAGCCGTACTTTCAACCAGCAGCAACGTCAGTCCTGACCTAGTTTACCAAGTGGTTAAGTCGGTTTTTGACAACTTAGATCGTTTCAAGCGTTTACACCCTGCTTTTAAAGATCTAAATGCTGAAGAAATGATTGATGCGGGTTTATCAGCACCATTGCATGAAGGCGCGGTGCGTTACTATAAAGAACGCGGCTGGATGTAAAAGCTTCAGCCTTACCCGTTACATGCTTTCAATACGCCAGTACTCGACCTCGTACTGGCGTATTGGTTTTTTTAGATTCTAAGCAGGTTAGCTGCCATGTCAGATACACAACTTTCCGTCGAAGAACTTATTGCACAAGAAGCAGGCGCACGCCTGCCTGACGGCATCATGGCGCAGGTTATTGCCAGCCTTGCTTTACTCTGGTCACTGTTTCAATTGTGGATTGCTTCACCTTTGCCTTTTATTTTTCGTATTGGTGTCTTTAACGACACTGAGACACGCTCTATTCACTTAACCTTTGCATTGCTGTTAGCTTTTTTAGCCTACCCAGCATTTAAAAAATCGCCACGCAATCGTGTGCCATTAGCGGATATTGCATTGGGCTTAATCGCCGCAGCCAGTGCCGCTTACTTGTTTATTTTCTATCAGGATCTAGCCCTACGCCCGGGTAGCTTAACCACAGCTGACCTAGTCACCGCCTGTATTGGTATTCCAATGTTATTGGAAGCCACGCGCCGTACCTTAGGCCCGCCGCTCGCCATTATCGCCTTACTTTTTTTAACCTACAGTGTGGCCGGCCCCTATATGCCGGATATGCTCGCCCACCGCGGCGTCAGCTTTACCGCCTTGGCTAATCATCAGTGGATCACCACCGAAGGTGTATTCGGGATTGCACTCGGCGTGTCCACCAGCTTTGTATTTTTGTTTGTGTTGTTTGGTGCCTTATTAGAGCGTGCCGGTGCCGGTAACTATTTTATCCAACTGGCCTTTAGCCTACTTGGTCATATGCGCGGCGGTCCGGCCAAAGCAGCGGTGGTCGCATCTGGCTTGACCGGGATGATTTCCGGTTCATCCATCGCCAATGTGGTGACCACCGGCACCT
>Ga0265293_10012516_pt1 | contig 11238 bp, 6 predicted proteins | sample Munlanlewell138R_FD_192505 | JGI IMG/M metagenome (GOLD analysis project Ga0265293, IMG submission 192505) | Leachate microbial communities from a municipal landfill in Southern Ontario, Canada - Leachate well 138R | ecosystem: Engineered > Solid waste > Landfill > Unclassified | place: Canada... | reverse complement strand
AATATCACCATTCAATTCTACACTTGCAACAATAAATGTAACAACACCATATATTGGAATTGACAGTAGTGGTGGTGGAAGCGAAAGTTCTCCAATTCCAATAACAAGTGATATTAGATTAAACGCAATTTTTAAAATCTTAATAGAAAGGATAATTGTATTAACACAATATGTACTTCCATTAAAATTTGATAGTTCTCAAGAAAAAGATAAAGAATTAATATTATTACATGCCAAAGCAGAAGCAATTAATTTAGCTGTTTCTATATTCAATGATGATTTACGCAGTAATTTAAAAATTATTTCAAATAAATATAAATCAAATCCTAATGAATTTATTGAATATATTCAAACAAATTTACCTGAATATTATGATGGTGTTGGTAGTGGTGGTAATGATTATTTAAATATTGGAGGTACACCCATATATATTAATAAAAATGGTGATAATTATGTGGGATGTAAAATATTTAATCATAATTTAGATTTAACTGAAGTTGTGATAAACACTTCTGGTAATACTCAGACATCCACCAAACCAATTGATATATATAGGTCTGAAATTAAAAAAAATAGCTTAAAAAGAAAAATTTATGGTACTATTAATAGTGAAGAATATGTTGGATATGTAGAAGAAAATTTATTTCATATTCGTGATGGCGTTGGTAATAATAATAGAAATTCTAGTGGAGATGAAATTATAAAAACAAGATTTTGTATTGGTTATGGGCAATTTAACAATTCAGATAATTTAGAATTTATAAAAAAAGTAAGATATGAAAATATAATTAAATTTGATGAAACAAGTAAAAGATATGGTGGAAATGATTCAATACCAATTGAAAGAATGGATAATTCATTAAAACTTAAATCATTTAATGATGTAATGGATGTATGGGTAAAAACATTTGCTGCAGATAATAATGCAGAAGGAATATATAACAAAGTTTTTAAATATGATAATAATCCCAATTTTAATCCTAAAGTTAGTTCAATAATTCTTTTATCAAATTTTGGTTTTACCGCAAGTCCATTTAATGGTGCAATTCAAGGAATATATGAAACCGTTTTTAATATTCCATCAGTAGTTAATGTACCAAAATTTTTACCATTATATATTGGTGCATTAATTGATGTTGAAAAAGATGATGAAACATATAATGAATTATATGATTTTTTCTTTACTGGTGATGGTAAAAATATTAAAAGTAGCGGTATTTTACTTTTTGCTGATATTTTTGACGTAAAACAAAGATTATCAAAAAATGATAAAAAGGCATTTAAAATACTATATGATACATGGTTTAAAGATGGGAAAATTGATAGTAGTGGTAGTACTATTGGTTCATATAGTGAAATAATTGTTAATATGAATGAGATGTTTAAGGCTTATTTTGATGATATTCCAGAAGGTCTAATAAATGTTTTTGATGTTTATGCAAGAAGAAAAAGGTTTAAAGAATTATTATCATATAATGGAGATTATTATCCAAGAACACTTGGTCAATTAATGACAGATAATTATATTTTAAATTATAGTGAATTAACATTTAATTATAATGATTTGTCAAAAGAAACATATACTCCCTTCAATATAATGGATAGAACTCTATTAAATAGAATGATTACTCAATTCTTTAGTAAATTAAATACTGAAATTCCAAAAGTTGAAGAAAGAGATACTGAAACAAGAGAAAATTTTGATGAATTATCATCAGATGAAGATATTGTTACACAAACATATTATTCATTTAAAAACATTAATGATAAATGGTTGGTTGAAACTCAAAATAGCGGTTATCCGTTTATTACTGGCGGTAAAAAATTAATTGATTTATTTGCTTTTGTTGATAGAGGTATGAATCCAGTTGGTGATACAATAATTAATCCAGAAGCAATTATAGAATTAGTTGAAGATACTGATGCAAGTGTATTTACAGTCTTATCAACGCTATTATCAAACAATGGGTTTGAATTTTTTCCATTACAAAATTTTATGTCTATTGATTTTGATAAAACTAGAGAAACTGATGAATGGACGGAATCATTTAAAATCAACACATCTGGAAGTGCAAAAATACAAGACAATCCGTTTTTTGTTTGCATGTATATTGGGGGGTTTTCTCGAATGATTAGTGGTATTGAAAGATTTGGTAATTTCAAAGATGATGGTATTATGGATTTAAGTAATACTGATAGTGGATATTTTTCCACAAACGAATGTTCACCACAAACAGATAGAGACAGACAAGTAGAATTAAACCAAAGTTTTCCTTGGGGTCAAGTACGTGCATTTAGAGTTAGATTTGGAGAACAAAATCAATCAATGTTTAAAGATATTAAAATTAATAGTAAAGAATTCCCAGAGACAAATGAATCAATTCAAATTCTTTCAAGACTTGCTGGTGATAATAGAGCAAATGCACCAATACCCAAAGGACAAAATTTATATAATTTATATGAAAATAGGGCGTACAGTGCAACAATTACTGGTCTAGGTAACGCAATGATTCAACCAACGCAATATTTTCAATTAGAAAATGTACCATTATATAATGGTGCTTATTTAATTTTAAATGTTGAACATGTTATTGAACCAAATAAAATGACAACAACTTTTAGCGGCACAAAAATTCTTAAATATCCAATCCCAAGAGTAACTAATCCAGCAGCAATTTTTGGTTTCGATGGTGGTGATACTAATTTGACAAATTCAAACATGGCATCAAATGATGGTATTATTGGTATTGGTTCATCTGGTAATCCAGATACTGCAAAATATAACTCAATGTATACACAACAAATTTTAGAATAATATGGCAAATAAAATTAGACTAACATTAACACCAGAAGGTGAAGATTTTATTAGACATGTTTGTACAACAACTAATCAAAATAATAGACTATTAAAAGGAAAAGCATCTGATAATGTTGGTGGAAATTCCCCATTAAATAACACAAACCCAGCAGTAACACCTGATTATGTATGGGAATGTAAAATAAAAAACCCTAAAAATCCAAGTAGATATATAACTACTGGTGCTGAATTAGCAGACGCATTAATTTTATGGTTTAATGAATTAGGTAATAGACACAGAGTAGACCCTAATATTATGGCAGCACAAGCATATGCAGAGTCAAAATACCAAATATGGTCATATAGTAATGCAGCAATGGGAATTAGTCAATTTACATTAGCAACAATATTTACAGTATTAGTAAATAACTTTGGTAAAACATTAGATAGTGAAGATATTAATAATCGTAATTTAATTACAAGTGGTTTAACAAATCCATTAAATCCAGAATCATATAAAGTTTCAACAGATATTGGAAAAACAAATAAACGAATTATTCATCAAAATATTTGTAATAATCCACGTGTAATGTTAGAAGCACAATTTAAATATATGCGTAATATTGCAGAAAGAAGTGAAAATCTTGCAAGCATTGCTTTATTTGGATATAGTAGAGGACCTGCCTATGCATTAAAAACATATAGTGCATCAATTCAAAAAGCAATGAATGCTGAAAAGGATGATTATTATGAAGAAGGTACTAATTATGTTTTAGAAATATTTACAATTTTAGGAGATAAAAACAATAAAATATTATTCAAAGGAATAAAATTAAAACCAAGCGGTAAATATTTTGGTTACGACCATCTTTTTAATTATACTGATTCAAGAGGACAAGAAATTAATCAACTACTTTGGAAAAATACAAATTTTAGTGTTTTTGATGCAAATATTGAAGAATCAAAATTATTAGGAATTGAAAATGGGTTTGAATCAAATATTGTTGTAAATAAATTAATGCAAAATCCAAATTATAAAATTATTAGTTATCCCGAAAATAGATATTTTAGGTCACCAATGGTTGAAAAAACTCAAATTGTTTTACATCATACGATTAGTGGTGAAGACCCTACTGGAAATATTAATCATTGGTATGACTGGTATCAAAAAAGTGGTGAAAAAGTATCAGTACCATTTATTATTAATAGAAGAGGAAGTATATATCAATTATATTTAACTACTTATTGGGGACAACATCTTGGTGTTGATAAACCATATAATGGCCGAGCATTACATGAACGCAGCATTGGTATTGAATTATCTTCTTGGGGTGGATTAACAAAAAAAAATGGTCAATGGTATAATACACGTAATAATTTAATTCCACAAGAAAATGTTGTAGAATATCCAAACGGATTTCATGGATTTTATGCATTTGAAAAATACACAGAAAAACAAATTAAATCATTAGAAGATGTATTATTAGCAATAAAATTAGGTCATCCCGAAATTAACTATACTTTTAATGAAAATATGTTTGGTGTATATAATACTGAAACAAAACAATATGATTTAAGTGTGGATGCATTAACTGGTCAAAACGGTATTTGGTCACATACTGCATATAGATTAGTCAAAAGTGACATACATCCACAAAAAGAGATAATTGATATGTTAAAAGGGTTAGTAACAAAAGTACCAACAGCATAAAAAAAAACCCCGAAATTCGGGGTTTTTTGTTGGTTAAATTATTTCTCGTTTCAATTCATGCAATCCAATTATATCATCAATAATTTTATCTGAAAATTCTTTTGATTTTGTGTTGTAATTCATTTCATTAATCTTAGTAATTGCTTTCTCAATTCCTTCTTGTACATTTTCGTTTTTTAATTTTTCCAATACTTCTAATACTTCATTTTTATAACTTTCAAGTAATTGATATTTTTCATCATCTGTAGATTTAACCAACGTTTTTAATAAATTTTTGTCATTTTCATCTAATGAATTATATTTTTCATTAAATTTATTAACAGCAATTTCAAGAATTTCTTCGTTAACTAATTCAGCTTCATTAATAATATTTTGATTTTTAGGTTTTTTAATGTGATTTAACACATAAGTAAAGGATTCGTGTATTTTATCAACATCAATTTTATCATAATCACTTATTGATTCACGAATTAATTCATCAATTGCTTGATATAATCTTACTTTGGAATTATCACTTGGAATTTCACTCTCATTAATAAACTTATTCAGTTTTTTACGTTCATTTAGTATTTCTTTTAAAGTATAAACTTCAAATAATTTAATGTTATTATCAATATAGCGTGTAGCAATTAATTCGTTTTCAATATGTTTGTTTTCGATGTTATCAAACACCTTAAATTCCAATTGAAGAATTGGTGATGCTTTTACTACATTAATAAATTCATTTAATAGTGATTTTGATTCATTTAATACATCACTATTAAAATATGACTCTCTTATTTGGTTTGAGAGTATTAAATTAACTATCCCTATATTAATGTTTTCCATGTGATTTAGTCCAATTTATTATAAATACTACAATTTATTATAAATGTTTATTTTATGCTTATTTTCTTATTAGTGAATTAATCTAATCAATGTTGATATCTTCAAAATCTTCTAAATCAACGTCTTCACCATTATCTGTATATTTATTGGTGTTAAATGATTCGGTCATTTTTAATAATTCATCGATTTCATTAACCATATCTTGTGCCGTTTTATTTAAATTACTATTTTTATCACTATTTTCATTTATTAATTCTTTACGTTTTGATTTCTTTTTTTGTTTTGAAGTTCCTGTTTCCGAATCACCCATAACCATTTTTTCAAGATGTGAATTATATTCATCATCGGTCATTTTTTTTCTTTCCATCATTGGTGCAGCACCACCCCCTGCTGGTGGCATTCCACCAGCACCTCCCGTTGGGGGTGCTCCACCTGTTGGTGGTTCTGGGATTTCCATACCACCACTAGCTGGGGGTGCTCCACCTTCAGGTGGCATTTCACCTTCTTGTCCCTTTTGTCCTTCAGGTGGTGCAGCCATTTCATCTTCAGGTGCACCATATTTCTTATCAATATCTGCAAATAATCCAGTTTTCTTAATTGTAACAGGTGAATCAACCAATTCTTGCATAACAACTTTTTCCATTTTTTGTTGTTTTAAATCATCAACAATTTCTCTTTCAGTCCAATTAAATACTAGTTTTTTTGCATTTGTATGAGACATAGCAGCAATACCATTTTCACCACGTGTTAATTCAGTATATGTTTGTGCTTTTTCACGCATTAATTCAGACTTTAACAATTCTTGTTGTACTGACGGATTAGTAAGTGTTAAAGTAAAATCGGTTAAATCTTCACCAGTATATCCCAAAAGATATAAATGAATCATTGCCATTTTATTCAATTCTTGAATTAATGCTTGTTGTATGCGATTTACTTTTTTAGCGAAACGAATATCATATTGTGCAAAGTTTTTTCCACCACCAGCAGCATCTTGAAAACTTAAAAATGGTTTGGGAACACCTAAACCAACAAATAAGTTATCACGTAAATATTCAATATCTTGAATTTGATTTAGATTAGATGCTCCCGGCAGAGTATCAATACCTGTTTGTACATTAGCATTACGTACTGGTAAAAAATAATCCTCATCATTTCCTAAAATATTAAAACGATAATCAATTTGCCCATCATTAGGTGCAACAGAAGTTAATTTTTTGAATTTTGTTGCAACTTTATAAATATAATCTTCAATATCATCTTCATCAATATTGCCCACATCAATTTTAAATACTTTTTTCTCACCAGCCCTGATAATACGATAAGTAAGCATTGCATCTTCTGCCATTACTAATTGCCTAAAAACTCTACGTATTTTATTTAATATTGAAGAACCATAGGGCAAATATTTATCATCACCTAAAAGTCTAAAGTGTGCAATTTCAAACACATTAAATTCATCACCAGTCATTCTTTCTTTAAACTTAACAATTGGTTTTCCGTCTTGAACACGTTCAACTCTTTCAATTTCGTAATTTACTAATTGTTTTACGTGACTAATACCCCTTTTTCTTTCACCATATAATAATACAAAATTATCTCCATATTTTACAAGATTACGAGTCCAAAATGGAAGATTAACATTTACATTAACAATATCATAAAAAAACTCTTCTAATAAATATTTTATTCTTTCTTTATTAGAATAAATATTTAACATTTTACCATTTACTCCAATTGTTGTACATTCTTCCATAAATAAATCTAATGCACTACTAATAATTGGATAATACTCCATTCCTTCATAATCAATATATGCGGGTAATCTGGCTGCTTCATATTGCAAGGCTTTTTGAAAACCTCTATCTGTGGTTCTAAAAAATTTACTTTGTAATTCCCTTTTTTGTTCTAATTCTAATCCTTTACGATGAATCTCTTCAGGGGAAGTACCTTTAATTACAATTTTTTCTTGTTTTTGCGGAATAGCACTTGATGCTTGTTGGTCTTCGAAACCAAACCCATCAAGATTTAGCATCTTATTAAGTTGTTGGTATATTGTACCTTTCTTTTCGTCAGCCATTTTATAGTTTTTTATACTTTTTTATAAATACGTAAATTTTTTGTAAAAGCATTGTTTACAATATAAATAGTTTAAAATTTAATAAAAAAATGTTACTTATTTTGGTTTTATTCCCTGAAATAACCATGAATGTGCAACATATGGATTTAATGGATTTGAACTACTTGGTGAAATTAATGGTTTGTTTTTAATTCCTTCATTCATTTCACGTTCTTTAATATCGTTATTTGTTATCATTGCATTTAATATTTTTTCACTAAGGCTCTTACTTACTTTAAATCTTGCCATATCATAATTAAGAACATATAACCCCACTGCCAATCCCATAATAGAGTCATCATGAAATGTTCTTTTATGGTCAGCAACTCTATTACCAGCTACTGTAACAAAAGTTTTTAATTCTGATAATAATCTCGAAGACCTTATAATAACATCTTCCAAATGTATTGCTCTTTGCATTTCAAGTAATACGGATGCACGATTATTTCCAATAAAGAAACCCGGAATTAAATCTACAGTAATAACAGTACCATCTGACATGGTTTTTTGACCTTTTTTAATATAACCCTGTAATCTGTCTCTGGATGGTTTATGAGTTACTTCAGCATAATGTATTCCTTCTTCTGGATAACCAAACTCCAATAATTTTTCAACTGTTTGAACACCATATCCACCTGTAATATCAACAACAGTATATGCAGTATTATATGCCTTACCAAATTGATAAGCAACTTCTGCTAATTGTTGTGGTGTTAATTTACCATAATATTCAGCAACTTGTTCTACTTTAAATCTCCTAATTTTAGCTTTTTTGGTTTTTCCGTTTTTGGTTATGATTTTTTCTTCAATAATTTGTTTTATTTTTAATATGTTAATTGTTGAATTATCTTCACCATGTCCGGGAGATGCATCGATTGCTTGAACATATTCTTCACCTATTTCGGGGTCTTCCCAAATCCACATATTTAAATCTGTATATTCTTGACGAATTGGAACTTTAATTTCATTTTCTTCAATTCGTTTTAAATATTGTTCAGCAATAAAGTTATCACCACTACCAAGAAAAGAACAAAGTAATTCTTGTGCGATTTTACGCATATCACCGTTGGCATTCATGATTTGCTCTTCAAACCAAGGACTACTTGCCTCCCAACCATCATCCATTAATTGAATTCTTCGCTTAATATCCCAATTTTCATCAATTAAACGAATTTCGTTTGTTTTACCTTTGTTTTTCAACCATACCAAATCTTTATTATAACGTGGGTCATTAAACCACCATAATTCAACTGCTTTAAATGTACTTTTACCTTTACGAGCACTATCAAAAGTTTTATAAAATACAGGGTCTAATCCTGAAGGTGTACTTACCATTATTGCAGCACCACCAGTTTGAAGTGTTGGTTGTGCTGATGTCCAAAACTTATCACCTTTTTCAGTCCAAGCAGTTTCATCCCAAAATATTAATGTTGGTGTCATACCACGCAAACCTTTAGAAGAAAAAGCACCTAATCTTGAACCATTATCATATAATTTAAGTTTTTGTGTATCTTTTAATTGTGTTTCTGTTTCTCTACCAGTTTTAGGTCTTAACCAAGAAGGACATCCATTAATAAATTCAACAACATCAGACATTAATTCATCTCTTGCTGTTTCTAATTTATCTGCAACAATCGCAACTTGACGATTTCGATTAAACATAACATACCATGAAATATATGCACAGGTTGTCGTTGAAATACCAGCCTGACGATATTTGTTTGCAACAACAAAACGATTATCTAAATATGTTTGAATTAAATCCTTTTGATAATCAAACAATTTAAATCTAACAATTTCACCTGCTTCACCTTGAGTTTGGTCAAAAATAGTTAAATATGTTTCAATAAAATATATTGGATTTGATGCACATTTTACAAATTCAAGTTCTCTTTCAGCATATGTTAATTCCGATGCTTTTTTCACACCACTATCAGTAATAATAATGGGTTCAATATTACCAGTTTTTTTACGAATTTCTTCCGCTAATTTTCTAGCTTCTTGTTTCCCTTTTTCCCTATCTAAATCAATTGGAACTATTGGAATATGGTCGGGATGCACTTCTTTTGGTAGAGCAATTTCTGGATTTACTTTTTTTTCTGCCATGATTAATCAAATTTAATCGATGCGGTTTCTACAAAATCGTTGTTTTTTAAAACAAATTTTCTTTCAGATAATAATTCTTCTACTTGTTTTAATGACATTCCATAATGAAAAACAAGTAATGGTAAATCATCATCATCTTCTTCAAACATCTGCTCATATCCCATTGTACCATCAGGAATTTTTTCTACTTCATATGCTAATGCATGTATTGTATGATACCCATGCATATATTCTCTATCAACAGCCTCATGTAAGCAAAATAAATCAAAACTACTTGTTTTTAAATTAAAAATAGCGTCAACGTATTCTTCATCAGGTGGCATTGCATTATCACAAGCTGGTGATATATCCCAGCACCAACCCTCAATATCTATGTTAGTAATGTCTTTTGAAAAAATAAATTCATATAATCCATCACCTTTTGAATTATATCCGATTTTGTGAACAAAAATTAATCTTAAATTATTCGCATCGATACTCATAATATTAGTATATTTTTATATAAATACTAATATATGTAAAATAAAAAACCCCACAATTTGTGGGGTTTAAACATTATAAGCATTTGAATTATAGGTTCATTAACTTATTTAAGTGATGTGTGTTTAATTTTACCATCACTATCAACAAGTTTCCAGTCAACATTATTTTCTTTACACCAATTAATGTAAGCATGATATTCGGGGTCTAAAGTACTGTCAAATGTTTCTGCATATTTTTCTTTTCCATTTGGAAATATTTTGTAAAATTTGTATCTACTATTTTCATTCAACTTAACTTTTTTTTTACCACAGTTTCATATAATTTGAACTGTTTATCAATCAAAGAATCGAGTTTTTTTAATGATTCTGATTTTGCGGATTCATTAATTTTTGCTTTTCTTAATCCCATCTTTTCTTCTAAACGAGCACGAACATATTTTCTTACTTTTTGTTCGCTTTCGCTAATACCTTTATCCTTATTTAATGATTTTTTTAATTCATCAGAATATTTTTTTGCTTCATCATGAGTATTAAATCCTTTATAGTTTGGATGTACCTTACCTGTTGTTACAGTACCATCAATTAAATCAACATAGTAATTAAATTTACGTTTTTGTTCGGCTTCATTTACAGCAACACCCAATGATTGTTCTTGTGCAAATTCTGGTTGAACTTCAACTTTTGCTGCATCATCAAGACCTTCTCTTTGAACATTATTCATAGCACCAATTCTACTAAAATCAACCTTACCACTTCTAATCATTTGATTAACAGCACCTTGAAGCAATCTATTAATATCAACTTTTTGTTGCCCTGCTTTTTCTAATCTGTTATTAAGGTTATTTAATACTTGCATCATTTCATTAGCGTGTTGTTCTGCTTTTTTAATTTCACCAGAAACTTCACCTTGATGATATGATTTTTTTACTTCATTACCGTAATTTTTTAAATCACCCCAAACCTTCTTTCCAGCACCCTTAATTCCACCCCAAAGTTCATTAATTTTTTCAATTCTTTGGTCACCATCCATTTCATTCATTTCGGGTTGAAAATTTGTAAGGTCTTCATCGTCAAAACCATATTCTTCTTTAAGCATATCACATGCTTCATTAGTTAAATGTGTTTTAACCGAATCAAAATCTCCTTCATTCATTCCATCTTTATGTGCATTAATATATCCAGCAGCAAGATTAGCAAC